>Ga0172378_10001671_pt1 | contig 20599 bp, 22 predicted proteins | sample GrowelOW332metaG_FD_119755 | JGI IMG/M metagenome (GOLD analysis project Ga0172378, IMG submission 119755) | Groundwater microbial communities from an aquifer near a municipal landfill in Southern Ontario, Canada - Pumphouse #3_1 metaG | ecosystem: Environmental > Aquatic > Deep subsurface >... | reverse complement strand
TTTTGAGAAAAATTGAAATACAATTTATATTTTTTAATTATTAAAGCTTTGTAACTTGTTCCATTGCAAGGCTTTATAGTCGGGATGACTGGGTTCGAACCAGCGACCCTCTGGTCCCAAACCGTAATTAAATTTTACAAATTCCAATAACAATTTTTACTCAAAGTAAAGTGCGTTACTTGGATTATTTTAAATTATTTAAAAGCCCATGTAACGCACTGCCATGCGTTGCATGGGCTTTCTTTTTATTTCAGGACGGCATGGAGCGTTTCAATGTTTTGCACAAATTTTTATCAACGAAATTATCTCGGTCGATTGGGGTACGTCCAAGACTTTGCTATGGCGAATCGGGACAAGTTCGTCAAACGCAGTCCGTCCACAAGTCTGGTAACGCACCCTTGTGGACGTTTTACCGCAGGATGGAGCAACGGTAGCTTCTCAGAGTATCTATCTGAAGATGCGGGTTCAATTCCTGCTCCTGCTATAGCTTCTGTATAGAGGCATATTTTAATTGCATAGGATGGCAGTCTTATGAAAGTTGTTACATTTGGTTCCATAAAAGGTGGAACAGGAAAAAGCTCAATTCAACTTCTTGTTGAAAGGGCATTGGCAAAAAGCGGTTATAAATGTCTGGCTATTGACTTGGACACAAACAATTCAACCTCCAGCGCATTGAAGCCAAAAGACTTGAAAGAGCAGGATGTTACAGGAAGCAAGAATATTGCCTCTGCTCTTCTTAGCGATGACAAAGACATTTCTAATTGCATCATTCACTCAAATTATCCAAACATCGACATTATCCGTAACCATGTGAAAATCACAAGGGTAAAATTTTCACTTAGGCTATTGAAGAATAAAATTGAAGGCTCAAACTTTTCAGACAAATACAGCTTCATCTTTATAGACACTCCAGCCTGCTATTATGACCTGCACGCAATGGCTTATGAAGCGTCAGATTTAATAATCTCTCCAGTCAACCCTGTGAAATTCGACTTGATTCCTCTTGTTCAGCTTGGCAGCAACATAACAGAAGACACAACTGACAGCGCTAAAAACTGGCATTTGTTCTTCAACAAAGTAAAGCCTGACTCGGCAGTTCAAGACGAATATTTCAATTTGTTCTCTCAAAAATTTCCAGAAAGAATTTACGATGTAAAAGTTCCTGACACGCAGAAAGTTCGCCAGTGCATAGACAGAAAAATTCTTGTAGGTAAATCACAGGACTATTTAAAGCTTAGAAGCTCGATCTGCAAACTGGCTTCTGAAATAGCAGGTGTGGAAATAAATCCAGAGGAGAATTTTTAATGAACATAACATTAACTTCCTGGGAAATTGCCTGCATAGAATATGCGCTTTCTGATTACCAGCAGAAAAGCCTTCGTGATGATTTACAGATGGGCTCAAAATCAGCGTATTCAAAAATTGTAAATTTTATAAAGTCCGCACAGTCAAAATTGCCTTATGGTGAAAAGGAATGCTACTCAGCGGAGCTTATAAATAAATCAGAATTAACATTTGGAAACAAAAGGAGATAAAAATGAAAAAACTAATTGATGACGAGAACGAGATTGATGTAGAAGACGAGTCAACTATGGGCTCCACAGAAATCGCAAAAATGAGGACACTTGACGAGATAAAGCTCAGTCCTACTTTTCAGAATCTTTTTCCGTTGAATGAAGATGCCGTTGATGACTATGCGAACAGCATGAAGGAAAAGGGATTCGACAACTCGCAGCCTATCCATATTTGGAAGGAAGAGGACATCTGCATTGACGGACATACACGTCTTGCGGCCGCTAAAAAAGCAAACCTGTTTGAGATTCCAGTTTATGAGCACAGCTTCAAGTCCGAAAAAGAGGCGTTACTTTACGCACTGTCATTACAAGTAAACAGACGAAATCTTTCAGCTCTTGAGCTTGTCAACGCAATTTCAAAGTATCAGGAGCTTGGCGGAAAGAAAGTCAGCGGGAAAAATCTAAAAGAGGATCTTTCAAAAAGCACTGGAGTAAGCCAAAGGACAATTGCAAAGGCAATGGTTGTAGCGAAGGATGATGATGCAGTTGAGGATATAAAAAACGGTGCGACTGTAAACGCAGCCTACGAGACCTTGCAGGATAAAAAGAACCCAGAAAGAAAAGCAAAAAAGGAATCTAAGAAAGCCTCTGAGCAAAAAAATGACGGAGGCTTTTCACAGGACGAAACAGATTCTATTTCAGATATATCCGAAAGCCTCTCTACAAATGAAGGCACACCCGCTGGCTTGAATTTCAGCCACTCGGACGGACACGAGAGACCCCACGTTGAGCCTTTTGACAACGAAGACCCTGACAATGAGACTGACAAACTTGTTATTGCCCGCCGTGAATCAAGAACGGAAGGCAAACAGGAAGGATATGAGGAAGGCCTTGGCAAAGGATCTGAAATTGCGTTCGCTGTATTTCAATTTGCGCTTGCGGAAATTTCCAAAGGCAGAAGCCCTAAAGAAGTTTTCAATGATGAGCGTGTTGCGGATTTCTCTCCTTCTATAATTCAAGACTTTGTTCTTCCTGAAGATGATGAAGAGATTATTAACAAACTATAGGTGTTCAAATGGATAAAACAGAAAAAAAATGAAAAATCAAAGGTCGATGCCCTTAAAGATGAGCAGAAGAAACTTGAGAGGACAATCGGGCAGCTGAATCTTAGGCTGTACATAGTAAGGGAAATGATTGAATCCTCACAAAGCAAGGAGAAGTTATGAAACTAGAAGTCGGAGACTACAGCAAGGAGCAGGCAGTCCTGCTGTATAGAAAATTGAGCGAGCATTGCTACGAAAGCAAAATCATATATATGGACAAACGGACTTCAACAGTGGTCCAGCTGCAAACAGTTCCTGTGGAGTCTGTGAATGAATACTCAAGCGTTGTCCTGTCCTGCTGCAAAATGGCAACTGAGCTGAAGAAATACAGCAAGGCAACAAAGAGCCTTGTAAACATGCTTGTAGAAAAATACAACGACCTGCACCAGCTAAGTCTATTCTAACAAGGAGAAACAAAAAAATCTCAAAGAAAAGAAAATGAATCGAATAAATATACAAATTTTCTTTGAAATTATATCAAGCCTTTTGTTTTCTCTTTTTGCCTTTCTTTCATTCTTGGAAAATGAGTATGAAAAGAATTTAAGAAAAAACAGAAATAAGAAAGTTATGCACACGAGCGGAGATATAAAAAAAAATCGAAGCGACTGTGCAAAACTTAAACCGAACGGAACATGCAAAGTTAGAAAAGAAGAAGAGGTTAGAAAATGAAACCAGAATATGAACATTGGATTCACATCTCGGACTGGATGATAGCAAAGCTACATCTAAAAGGCAATGAGCTTCTAGTCTACGCAATAATTCATGGATTCAGCCAGGACGGAAAGTCAAACTTTTATGGCTCTCTAAAGTACCTTATGGATTGGACAAACCTGTCGAAGCAGGGCTTAATCAATGTTCTGAAATCCCTTATCGATAAAAAGCTTATAGGAAAAAGTGTCAAAAGAGGAAGCGGAAACATCTTCTACTGCGAGTACTGGTCAATCATATCAAGAGAAAACGAGCCACAGGCAGCAGATAGTGCTCAGCCAAAACAAGAAAAAAGTGAAGAAATAGCATCTGTCAAAAATGGAGACAGCCAGTCAAAAAACTTTACCGCTATACAAAACACCAGTAAAGAAAGTTTACCGGTGCCGGTCAAGAAAGTTGACCTGGGTGGTCAAAAAAGTTTACCGGCTACCGGTCAAGAAAGTTTACCCAATACTACTAATAATATATCTAAAGATACTTCTACTTCTATACCACAAGAAAAAGAAAAAACAGAAGAAGCAGATACTTTAGATAAAAATATAAAAAAAACAGTATGCGGACTTTTCAATCTTTCCGCATTTCCTTTTTCAACTGACTTTGTGCCTAAGCTAAAAGAAAGCCTGCGAAGTGTAAAAATAGCAGACCTTGAAGAAATCAAGGATTATCTAAAATGGCATTACAATGCGGTTGTTGAAAAAAAACCAAACAGCGTCCTGAATTTCTACTACGCAACTGCCGCACAGATTCCGTACATGGCGCAGTTCATATCCGAGCGAATGAAAAGCAACATTGAAAATACAGCAGCGCAAAATCAATGCCTTCTTCCAAAGGTAAAATGCCCTGTCTGCGGCTGTCTCCATGCAGAGCTGGACGACTGTCCAGTCTGCGGCCTGTGGAATACAAGCCTTAATAATCCTAAGAAGATAAAGCAGCAAAAAAAAATATTCAATCTTCCAAAGGACGTTCAGAAGCAACTGCAGAACGAGATAAACGCCATGACTTCCAAGATGAGACAGAACGGCCATGAAAATGATTTCAGCAAAGTTTTCAATGACAGCTACACAAAGCAAGTAGATGAGATAGTTGAAAAATATACATCGGTTGACTATCAAGGAGCGGTAAATGGCTAATGAGACAAACAATAAAAAGCTAAATCAAAAGTATGTTGACAGCCTGAAAAAGAGAGGAAAAGAGTTTGAAATAATCCGTCAGATGGAGTACGAGTTTGCAATAAACTACGACCCTTTGAACGGTAAGAAAAAGGATGAGAGTCACTTCTTTGTGCAGAATTTTCTAACCTGCATGGAGCTGTTCAAGCAAACAGAGAAGCTGATCTACGACGGGTATTATGACTGAAGAAAACAGTCAAAAAATATATAGGAGGTGTTTTTTCATGGAAGATGAAAAGAAGGAGCCAAATTCTAAGGATCCTAAAACACAGAAAAACCAGGTTGCAACGATTGCAATTTTAGTCGTAGCGGTGCTTGTGGCAATACTGCTTGCATTCGCACTTTAATAAGAAACAGGAAAGTGCAATGTTGCACTTTCCTAAAAAGGAGTTTTTTTATGTCAGATGTTAATTATTCAATTGTATCGGGAAGATTAGTGAAAGATTCTGTGCTCACAAAAACAAAGGAAGGGCTTTCAAGGCTTGACTTCTGTCTTGCGACAAACAGAAATGTTAAAAACAAAGAGAAGAACACTTGGGAGTCAAAGGCCAGCTATCTCTATATGTCATTGTTTGGAGAGCGTGCCGAAAAGATGCAGGCGTTTCTAATAAAGGGAAAGTCTATAGCCGTCGAAGGAGAGACAAGGGTCTCTGAATGGATGTCTGACGGGAAGAAGCATTCAAGGCAGTTCCTGCTTCCTTTAAAGATAGACTTCATAGGCGGCGGCTCATCAAAGAAGGAGAACAACGAGAATGGCCAGGTTGAAAACAGCCAGGCAGCTTCAGAGGATCCTTCCGTTGCCACAGGAGCAGATGAAATTCCATTTGACGACTCGTATTATCCAGATTCAGAAGTGCCGTCAACAGTTCAAAACGGCGAAGAAAAATGGTAAATGAAGGAGAGGCTTAATGCTGTTAAACATAGAAATTACACCGGATGACATTCTCAACATAAGAAATGACATAATCTGCTGCGACACAAAATTAAAGTGCCAGTCATTCCTATGCAGAATGTTGAAGAGCTGCTCAGCTCAGAACGAGGAGAATCTACAGGAGTGCGAAGTGCTTTCACAAATTTTCGACGAGGCTGATGGCGATAACGACATAGAAAATGACAAGGGAGTATTCGGAGGGGATTCTTAATGGCCCGAACAACATGGAAGCTTTCAAAGAGCGAGGACACGCCCCTTGCTCTTTATAGGAAACTTGTTAAGACAGAGGAAAAGAAGGAGTCCCGATGGAAATACATGGCGCTTATTTCATTTGGATGCCTTGTTCTGTCAATAATAACATTGGTATACCAGTCAACATTGCCAAGGACTGTTCCTCTTGTTGTAACAGTCTCCGACTTTGGAGAGGCAAAGTATGTTGGAGATGTCTCCAACTACAGCTACAGCAACATAGTTATTCCGGAAGAGTGCTACAACTACCAGCTGCGGAAATATATAACAAATTTGTATTCTATTTCAGCAGACTCGACCGTCCTTAGAAACAATCTAAAAGACTGCTATTCAACACTGACAAGGGAATCAGCGCAAAAGTTGACCGAGATGCTGAAGAGCGAAAATCCAATGAAGGTTTTTGGAGAGGTCCTAAGAAATGTTGAAATAGAGAGCATTCTAAAGCAGACTTCAAAAACATACCAGGTGGAGTTTTGGGTAAAGACAACGGACATGAGCGGAGTTGTAAGAACAAACGAGCGTATGAGGGGGCTTTTTACAATTAAGGTAATGTCGCCGTCAAAAGAAGATTTGCAATACAATCCTCTGGGCATTTACATAACTAACTTTGACTTCACAAAGCTTAGCAGCAGGGAAAAATAAAAAAATATTCTGTCGATGAGCTTTTTCCAGTGACGAAGGGCACGGAGAGCTTCTTGGCGGGACTTGAGAACAACAACCTCGCATGAGACACATGCGTGGAATATTAAAAGGAGGTTTGGGATGAGGAACATCTTGAACAGGAATGATGAAATGGCGGGAACACATCTCAATGAGACTGTAGGTTCAAACAACAGAAGGGCAGCAGTGAAAAAAGCGTTATGCCTTCTTCTTGTGCTCTTGGCATGCACAGCGGTTTTTGCTAGTGACAGCATAGCTGTGCTCGACACGGCGGGCGACAAGATACTTGCTTTGATTAGCGCAAAATGGGTCAAGGCAATACTGGTGCTCGCCCTTATTGTGGAGTTCGGAGCAATAGCCTTTGGAAAGGCGCAGGGGCAGGAAGGCGTGATAGGGAAGCTGCTTCCTTGGGTCATAGGCACAGCGGGAATTCTTGGAGCCACATCTGTTGTCAACTACTTCTTCAAGGGTATAACCCAGGAGGCGCTTGCAATGGCTGTTGATGTCTCTGCTGCGATAGCGTCCGTCTAATTACTTGATGGCAGCCTATTGGCAGATAGGCTTTTAACAATTTATTCAAAAGGAAATTATAAAGATGGGAAAGGAAGAGGATTCCGTTGTTAACTACAGCCTGCCAACCCACAAGTCGCTCATGCAAAAGTGGACGTTCCTTGGAATAGGGCAGACGGCTTTTCTTGTGATAGTCATGGTGTCAATTATTTTGGCATCAATGCTAAGCATATACTGCATTCTGCTTGGAGTAGTGGCGTTCTTTGTTTGCCGTGCCCTTTGCAAAAACGAGCCGCAGAGGATGGAGTTCATATTCCAGAACCTCGGACAGCAGGATATATACTTAGGTTGATGACTTTCATAGGAAAGATTTAATTAGGATAATGCATATGATAATAAATTCATAGTGCGTTTGGCAACTATTTTACAGGAGGTTTTAGATAAAGACTTTAATTTAAAATCAAAAAAAACATTTGTGCTGTCATTGACAGCGGCTCTAATGCTGCTCACATCATGCCAGTTCTTGACGGATTTCTTCAGCGATGGAGAAAAAGACGACGGCTCGGAAAGCCTTGATTCAATATCTTTGTCAGATGAGACAAAGACTGTGAAAGTGGGCGAAATGTACTACATCACGTACACGAAAGAGCCAAGCGGCTCAACCGCTGCTGTCGAATGGAGCTATGACTCTGATTTCATAGCTATAACCGAGATGGAGGGAGGCGCTGTTATAACAGGAGCTGCCGAAGGGCAGTCCTCTCTAACTGTCTCTGGAGGCGGAAAAAGCGACACCTGCATAGTCACCGTGTCAGGCTTCTCTTCCTCCTATGTGGACACTAAAGCGCCCTACATTTACTCCAGCACATCAATTGTGCAAATGCAGCCAGGCGACTCGCAGAACGTCCATGTCTCGCTATACAACGGAACTGTCAACGACAACGAGAACTACACCTGGACCATTGACAAGTCCTCTGTGGCCACAATATCGCCAACAGGTCAGTACTGCCAAATTAAGGCGGAAAGCGCAGGCTACACAAGGATAAAGGTTGTGAACACAAGCGCAGCCTATCCATACTACATTGGGCTTTATGTCCTTGAGGATTTGTCCAAGACGACATATGTAACAACAAAGAGCAACATAATATCTCTTAGCAAATCGGAAGGCGACAGCAAGCTGACAGTGGATCTTGTCAACCCAGTCACCGAGACATACAAGTCAAAATTCAAATATGAGATACTTGACAATGGAAGCGACTACATAAGCATAACTGGCAATCAGGATGAATGCGTTGTCACTCCTTTGAACGCAGGACAGGCGACTATTAGAGTGTCCAACGACGAGGCACCGTCCTATCCTTTGGACATAGTTGTTACCGTAGTGGAGATAGTCCAGAACGTGCATATAGTCACAGACCCTTCGGACAGCATACAGACTGTCAACGGCACAGACGTGCTTGACATAGAAGCAAGCCTTGAGGGTTTGAATTTGACAACTGAATCCTACTCGGAGAACGAATTCACTTTTGAGACAGCTGACGGGGACATAGCCTACGGGCTGATGAACGGAAGCCAGCTGCAGATAACAGGTCTTGCAAACGGCTCTGCGACATTCTATATAAAGCATCCTTGCAGCAAGTATTCCAAGCAGATTCTTGTTATTGTAAGCGGGCAGACATCGTCTGCGACAGACAGCTCTTTCTATATAACCACAAGCCAGAACTACATAAAGACTAAGGTTGGAGCTGACGACACAAGCCTTTCTATCATGATGAAGGGCGGCTCGGATGGCGACGAGAAGGACTTCGTTTGGACTGTATCGCAACAGCCGCAGGAAGAAGGTGGAAGCGTTATATCTGTTACCACTGACAATGGAAGCGTTGTTAACGACAGAATGGCCTCAAGCACCTATGCACAGGCGGCTGCTAACATACATCCAGAGGGCATAGGGACAGCCACAATAACCATTTCACATCCAAAGTCATATTACACAACAGAGATTCTTGTGAAGGTCCTGTCAAAGGATGCGCTTTTGGAAACCCCTCTTTATTTCCTTGGAGACGATGTTGTAAAATTCCTGAATTCAGAAACCTACACATGCAAAGTGTCCCTGCTGGGAAGCGAGAAGGTTGAGGGCGACGACACTAACATCTCATGGAAAGGCGACAGCAGCAGCATTGCCATATCGTCAAGCGGAGCCTCTGCGGTTCTTTCATCGACAGCGACAGGAAGTACAATCTCCCATGTGGAGGCGTCCCATCCAAAGGCGCAGTACTCTAAGAGCGTGCTTGTAATGACCGCCGACACACAGGAGGAGCTGGACTCTCTCAAGGCGTTCTACAGCGGGAAGAAGTACTACTCAATCAATGTCGGAAAAACATGCAGGCTTTACACACAGAGCGTTGGGTATCAACTGTACGATTCAACAGGCAGCACTGTCACAGACTTCTCAACAGTTGAATGGACAAGCTCAAATGCGGCAGTGGCGACAGTTGAAAAGGACAGCGAAAGCCCTCTGTGCGCAACAGTCTCTGGATTGTCAGCAGGAACAGCGACAATAAAGTCCGTGTACAACAATGAATGCTCCTACGAGTATGTTGTCACTGTCTATCCAGAGAGTGTTTCAGTGGAAAATGTCGAGTCCGTGAAATACCTGACAACGGGCAAAAATGTTATAAACATTTCCAATGCTGGTGAAACAGCAAGCGCCTCAGTCTCTGCCTTCGGAATAACCAATCAGGAAAGCCTAGGCATAAAGTGGACTTCAAGCAACACAGATGTGGCAAGCGTGATTGGAAACGGCACGGCGGCAACAGTTACCGCCAACTCAGAGGGCGAGGCTGTGCTGGATGTCACCTTGGACGGCATAAGCGAAAACAGTCTGAAGATATATGTCCGTGTTGGAAGCGAGTACATCGTAAAGACAACAGCTGTGAAATACATAAGCACAAGCGTTGACACTGTGTCCATTGTGAAGGACAGCGGATTGTTCACACTAACTGCAACGCTTCAGAACGGCACCGACAGCGAAACATCCAGCGGCTTCTCGTTCTCTATAGACGACGCTGACATAGCCCAGATTACTGCGCAGTACCCTGATGGAAAATGCTACATTAAGCCGGTTTCCGCAGGCCAGGCGTCCTTGACAGTGAAAAACTCAAACTGCGACATAGACAAGAACGTTCTTGTCCTTGTTGGCAACTCCGAGACAGAGCTGTCTGAAATAAAGTATCTGACAACTTCAATGAATGTAATCACAATATACGAGTCCGAGACAAAGACAGCCAATGTGTCATTCGCAGGCAGCAGCGATGTGATTCTTGACGGTTACACATGGACAAGCGGCGACAAGAGCATATGCGACATAGTTTCAATTACAGGCTCTACCGCAGTGCTGAAGGGCAACGCAATAGGCACAACGAAGCTGAGTGTGTGCAATGAAAACTGCACATATCCCGACAAGCCGCTGGAGATTATTGTGCAGGTTGTCAATGGCGATGTGGCGGCGGCCAATCCGTATATATATGTGACAAACCCCGTCCTGACCTTGAAGACAGGCACTGACTGGACAGACATAACAGCTGATCTTGTTGGCGGCTCCGACGACGATGACAAGGACTTCGAGTGGTCGTCAACTGACGAGACTGTTGTGCAGTGCTACGGGCAGAACGGCGTTGGAAAATGCAAGGCCCTGAAGACTGGAACAGCCTACATCAAAGTTTCCCATAGCAAGGCCGCCATATCGCAGAACATTCTATGCATATGCGAGGAGACAACAAAGTCAACGTGCTCCATAAGCGTCTCTTGTGGAAACATCCTAAGCATAAAGCCTGACTCTGGAGACAGCACTATAACGGCCACTCTGCAGGGCGACGATGTGGAAACCGCTGACGGCAACAACTTCAAGTGGTCGCTGGACGTGTACAACGTTGTCGAGCTTGCGTACTCTGCGGGCACCGCTGTCATAACGCCTGTTTCGGAAGGCACATGCACTTTGACCGTGCACCATCCGAAGTCAGGAAGCGACCAGTGCGTACTTATAAAAGTCCAGCAGTACGAAAGCTTTGGATTCCCTTCTGATTCGCTTACAATCACAGAGGGCAAGACGAAGTTCCTCCAGATGCATGTTCCTTCGTCCTCTATAACAACGCATGTTCAGTACACCTCTGATTCAGAGAAGGTGGCGAAGGTTACAGGAACAGACTCCGTCTGCCAGATAACAGGGCTTGACGGCGGGCAGACCGCTGTAATAAAGGCGGAGCTTGTAGCCGCAAGCACAGGACTTGTGCAGGCCTCCGCCAACATCCTTGTGTACTGCGAGGAGGCGGAGACAGAGGAGGTGTACCTCACAGGCACATCGACAATCTACTCTCTTGAGAAGGGCACAAAGAAGGTTCTTACAGCAACTCTTGTTGGAAAGGACATAAGCGAGACAGACCAGTACTCCATTGAGTGGAGCTCCAGCGACAAGAGCATTGCGACAATACAAGGCGCTTCCACCACAGGCGTTTATGTTGGAAATTCATGCTATCTCACCGCAGTAGGATCAGGCGACTGCACTATCAACATAAGCCATTCAAAGGCCCCTTCCGCTTTGACATACCACATAATAGTGCCTGATGTCGAGGCTGCGGACATAACGCTCTCAAAGACGTTCTTGAAGCTTGAGAAGGGCTATACAGAGGAGATAAAGGCCAACATCAACAACGGAAAAAGCGAGGACTACAAGTCAATAACCTGGGGAATCGGCAAGGACAATGGGACAGAGGTCGCTCGTGTCATGGGGAGCGGGCAGACTGTGAGCATATACGCCATAGCTGTCGGCACAGTTGACCTGACGGCAAGCCTGCCGAATGGAAACATGGCTTCCATGAAAGTCTATGTAGAGTCGGCCAAGACGCTTGCCTTTGACAACTCTGTTATTAGAATACAGCCAGGTCATACAAAGAACGTTGGCTACACATTGTCGCCTGCAACTGACGCTGTTTCTTTCCGCCTTGTCTCAACTGACGGAGGGGACTACATAACCTATTCGGACAACGGAATGAACGACGGAACAGGCTCCGTCGCCATACAGGGTGTTTCGGCTGGAACCGAGACCCTTATAGCAACTTCATCGTCAGGTTGCGTGGCGCAGCTTTCGGTTGTGTGCTCATGGGACTATGATTTCAAACTGTCGGGAAGCACCTCGTTCAAGATGATACCGGAGGAAAAGAAGTACATTCCGTTCACAGTAAGCCCTGCTGAGGGCGAGATAAGCATGTCGTCCAACTACGATGACTGCTGCGGCTACACTGCGGTCTACGACACGGACTCATCAGGAAACAGGGCTGGAAGCGGCACTATAATTGTCGAGGGAATCAAGGAATGCGCAAGCGAGATAAGGATCTCTGTGGCGGCCACAAACCCGAATGACAACAACAAGACAATAGGGCAGACATCAATTTCCGCCTATGTACAGTACACGAGCCTTGAGCCTGTTGTGTCATTTATTAGCAGCACAGGAAAGTACTCACGGTTTGATGGAACAAACCTCTTCATTGGCGACGGCGAGAAGGTCACGCTTGGAATTGCAATAAGCCAGGCTAAATCAGACGCTGTTATCAATAAATTCTCGTCGCTGCTGCCATACAATATAAATGTCATAAGCACAGGCACCAATTCAAAATATATGACAGTTGTGATTGACGCAACATCCACAGATGTCAAGAAGCCTGTCTACTATGTGAACTCCGCAAAGCTGCCGTACTGGAAGGGCGCTCTTCTTGACGACTGGACCACAGACCTCTACTGGCATACTGACACCGAGGAATTTCATTTGAATTTTGGAACTTTAGGAGCGCATTACTACAACTACACCACAGGAGTTTACTCAAGGACCTATTCCAACCCTGACATAGACATATGCAAGTGCGACATATCTCACTATTATAGTAAATCAGCTATACCTAAGCTTCATGGATTTTATGATGGTGATGATTACTGCAACTGGCGCACACCTAACAACACCTACCAATGGCTGTTCTGGAAGGAGGAGGGCGACACCGTCTATTCCCAGGACAGCAACTGGACGTTCACTGACATGACGTTCGCAAGCACAAAAGACAGGGAGTTCGCCGTTGACGACTTCGAGAGCCGTGCCCTGTGGTACTGCCCTGAGTACTGCTCCCACGACGGCGGTGTGAATGGAGCATGCACGTGGAACAAGGGCTTGACGCCTTACTGCGACGCTGTGAAGAGGATCTCCTTGAACGACGCTGCCTACGCTTCGGGCACTTCTGCTACCAGCGAGTCTGGTGTGTCGATTGTGGCGGGCTCAATGACGACAGCACAAGTAGAATATAATCATCTGGGATCAATTCAAACAAAAATTGATATTCCTGTTTACCTTGAGATAAGGTCCTGCAACAAGGACTGCTCAGAGGAGGCTGTTGAATGAGGTAGCGCAAATCCCCAGCAGAGTCTGATTTAAAAAAACATGGCCGCCGCAGGATGTACAGAGCATCCTGCGGCGGCCTTTCTATTTTCCGAGCCTGTTTGAATATTCTTGATGTCTACTCCCTGTGGTATGCGCTCCTGAACACAAGCGAGCCGCTGTATCCGTTTAAGAAGTTCTCTACGTTAGAGACTGTCAGGTAGCTCTGGTACAGTGCGCCGGATGCGTCGTAGATGTTCCTCATTGAGAGTGCGCAAGTTTTTCCATCTGAGAGTGTGAGCACGTTGCCGCTTATTTTGATTCCATATTCGTAATAACCAGTGGAATTTTTATCACACATCAGAATTGAATATCCACCATTTTCATCTGTGTCTCTATAAAAGAAACCAAGATAAAGATAGTCATTAGAACTTAAAAGGTAGCTAGCAGGCACTGTGAAGTAGTAGTAATACTCTGAATAGCCAATAAGGTCGCTCACACTGTCGAGAACTATGTCCGTCTTCTCCGTGTGGCCCTGGCACCATATTGGAAGGGTGGTCTCGTCGCTCACCTTTGTGAACTCAGTGTAGCTGCTGTCTTCCATAGCTGATATGTCCGTGTATGACAATGTGTCCTTTATGGATGTCCATTGCGTTGTGTTTGCGGTCTCCGTCCATTCATTTGCGCTGTCGCCGCACCTTAGCACCTCTCCGTCCTTGTCGTACTTTAGGTAGTATGTGGCGGAAACTCTGTTCGCCGAAATTTTATATTTATACCAGCCGGAGTAGTCGTGCTCCTCCTCCTCCGGTGTTGTTCCGCCGCTTCCTGAATTGTCGTTTTCAGGCTGTGTGCATGACATTGACACCAAGGCCAATGCCGCCATAACAACTAGTAAAAATCTTTTCATATCCATTTTCTCCTTTCTTATTTCAATATTTAATCAAGTATAGCTATTTGTATACTTCCTTTCTATGGCCAATCTTCAAAGCTACTATCAGGAACTTCTCGTCATGTATTTCACATATTATCCTGTAGTCGCCAGCCCTGTACCTCCAGTAGCCGGACCTGTTCTCTAACAAACCCTTGCCCTTGGAGCGTGGGTCTTCTAGAGCGATTACTTCCGCCATGCGTTTCTTTATCATCTTCTGCACAGGCTTGTCCAGCTTAGAGAGCTGCTTCTTAGCTATCTCTGAGTACATAAGCGTCATATTCCAAGTTCCTTGTAGACTTCCGCCGCAGAGAAGGTCTTCATTCTTCCTGCCTTTATCTCATTTGAAATGCTCTTCGCAACTTCCACATCCTTCTGGTCCTCTTCAAGATCGTCAAGGTAATCTGTGATTGCGTTCTCCGCCATCTTGCTCTTTGAGAACCCCATTTTTTTTGAGATCTCCTCAAGCCTTACCAAAAGTGTCGGCTTTAGGCTTATGCTTAAACTTGCCATTGTCTGCTCCTTAATAATAATATTATTATTGTTATTAACATAACTCTGAAATGTAAAAACGTCAATAGAGGAACAAGTTTTTTTTGAGGATTTTTTTTTCTTAGATTTACAATGACAAACTCAGCAGAACCAAAGGGCAGGGGCAAAGCAGCATTTTAGCGCCTTTATACGCTGCGGTGTGAGCGACCTCTTGCCGTCAACAAGGAGCCTCATTGTCAGGTAGTTCTGGCCGTTGTCCTCGCTCCAGTGCCAAAGGTCCTTTATTGCGCAAAGCCTCTTGAAATTCTGCGATTCCTTGTAGCTTGATATTTTTGAATTGCCTGCGCTGCGCCTTGCCCTTTCTCCAGGAGCATAGAACCACAGGGCTGGGTTTATTTCCTTTGCCGCCGTCATTATGAAGGAGAGGCTTGGAAAGTCGTATTTGCCAACTGCGACATTGTATACGTACACAACGGAGAACCTGCTGCCGAAAGTGCCCCTGCACCAGCTTGTGAGCTTCTTCTTCTCTATAAGGCCCATAAGATATTTTCTTCCCATGTTCATTCCGCTTTCATTCATTGAAGGCCTCCGCATACTCCTGGACCTTCCTCTGCCACAGAAGCGAGAGCGGCTCCGTGAAGCTGAGCGAGTAGCTGTAGTATGACGAGCCTGTGCCGTCCATGCTGATTATATTGACAATTGTCGCCGGTATTTTAAGAAAGCTCTCATTGAACCTGCACACAAGCTCTGCGCTTGCGCCGGACTTTAGAAACGACCTTTCGCCAATGAGAAGAGCGCCATGAATAGAGGCGTTCTTTATTATTCCCTGCGCCCTGCATTTAGTTGAGCTAAGAACAACAGATGGCGACGACAGCCCGAACTTCCGCCATCTTCCGTCCTTTAGCCCGACCTCGAACCTCTGCTCGCTTCTTTTTCCGCTGCCTATTGAGATCCTCTTCACCTTCATTATCTGCCTCGCAATATCCTCCGGCAGCCTCTCCTTGAATATGAATGTCATGCAGTTTGGAAGCCCTGTTCCGTCGGCAGGCTCGGCGTTCACACAAACAGAGTGGCTTGAGCCGTCCTTCATCTCGAAGTCAAGGAGCCCGCTTCTAATGCTGTCAGAGCCGCATATTGCCACAATGTTGCTCATCTCGAAGTAGACAGGCTGTAGAATCTCTGTTATTCCGCCCTCTGTCTTGAAAAAAAGGCTTCTTATGCCCATGTAGTCCATGCACTCAGGCGAGACCGGTGTGAGCGGCTTGTCTATTTGCCCCATGCTATCCTCCCATGAATCTTTATGTCTCTGTCTTGCCAAAAACAGAAATGTATTTGCCCCATGCTATCCTCCATGGAATCTCAATGTCCTTGTCGTACTGCTTTACAAGAAGCCTCAGGTTGACCTGGCTGTTAAGCCCTCTTTGGCAAAGCGTTGAAAGCTGCCAGAAGAATGCGCACGGGTACTTGTGGAATTTTCCCAGTGTCGCCTTGTCTAGCCATTCGCAGCTCCGCTTGTACCTGTCGTAGCTCCTGCCTGTGAGCTCGTTCAGAACTGCAAGCTGTGAAGAGCACTCATTAAAGAAGTGAATGTTCTTGTCCACCATGCGTGCAGAGCAGCAAATATAGGCTCGCCTGCAATTAAAGACAGTATAAAATATGCTGATGCAATAATCATCATCCAGCGTAATAAACGCCTCATCATCTGTGTCCGCCTTCCTTATGAATACGCCGTCAGCGAATACTGAGTAGACGTCCTTTGCATAGGGTATTGTGAAAGTGCATTCCATATAAAAAGTATAGCATAAAATGTTGCTATTTACAAATAGTTAACTCTTTACAAATAGTTAAGCGTGTGGTATATTGAAAATGTCCCGATTCGCAAGGAGACTATGTGTCTGAAAGCGGCCAGGACATTTTTGTTTTAAAAAACGAGTTGAAAGAAAAAATAGCCTCATGGGTTACTGAGTCAAACCTTGAAGAAGCAGATGGAATGGAAAGAAATCAAATATTCCAAATGTTCGGAAACAAGGAAGAACCTATTGCTGTTATTCCAAATGAATGTCTGTATTTATTTGAGCCAATTGTAGACAATAAAATATATAGCGGAAAAGGATATTTTCTCGATCATATTGTAAATCATCATGATGAGATAAATCCAAAAGAATTCTTAAATATTCAAAATGATATAGATGATTATTCTAATATTTATAAAGATCCAAAAAATGAAAGCATTGTGTTTGAAACGGAAAAAAATAATAAAAAATATTCAGTTGTTGTAAAGAAAGATGAAGAAGGAAAATTAGTTTTTTACAAGTCTTACCATTACGGAAGCAAGACAAAAAAAAGATTCATAAATTTAAATGTAAAGAAAATGTCAGTAGAGGCCGGAATATCCTCTATCAGTCATTCAGTTAATGCTGAACCCGGCAGACTCCTTTCTGCTCTTAATGACAATTTTAAAATAACCCCAAAATCAGATTTAGTCAATAAAGATTTCTCAATAAACAAAATTCCACAGGAGGAAAACATGAAAGAAGATGAAGAAAAGAAGAATGCGGCATTGCGCATGCAGCAGGAAGATGACAGGGAGCAGGCTTTGACAACAGCGGAGCTTGCTAAAATGGCGGCGGAAAGACCAGATCCGCTTATGGTTGGAAAGATTCCATTGTCCGCAAAAGAATTCAACAAAGGCATGTCTAAAGAAATTGAAAAAGAGGAAATGCCAAAGCAAGCTGCCGAGACTAAGGCATTAAGCAAGAATGAGCAGGATGAGAAGCTGGAAAAGCAGCGCAGCTTCGAGGGACGCTATTACTACAACGGCAACGCAAAGAACCTTATTGAAGGCACTAAGAGCATGAAGATGCCGTTCCTTGGATATGGAGTAGCGAAGGAGACAAATGAAAAGGGTGACATTGTAATGCATCCTGTCTCAATACGCTCATACACAAGCGGCAAGTCCTATGCTGGTACAAACCTCCTTATCGCTCAGAAGTACGCAAGCGACCTTGGCATGAAGCCGAACAAGGACGGAAACATTTATCTAATAACATACAGGCAGGCAGGGGAAAAGAATATCAAGAAGGGCCAGCCGCATTTCCCTATAGCCTCGTTCGACGCAAAGAACGAAAGGATAAACTACTACCAGCTGTACTCGGAGAACGCCGTCATAGACAAGTCTAGAATTCCAAACCCTATACAGAAGACGCCTGCAATGCCAGGACAGAGCACCGATCCAGCGAAGACAAGAAAAGTCCCGCCAAAAAATCCTGAAATTGTTGTCGACGCATCAAATCCAAAATTGTCATACGAGGAGTACCTGGGCAAATGGGAGGCCGCGACAAAGCTCGGAGCAAAATTTGTCACCAGCAAAGAGACAATGCAGAATGTTAAAGAGCAGATGGTGAAGGAGCTTGAGCCGGAAGTCCAGAAAGGCTTGTCAGGAAAGGTGTATGCAAAAAGCGCTGCCATAGAGAAGCAGAGCAAGGCGGTGGTGCACGATTTTTTGCAGGATTTACAGCAAGCGCAGGAGCCAGACAAGGCCATTCAGAAGAGCAAAGAAATTGAAAGAAAAGCCTATGACGGAATGGACCGCTAGGACTGCCTAAAGCTGTTTTATGGGAGCGGAATAAAAACTGCTCCCTTTATTTTAAATATCAAGAAGGAAAATATGGAATCTACAATATCAGAAATTAAAAACAACATTGGCTTGAACAGGGTGCAAATACTGTTCACAGGAATTCCAAGCCAGGAGCAGAGGGACTATATGAAGCACCACGGCTTCCACTGGTCTCCAAGCGAGAAGGCATGGCAGAGGCAGAACACGGACAACGGAATAGAGGCGGCACGTGATTTTGTGAGAAAATTCTATGGTGAAAATTCTGCTGAGAAATATTTTGAACATAAGCTCCCTTACGGTTACACAGTGACAGTGAAAGAGCAGGGACCGCAGATTGAGAAGCAGAATGAGATTGACATAACACCTGCGTCAGGCGACGGGGAAGTCAGGCAGTCAAACCTCACTTCTGAAGAGCAGAAATACATTCATTCTGATGAGTTTATTGAAAGATTCGGGGACTGGGAAAAAGCAAAAAGGCTTGAGAAGCTAAAACTGTCTGAAAGTATATCTATTTCTTCTAATATTTATATTCAAGGAAAAGATTATTCACCTATAATAAACGAATTAAGAAATAATCCTTCAAAAGAAAATCTCAAGGAACTTCAAAGTATTGTAAATGTATTGGGAAAAGAAACTATTCAAAGCTTACGGATGGAACAGAATAAAACTTCTTATGAAAGCCCTGTTGTTACTTTAAAGAACGAAAATGATAAATCTTATGAGTTAAATTTAAATGGAATAAGAGAAACGTCGCATCACAATATTTTTCAGAAAGGACATATAGAAGGAATTGCAAATATACAGAAAATAATTGAAAATTCTTATTATATTGGCTCAGAAGATAATCAAGACAACAGAAAACCTGAATTAAAAACATTTCATTATTATGGACTTGGATTAAAACTGGATGATGAGGATTATACTGGTAAAATTGTATTTGCAGAAAAGCAGAATGGTGAATTATATTATGACCAAAGTTTATCAACAATTGAAAAAGGTAGATTGTTGGATATTATTCAAGAAAAAAATAAGCCCGAAACATTTAACCCTGCAAATCGCTGGGATAGTATCGGGCTTGTACAAGAGAATCAATCTCCTGACGCTTATTATGATAAACGTCTTATAAATATTTGTCAATGTCCCCAGTTGCCATATCTTGATGAAAACCTGGAGCCTACACGTCAGGTTATTGAAGATGTAAGAAGTGGAAAGCTAAAAATTATAAAGGAAGGCCAGAAATATAAAATGATAAACATTGAAGAGCAGCAGGAAGAGGCTGATTTGAATGCGGCTTTTGATTCCGCAGTTGAGGGCTTCCAGAAAAATCAGGAATACCATAATTCAGGAGCGGAGCAGCATGACGACGAAATACTTTCTAAAGAAATGAATAGGGAAAATGAAATTGAAGACGATGTAAATTTAATAGATAAAGAAAAATCTCAACATATTGAAGAGGATGAAAATCAGACAATAACAAAGGAAGAGCTGGACAACGCAAGGCTTGTGCTGCCGCAGGAGCAGTACAACTACCTGCTAAACCAGGCGCAGGGCGAGGAGAAGGCATACTTCATATCTGCACTGAAGGATATTTCAAAGGCTGTTGTGAACGCACCAAAGTCGTACTCCACAGACGGTAGCGAGCAGCACCCGCTTGTGATCCACTACTTTAGCGGCGGCACAGACATCTATGTTTGTGAAATCGACAAGGACGAGGGGTCTTACTTCGGCTACACAATCCTCAACGGTGACTTTGAAAACGCAGAGTGGGGCTACGGCTCTCTTGATGAGGTTAGGCATATAAGCTCAATGGATCTTGACCTGGACATAAATCCTGAGATGACAATAGAAAGAAAGCTGTACCACGACTATCCAGAGCATTACCCAGAGTATGAAAAGCTAAGTGAAGATAAAAATATTTCAAAAGCACAATACAGCTTTTTTGTAAAATCCACTGCGGAATTTGAGCAGTTCGCCACATTCAAGGCCGTGAACAATCTTTCCGCACAGGAAGCTGTTGAGCTTTTCCAGACAAAGAAAATAGGCACAGCTGGAATAGGAATCAACATTCCAAACGACTTCATCTTTGACGACAAGAATGGCGATGGAATCACAGTCGCTGTCCCTGACGAGGACGGCAAGGTGGACTTCAAGATTTTTGGCGACACTTTCATTGACCAGCTTAAGGAAAACAACACACATTCAGAGAATGTGATTGACGCATACAAGGAGCTGTATTATCAGCTTTTCACGCAGGGTGTCGATGTCGCTAAGCCGGACTTTCTTTTTGAGAAGGAGGCGGAGCTTAAA
>Ga0172378_10001670_pt1 | contig 20612 bp, 18 predicted proteins | sample GrowelOW332metaG_FD_119755 | JGI IMG/M metagenome (GOLD analysis project Ga0172378, IMG submission 119755) | Groundwater microbial communities from an aquifer near a municipal landfill in Southern Ontario, Canada - Pumphouse #3_1 metaG | ecosystem: Environmental > Aquatic > Deep subsurface >... | reverse complement strand
TCAGGGTTGATTTTAACGAAGATTATGTGTCAAGCGATGAATAAAACTTTAATTGAAATTCTTTTAGGTAAAACAAGTAATGTTATTGAAGTTGAAAGCGATAACGAGGATGAAAATATAGATCAAAGTTTAGAACCTAAAGAAGATTTTAAAGAGATCTTTTTAAAGAGCAGATCGGTAATTATAGTCCCAGGTTATGGAATGGCAGTTGCTCAAGCACAACAATTAGTTAAAAACTTAGCGGATATAATGAAAAAGGATGGCAAAACGGTTAAATTTGCTATTCACCCAGTGGCGGGAAGAATGCCTGGTCATATGAATGTATTACTAGCAGAAGCTAATGTTGATTATGATGACCTTTATGATATGGAAGTTATCAACAATGAGTTTAAAACTACTGACTTAGTCTTAATAGTAGGGGCTAACGACGTTGTTAATCCTAAGGCCAAAACGCATGAAGGAACTCCTATTTATGGAATGCCTGTTTTAGATGTTGAAGATGCTAACAATATTTTCATTTTCAATTATGATTTAAAGCCAGGTTATAGCGGAGTTTCCAATCCTCTTTATAAATTAAATAAGGCGCATTTATTTTTGGGTGATGCAAAAGAAACATTAAAGTCCTTTATGGATGATTTAAAAATATAAAAGAAAGTATAAATAAAAATGGCTGAAAATACTAAAACAAGTTTAAGAAATTTGACAATTTACCAAGTTTTTTTAAGACAACATTTAAAAGGAACGTTTAAATCATTAGAGAAAGATTTAAATCGCATCAGAAATTTAGGAATCGATATTATTTATTTACTACCAGTTCACCCTATTGGAGAACTTCAGAGAAAAGGTAGTGTGGGCTCTCCATATTCGATTAAAGATTATCTCGCTATTGATGACACTTTTGGGACAATGGAAGACTTTAAAGCTTTAATAAAAGCAGCACATCAATTAAATTTAAAAATTATGATTGACATTGTTTTTCATCACACTGCCCTAGATGCTAAATTACTGGCTACTAATCCAGAATGGTATTATTACAAAAACGGTAAATTATCAGGAAAAGTTGGCGATTGGTCCGATATTACTGATTTGGATTTTGAAAAACAACCATTATGGGATTATTTAATTGAAGTCTTACTTTATTACGCTAAAATAGGTGTTGATGGGATTCGTGCTGATGTAGCATCATTAATTCCTATTGAGTTTTGGCTTAAAGCGAGAAAGGCGCTCTTAAAAGAAAATCCTGATTTTATTATGCTTGCAGAATCTGTTCATTTAGGGTTTGTGAAAGAAATTCGAGACCAAGGATTTTACGCAGCTAGTGATAGCGAAACTTATCAAGCTTTTGATATTTTATATGATTATGATATTCATGATCTCTTTTTAAATTATTTAAGTGATAAGGGAAACTTAAATCGTTGGTTAGAGGCGATAGTTAAACAAGAATCAATTTATTCTAATAATTATGTTAAATTAAGAAATTTAGAAAATCATGATCAAGATCGAATTGCCAGTTATTTTAGTGCCGATAAACTTTTACAGATCAATGCTTTATTATTTTTCTTAAAAGGGACAACTATGATTTACGCTGGCCAAGAATATGGAGTAAGTAAAAAGCCTAATTTGTTTGAAAATGATGTTATTGATTTAACTCCTAAAAATGAGCAGTTAACCAATCTTATTATTAAATTAGCTAATTTTAAAAAAGATTCCTTGTTTAGCGAAGGAAATTTTAAGATTCACTTTCAAGATAAGGAAATAGCTGTTATTACTTATCAAAATGCCCATAGCATTGCTTTAGGGGTTTTCAATTTAGGGAATGAAAAAGGATTTATTACAGTGCCTTTTCCAGATGGTGTTTATGATAATATCTTATATCCCCAAAAATTAAGTATTACAAATGCTCAAATGGAATTAACAGAAAAACCAATTGTTTTATTTACAATAAAAAAAGAACTCTAAAAATAAAAAACGACGATTAAACGTCGCGTTTTTTTAAATTGGCAGGCCCAGCAGGATTTGAACCTACGAATGACGGAGTCAAAGTCCGTTGCCTTACCACTTGGCTATGGGCCTTTCTTTGGGGCGGCTAAAGGGAATTGAACCCTCGAATGCCGGAGCCACAATCCGGTGCGTTAACCTCTTCGCCATAACCGCCATCGCCTCTGGACTATTATACTATATTTTAAGATTATGTAAAGTTTTTTTTGTTTTATAAGGTTTGATAAAAAAATTATTGTTGTAATTTTAAATTTAAAATTAGCTTTGTTAACGATTTTAGCGTCATAATGAAACATTTGTATATTAAAAAGTAAACTAATACTAATTAAAAGGTGTCTTAAAAAAATAATGAGAGTTAATAAATATGACTTTAAAACAACAACTATGTTGTGAAAAAAAGTAAAGTTTGCTATGATAGTAATAGTTTTATAAAGGAGAAACTATTTTTATGAAAACATTTGGTAAAATACTTGTGATGATTTTAATCTTTTTCGTTGGAATTCAACTTTTTGGCTTTTTAAGCAGAATTGCTAATAATAAAGCAATTGGTAAGTTAGGTGATGAGGCTATTGTTGAAGAAAATGATGAATTTTTTAGATCCATTTTTGAATATTATCAAGAAGGTTTAATCTATCAAGGAAGTAAAGGCGATTTTAATTTAAATATTTATAATGTCGCTACTAAGGATAATAATTTATTGCTTTTCTTAGCAACTGGAATTGATAAAAAGATTACAAATAATGTTTTAAATTTCAGTTTAAAATTAAAAAGTGGTCGTGAGATAGAAAACATTTTAATCTCAATTGGAGAAGAAGCTTGGTATTTGCAGTGGTTGTATTTAGAAAATCTCTATGATAAACAACAAATATTAGAAGATATTGTTGGTCTTAAAATCACTTATACTGAGAAAAAAGATGAAGAAGTATTAGTTTTTGAAGATAAAGAAGCTGTTATTAGTGAGTCTGATTATAATATTGTTAGTTATTTGAAAGGTGATAACACTCTTTATGCTTACTTAGATAATATAGCTGCTCTTGAATTGGAAGAAAAAGAACTAGCAGAGGGAGAAACTAATAATTACAAATTAGTGGTAAAAGCATTAATAACTGAAGAAATCGTTGGTGATGTTTATTTAATTGGTAACTTTAACGATTATGATATTAATGATAAAAGCTATAAACTGACAAAATCAGAACAAGGTATTTCTTATAAAATTGCTGAAGAAACAGAAAAAACAACCTTCTTTTATCAGTCAGAAGGCGAAAAATTTCAAGCAGTTGAAATAAGAGGCGATACAATTGAATATCTTTTTGTAATAGATGGTGAAATAGCAGGAGATGAGAATGGAGAACCGCTAGTTTTTGAGAAAAAACTCGCCCAAGACGTCAGTGAATTTTCGGATAGTAAGTTAGAAAATTATCTTGCCAGCTTAGGTGTTTATAAAGTTGATAAAAGGGCAAATTTAAAAGCTTTCAATTATATCGTTTGGATTGGAATGATTGTTTATATTGTTGTTTTAGGAGGATTAATCTATATGATGTTTATTAGACAAAAACCAACCAGAGCAGCTTACTCACAAAACCATCAAACAGCAAAGGCAAAAGTAGTTAAAGAAGTTAAACCGCAAGAAAACATCAACATCAATAAAATTTCTGAAATAGAAGAGCGCGATGAAAACCTCGCAGTTAAAAAAATTGAAACAACAGAAAAAACAGTTGATAGTGAAGAAGAAAAAGAATAAGATTGAAATCTAAAAAGGCGTGTGTTATAGTATCAATGCACGCTAAAATAGGGGCATGGTGTCAACGGTAGCACAGCGGTCTCCAAAACCGTTAGTCCGGGTTCGAATCCTGGTGTCCCTGCCATTATAAAGTCTTCAATGGCTTTTTATTTTATCACACGATAGTAAAAGGAAAAAAGGAGTCGTTATGTTTACAAGTAAAGTAACTCAAAAAGCATTAAGAATTGTTTATCAAGCTTATTTAAAGAAAAAAGATGATAATAATATTCCTGTTGTGTTTTCATTATATGACGTTGCCAAAACGATGGAAGATGAAAACAGCCAAACTGTTGCTTTATTAAGGACTCTCTTAGATGATAAAAAAATAACATTTATAGAATTACAGAAAGAATTCCCTTTTGAAATTTCAGAGGCCCTAAGGGTGCTCGCTAAAGATGATGTTTTATCTTATCCAGATTTTATTAGAAGAATTAAATTAAATCCGCTCGCAAGGACTGTTAAAATAGCTAGTTTGAAAGCAGAATTAAAGTATTTAAAAAAAGAAAATCAAGAACGACATTTATTTGCATTAAAAATTTTAGAATAATAAAAAAGTAAAATCCTAATTTCTTCCTATTATTATTGTAGAGGTGATAAAAATGAAGGAAAAAGGATTTGTTTTTTTTATTTGTATGGTATTTGCTTTAATTTCTTTTTCAAGCATTAAAGCGGAAACAACATTTAAAGAAACGAAAAACTTAATTGATTTAAGAAACATTTATTTAGAAGAACAGGAGCCAACGTCGCATCGGCCAGCTAAAAGGTTTTTAAAAATGACAAATTTTATCGATGTTGTTGAAGGCGAAGTTTACACTATTATTATTCATGAACATTTTTTAGAGCAAGATTTTGATTATTTTAATAATCTTGACGATAACTATCATATTCATTTAATCTATGATGATGAGACCACCGATCAAGTGCCGACTGATAGTGTCGGTTTTCATGAGTTTGATGAATTTGGTTATATTTGGGGAACCTTTACTGCTAAAGGTAATAAAGTAAAAATCGATTATATGAATGCGAGAGTTTCTAGTGAAGTGGAACGGATGCCATTTAAAATAATTATGTATCTTGGTGAAATTGATGATTTTAGTGGTTTTTATAGTTACCACACTAATTTTGAACCAGAAGTAGGAACTCTTTTAGTTGATGTCGATTGTCCATTAAGTATAGAGGCGATACTAGAAGCGTTTGTTTTTGAAAGCGATGATGATAACTTAATTACCATTAATATTATCGAGGATAATTATAGCGATAATGTTTCTCAAATTGGCGAGTATTTAATTAAGTTGAAAGCTCAAGATGAATATATTAATGCTTCTTTTTATGATTTGAAAGTTAAAGTCGTTGATATTGAACCACCAATAATAAGAGGAAAAGATAGTTATATAATTGATTTTAGTGAAGTTGATAATTTTAGCCTTAATAGTATTAAAGAACAATTAATTGTTAATGATAATTATTCTAACATTTCCAATAGCGATTTAGAAATAATTAGTGATGATTTTACCGATAATAAAAATAAAGCAGGCGAATATCAAGTAGTCTTTAGAGCGGTTGATTGTTCTCAAAACTACACAGATTTCCCCGTTATGATTACTGTCGCTGATAATAAGCCCCCGGTTTTGATAGGTCCTTTAGAAATTTATCGTTATAGTACTGATCCCGAAATGACAAGAGAAGAAATAAAAGCTCTTTATCAAGCATACGACGAAGTTGATGGTGATTTATCGGATTTAATTGAAGTTGGCGGAATAACATCTAGTGAAGTTGGTACTCATGAGTTTTTAATTACAGTTGAAGACAATTCTGGAAATAAAGCTTCAAAACGGCTTTATCTTAAGATTGTTGAAGGCGTTCCGCCAGTCTTTACAACAACCAATTTAATACTAACAATAAGCGAATATAATGAAATGACTCAAGAAGATATCATCGCTTGGATTATTGAAAATAGTGAAGCAAATATTAGTGACGTGGAAATAGTGTTTGATGAAGTTGCTTATACTAATGATGCAGGAAATATTTATTATTCTTTTATACATGAAGGCCAACAACTCCAAGGAAAAATTGAAGTCAGAAATGATACAAACGATAAATTATGGCTTTATCCAGTTATTAGCGGTTTTGTATTTTTAGCCGTCTTAACTGCCGCAATTATCGTTGTTAAAAGGAGAAAGCGTTAGTAAAAGTTTAGAAGAAGTAAATAAAAAAAGAAACACTTAAAGAGAAGGTCTAATTTCAAAAGGGATTAGGCCTTTTTTATAAGTGTTTAATTATGGTGCAACCGCTTATTTTTTAAAAGAAAATTTTTATTTGATTACTAAAACTAAAAAACCAATAAAATGCAATTTTTGAGAGATATATTATTAAAAATAGAATTATTATGTTAGAATATTGACTGCAAAGGGAACTTTGCTGGTGATAAAATGAGAAGGAAAAAGATGTTTTGGTTTTTTATAAGTTTGTTTTATCTTTTGAATATTTTTAATACGTACTTTATTACGAGTACATTTTTAAATCGCTATTTAATTAGCTTCAATCGTTCTTTTGTGATGGAAGTTAATTCTTTTATAGGTAATTTTGCTGTTTTAACTATTTTACTATTCCTTGGTTTTTTAATTATTAGAAAAGAAAAAGGACGTTATAAGTATATGGTTGTCTTAACTTTTCTATTTAATGTTATTATTTTTTTATTAGGCTTATTTACAAAATATTATCAGACAGTTTTTTCCCCTAGCAATATGGATGTCTTTAAAAATCCCGCCACTAAACTTACAACTTCAATTATTATTGAATCCTTTAAAGAGCTGTTTGTTTATTGGAGAATTGTTGTTTTTATTCCTTTTATAAGTTTAGTGGTAATTTATTTAATTTTCACTAAAAGTATTAAAAAAGCAAAATCTGACGCTAATGAAGTAGTTGTTTTTAACACTATTCCTCTTAATTTATCGCTTCTAATCGGCGGTATGCTCTTAAGCGCTTTATCGATTCTTTATACAAATATTAAGATTAATAAAAATTGGGAGATAGACGCTGAAAAGCCGCTTTATGCTGTTCAAAATGGTGGCGTTTATAATTATTATTTTAGTGAGCTTTTTCATTTTGCAACGAAAGAGGAAGAAGTAAGTTTAGATTATTATGACGAATATAATAAGAATAAGGAAAGTTATTTAAATTATTATGGAGAAACCTACAGCAACACTCTTAAACTAAGTGAGGCTAATAATTTAGTTGTTGATGATAGTTTAAAACAAGAAAACCTCAATGGAATATTTAAAGATAAAAACTTGGTTTTAGTCCATATTGAGTCTTTAAATCATTTTCTCTTACAAGAAGACGGTCTCTTAGGTTCTGATTATTTAGAGACTTTAAAAGCGTTATTAAAAGAGTCTTATCTTTTTGATAATTTTTATACTAATGTTGGGGTAGGAAATTCTAGTGATGCTGAGTTTGCAGTATTAACAGGAATTCATCCTAAAGGAGATTCAACTATTTATTGGGATTATCAAAAAACTGAGTATCTTTTCCCTGCTTTGCCCAAGTTGTTTGGCAATGATTATCAAAAAATATCGCTACATGGAGATGTAGCGGGCTTTTATAATCGCGTTCCTGTTCACAGGGAGATGTTAGGTTTTGATGATTACTATTATTATGATGAGAATGAAGCCTATTATTCGGGGACTTTTAACGGTTATTACTATTTTCAAGAACTAAATGATAAGACTGATGAAGCGTCACCTTGGGTAAGCGATATTTCTCTATTAGATTGGACTTTAGAAATGTATCAAGAAGAAGAAAAAAACTTTTTATATCCGATTATGATTCAACCTCACGTGCCTTATTTATATTATAATGATGAACCATATTTTGATAAGCAACAATTAAAAGTGGATACTGTGACATTAAGATATTTAAATTATCAATCTTATTTTGAAGCTTATTTTAAAAAGTTTATTGAAATCTCTAAAAAAATGTCTAATACGGTCTACCTTTTTTACAGTGATCATGGTTCTGGAATTCCTTATAAAGACTTACTAACTATTTCAAATAAATCAAAAGAAGAACTTTCTTATATAGAATACGAGAAAGAGATGTTAAGAACACTTGCCTTTCTTTATGTTCCTGGAGAAGAAGTAAACGAAGATGGTATTAACGTGGGGCTATTTAAAGGAAAGCAACCTCTTGTTCGTTCTCAAGTTGATTTGTATCGGACAGTTATTGAACTTTTTGATTTAGAAACTGATTATTATTATTTTGGAGTTAATGGTTTATCTAAAGAAAAGACTTTTTCTATAGATACCAGGACATTTTCTTTAGTAACCGATGAATACTATTTAGTGGGAAAAAGGATGAACGATCTTAAAAATTTTTCTGAAGATAATATTTATCCATATAAAGAAACGTTTGAAAATGACCCTTTAAAGTTTTTTAAATACTTAATGAGATATAAATATAGAATGGATTATGCCCTAAAATATAACCTCTTTATAGAATTGAAAAACTAAAAATTGTTGACATTCATAACGAAGATGAGTATAATTTTTCTTGTGGCGGATGTGGCGGAACTGGCAGACGCACTAGACTTAGGATCTAGCGCCTCCGGGCATGCAGGTTCGATTCCTGTCATCCGCACCAAGTTAGTAGAATAGGTTTGATACAAATGTATTAAGCCTTTTTTTGTTGTGAAGATAGGGAGTTTTCTCCTTTATTCACAATCACTATAAAATTCAATTTTCCAACGTATTTATAAAAATTTTACTATATTACATAATCTATTAAAAAGTGCATCTACGATTTAACGATTATCTTACAATTTAACGATTACTCAACAATTTAACGATAACATAAAATAATGACGTTTATATTAATTGGTTGTCAAAAAGTGATATTTCTACCACAAGTATGGATTATAAAAAAAGAGTGCACAAAGTTGATTAAATTTAGTTTAATAGAGTTTTAGGACAATCAAGTCCCCTTTTCTCCAACACTAACAAGACATTTTCGTCCTATTATATTTGACAGAATAGGACAAATGTTTTATAATGTAGTTGGTGATCGTATGACTATAAAAGAAAAAAGAGAAAAATTAAACATAACTCAATCAAAATTAGCAGAACTCATAGGGGTTTCTTCAAGAACTATTCGCAGATATGAAAACGGAATGATTGATAAATTTAAAGAAAAATATATATTAGACTTTTTAAATGATCTTAATAAAGTTGATGAAACCCATGGAATACTAAAAAAAGATGATATTGTAAAAGGTATAAGTGAAGTTGCTAATAAGTATAAAATAGATTTCGTCTATCTTTTTGGTTCATATTCTAAAGATAATGCAAATCCACTTTCTGACGTAGACTTACTTATTAAAACGAGTGAAAGAGGATTAAACTATTTTGGTTTAATTGAAGAAATAAGAACCACACTAAATAAAAAAATTGATGCAATTAGCTTAGATGATTTAACAAACAATAAAGATTTATTAAATGACATACTAAAAGAAGGTGTAAAGATATATGGATAGAATTAAAGATGATAAGTACTATTTAGAAAAAGTTGTTAAAGATATAAAGTATTTACTAAGAGTAACAAAAGATGTTTCAAAGATAGAACTTGAAGAAAATGAAACACTCTTGGATTCTGTTATGTTTAGATTCATTCAAATAAGTGAAAATATAAAAAGGTTAACTGAGAAACTTAAAAATGATAATCCACATATACCGTGGGTATTAGTTATAGGACTTAGAAATAGGATTGTTCATGAATATGGTACGGTTGATATTACCGTGATTTATGATGTATTAAAGGAAAACTTAAATAAATTATATAAAGATTTAAAAGAACTTATTTTATAAACATTAATTTGTATTTGCTAAAAAGTCAATTATTTAAAAAAAAGAAAATTGTTTTAAAATTAGGTAAAAATATTTAAGCAAAGAAAGGATTTTATGAAAAAAAGAAGTTAACTAAATGATATTAGCTTTAAAAAATCTTAAGTATCCTTTCTAAATTATGAGTTTACAAATAAGAATATTAAACTTACAGTTATAAGAGTTAAACAATTTTTAAGATTCATCACTGCAAAAAAATGCTAAAATTGGTATAAAATTGTAGTTAGGAGCTGACAAACATTATGAAATTAATCAAACCAAAAAAATTAAATATCGGTGACAAAGTGGCTATTGTTAGTTTATCAAGTGGAATATTAGGCGAATCTTCTTCTAAACATCAATTAGAAATTGGAGTTACGAGATTAAAAGAAATGGGTTTAGTTCCTGTATTTATGCCAAATACTTTAAAAGGAGTTGAATACATTAAAAAAAACCCTCAAAGTAGAGCAAGCGATTTAAAATTAGCATTTATGGATGATAGTATAAAAGCTATCATATGTGCTATTGGTGGTGATGATACTTTTAAAACTATTCCCTATTTAATGGATGATGATGAATTTAAAAATACTGTCGTAAATAAACCTAAAATTTTCATCGGATTTTCCGATTCTACTAATAACCATTTAATGTTTAATAAACTTGGATTAGTAACTTATTATGGTCTAAATTTCTTATCTGATATATGTGAAATGGAACCAAATATTTTAAATTACACTAAAGCAAGTTATTTAAGATTTTTTAGTAATGATGAAACATTTGAAATAACATCAAGCCCTATATGGTATAAAAACAGACTATCATATGGACCGGACCAACTAAATAAAGAACTAGAATTTTATGATGAAAAAAGAGGATATCAAATTCTTTATGGAAAGGGTCAAATAACAGGCGTTCTTTGGGGTGGATGCTTAGAAAGTATTTATGACATTTATGCAAGCAAAAGATATATAGAACAAAGATCTATATATGAAAAATATGACTTAATTCCAAATAGAGAATTTTTTAAAGATAAGATAATGTTTTTAGAGACAAGTGAAGAAAAACCAGATCCTCAAACATTTAAAAAAATGATAAGTAAGTTAACAGAAGAAGGATTGTTAAATAACATCAAAGCGCTACTTATTGGGAAACCTGATGATGAAATGTATTATAACGAATATAAAGAGATACTTATTAACATCGGATTAAAGCTTAAACTACCAATTTTATATAATGTTAATTTCGGTCATGCATTACCAAGAGCAATGATTCCATATGGTATAAAATGTCAAATTGATTTTGATAATAAGACAATTAAAGTAATTGAAAAAATATTTGACTTATAGGCATTCATTTAGTAATAGTTAAAAGAATAATTGTATTTTATTTAGTAGAGTGATTAGACGGATACATTTTATAAATTAGGGTGCGTAAAAAAATACAAAGGTGCGCTAATTTTGGTAGGGGTGCGCTGTTGTATCGTTAATGGTTGACTAACCCAGATTTGTACAACAGTGTTGATACAATGTTATCAACTTAATAGAATTTGAAAATCGGGAGATAATCCCCTTTTTTTTCCAAAATACGAGTCTATGAATCACATAATGTAATTGGTTTGTAGACTTTTTTATTTTTATACCCAATAAAAACACGATAGGCTAATAAGAACACGAAAGGTCAGAAAAAACACGAAAGGTAAACTAAATTACGATAGCAAGATATTAAGAGATGAAAAATTAATAATTAAATTATTAAATATTAACTTATGTAAATCTTTATTAGTAAATATTTTTTCTATAAAATTAAAAAATGTTTTCTTCACTTGTAAAAAATATTAACATATAGTATGAAAAGTATAACTAATCACACAAGGAGAAAAAAATGAGTAAGTCAGAAGGAAGATATATTTGGAATGTGACTGTTGGAGAAAAAGGACAAATTGTTATTCCTAAGCAGGCAAGAGAAATATTTGATATTAAACCTGGTGATAATTTAATTATCTTAGCAGATGTAGAAAAAGGAATGGCAATACCGCCTAAATCACAAGTAAGTACTATCCTTAATAATATTTTAGGTGATGAAAAATGAATGCTATAGAAGTTTCAAATTTAACCAAAGTATACAAAACTTTCAGATTAGATAATGTTAGTTTTAATGTACAGATTGGACGAATTGTAGGTTTTATCGGAAGAAATGGAGCAGGGAAAACAACCACTATTAAATATTTTAGGCGGGATGGATAATTTGACATCAGGGACCTTCATGGTTGATGATAAGGATATTTCCAAACTAAACAACCGTTCATTGACCTTATATCGAAGACATGATGTGGGTTTTGTTTTTCAGTTTTATAACTTAATGCCCAATTTAACGGCACTTGAAAACATCGAGCTTGCAACAGAGATCTGCAAAGATGCTTTAAATCCAAAAGAAGTTTTAAAAAAGGTTGGTCTCGAAGAGAGAATGAATCACTTTCCAGCACAACTTTCAGGTGGAGAGCAACAAAGAGTCAGCATTGCTCGAGCCTTGGCAAAAAATCCGAAAATTTTACTGTGTGATGAGCCTACAGTGGCGCTTGATTATCAAACCGGAAAACAAATCTTAAGTCTCTTAAGCGATGTTGCGAGAAAAGAGGGAAAAACGGTCTTAATTGTGACCCATAACCAAGTTTTAAAAGAGATGACCGATAAAGTCATTACCATTCGAAACGGTACAGTCTTAAATATTATTAAAAATGAGTTTCCTAAAGATATTAAGGATCTTGAATGGTAATGAAAACATATATTAAACTCCTCTTTCGCACCTTAAAAAGTAATGTTGCACGATTTCTGATTTTAATGTCAATTATCGCCATTGGTGTTGGACTTTCAACCGGCATTGGTATTCTACCCAATCAGCTCGAAAACTCTTTTCAGACTTTTTTTAATAAACAAAAATATCCATCGTTAATTATTAAAGGTACAGAAAGCACAGAAAATTTAGGGCAGATTCTTAATCAATTGAAAGCCTTACCTTTTGTCTTAGAAGTCGATGGCTTGATTGAGTTTGATCAAGAAGATGGTACGAGAACGTATATTCTTGATCTTAATGAGCAAACAGTGAATCACTTAACCTTAGTTGAAGGTGAGCTTCCCAAAGAAGCCAATCAAATACTTGTTGAAAAGAAAACCAATAAGCTTGTTGAATATCAAATAGGTGAGACCATTTTGTATCATAATCCAAGCTTAGGCATGTTTAACCAATCGCTTGAAGTGGTGGGCATTGTCCAAAATCCATTGCTCGTTTACCGCCATGATATACCGAGTAACATCGATCAAAATTTAACCTTAGAAAGAGTGATTTATTTTGATCAAGCACTCATGAACATCCCTTTTATAACGGACATTCATGTTTTACTTAAGGTACCCACAAACTTAGATCTTTTTACTGCAAAATATCGCCAAGCCATCGATTATCAAATAACAGACATACAAAGAGAACTGCAAGATGAGTCCCTAATTTATTTGGCTCCTAATGAGGCTTTAGGTTATGCAGTCGTTCAAACGAACATTCTTAAAATGAAAAGTTTAAGTTTTATTTTTCCAGCCTTTTTTACGCTTGTCATTATGATTGTCGTGATCACATCCATTAGACGATTAATAGAAGAAGAAAGATTACAAACCGGAGCGCTTCTATCACTTGGTATGGGTAAAGGAAAAATAAACTTCCGTTACTATTTTATTGGCTTGTTCGCAAGTATCATTGGGAGCATCTTAGGCATTGTATTAGGCTACAATACATTAGCAAGGTTAATCTATGCCGGTTTTGATAGTACATTGGTCATGCCACAAAGAACACATTACATCCATTTAGAATTTGGACTCATGGTATCTTTCTTCCTATTTATGGTGACGATGCTTGCAATTTTAATAGCATCCGTGAAACAAACAAGAGAAAAACCAGCTGCTTTGCTAAGACATAAAGCACCTAAAACGGGGTCAAAGATTATTTTAGAGAAAATCAAACCACTGTGGAACAAATTAAAATTCACACAAAAATCAACTTTGAGAAATTTATTTCGTTATCCCCTTCACGACTTAATGACCATTACCTCCGTCATGGGAGCAACAGCCCTTATTTTTGCAGGACTTGGATTATATGATAACACACAAACCATTGATCAAGGTGTTGCCCAATTTATTGAGATTATTGCCGTGCTCATCATTTTAGCTGCAGCAGGGTTAAGTATTTTAGTGACCTACAACTTAACCAACATGAATATTGATGAACGAAAAAGAGAGCTCGCTACCCTAAAGGTGTTGGGCTATCATAAACTGGAAGTGAGACGGTATGTTTATCGTGAAGTTTTTATGATTGCCTCGATTGGAACTTTATTGGGTTTGCCGGTAGGGTATTACATCATTGGCTTTATTTTTGAATACATTGAATACGGTCATGTTGATAATATTCATTGGTATTCATGGTTTTTAGTCGTTGCGATTTCATTGATTTTCATCGGTATCACCAACCTCTTACTTTTAAAGAAAATCGATCGAATTGATATGAATACTTCCTTAAAAATTATGGACTAAAAAAAACCCTCCAAAACGGAGGATTTTTGCTTATATCATGCTTTTTTTGTCTTTAGACGTCTGTGAATCCATTTTTGAATTTCAACAACAACAATCGGTGTTATGGATAATAAAATAATAACTAACCATTGCGAACCTTGTGGTATTTCAACATCGAATATCGCACGTGTAAACGGTAAAATAATGACAAGCATTTGTAAAGAGAAACTAATTGCTAAAGCATAGAAAATGGCGTTACTACGCTTTAAACTAAATATGGAGTGATGAGCGCTTCGCGCATTGAATGCGTGTGCAAGCTGTGATAATGCTAAAACCATAAAGGCCATCGTTTGTGCATGCATAATTTTAACAGAATCTAAGACTTGACTATCCCAAAACCAACCGATGGTATAGGCCAAGAAGGTTAAAATACCAATCATCATCCCTTGCCAAGCAATTTTAAAACCAAGGCCCTCACTGAAAATTGATTTTTTTGCATCACGTGGTTTTTGAAGCATCACATCGGGTTCTTTTGGCTCAAGGCCCAAGGCAATAGCCATAAAGGAATCGGTTACAAGATTAACCCATAAGATTTGGGCGGGTGCCAAAATATGGATGGTAACACCTCCGCCGGCAGCGGCGGCACCGAAAATAAAGATACCAATAACAACCCCTAAGAACATCGCGACAATTTCACCAATATTACAACTTAGTAAGAAGTGAATCGCTTTTTTAATATTTGAGAAAATGGTCCGACCTTCACCGACGGCATTTACGATTGTTGCAAAATTATCATCGGTTAAAATCATATCTGCCGCGCCTTTTGCAACTTCAGTGCCTGTAATACCCATCGCAATACCGATGTCTGCTTGCTTAATAGAAGGCGCGTCATTCACGCCATCACCTGTCATCGCCACAATTTGATCGCTTTGACGCCAAGCTTTGACAATTCTCACTTTATTTTCCGGACTGACACGGGCATAAACGCGAATATGTTCTAATTTTAAGAGAAAATCCTCATCACTCATTTGATCTAATTCTTTACCGGTTATGGCTAAATCATCTGTTTCTAAAATGCCAATTTGTTTGGCAATAGCCATGGCTGTATTTTTGTGGTCACCGGTAATCATAATGGTCTTAATACCAGCCTGGTTGCACAATGCAATCGCATCTTTCACTTCAGGTCTTGGCGGATCAATCATGCCAACGAGTCCAAGGATGGTTACATCATGCTCTAATGTCTCAAAGTTTAAAGATTCTAGAGGTAAGCTTTTGTCAATTTTCTTAAAGGCGACAGCCAAGACGCGAAGGGCCTGATTGGCCATGTTATCATTGGCATTCTCAAAAGCTTTTAACCCTTCTTGATCTTGCAAGATTTTGTCTTGAGAAGAGTAGGATTTTGCCCTGGAAAGTAAGACATCGGGCGCACCTTTAATAATGGCGTAGCGTTCATGATCAAAATCATGAACGGTCGTCATTAATTTTCTTTCTGAATCAAAGGGAAGTTCATGGATACGAGGATATTTTTTTAAGACATCTAATGGGTTTTCATTCAAGACAAGGGCTAGATCAATGAAAGCAATTTCTGTTGGATCACCGATACGTACAACTTGATCATCTTTCATGTTGACTTTGGTATCATTAACCAAAACACCGTAATGAACCAGTTGTTTCATAGATGAATCTAAACTTTTAATGTCTTGAACAGCATAGGTTGTTTGATTAAGAAACACTTGTTGGACAGTCATCACATTTTGGGTTAAGGTTCCCGTTTTATCAGAACAGATGATTTGTGTTGAGCCAAGTGTTTCAACAGCAGGTAAGGTGCGCATAATAGCACGTTGTTTAACTAGGTTTTGCATACCCAATGATAAAACAACAGTAATAATTGCTGGCAAACCTTCAGGAATGGCAGCAACAGCCAATGAAACAGCAAATAGAAGCGCACCAATCCAATCAACTTTTAATAAAGCATTGATAAAACCTTCATGTGAATATAAGATTAAGCCTTGAATAATTTCAATTATAAAGATAAAGCCCGTAATCAATAAGGCAATGATAGCCAACGTTTTGCCAAGCTTACCAATGTTTTTTTGTAAAGGGGTTGTATCAGATTCAGTTTCATTTAATAAGGTTGCAATTTTACCCATTTCTGTTTGCATCCCGATATCGGCAACAACCGCTTTTCCACGACCATATGTGACAACCGTACTCATGAAACCTAAGTTAATCCGATCTCCTAAAGGGATGTCATCACCTTCAAGAGAAGTACTCACTTTTTCAACAGGCACAGCTTCACCCGTCAGGGCAGATTCATCAATTTTCAAATTAATTGACTCAATGATGCGAACATCAGCGGGAACATAGTCACCGGCAACAAGTAAAACAACGTCACCAACCACAAGGTCTTTAACATCAATCACACTTTCCTGATTTTCTCTTAAAACAGTGACATGGGGTGAAGATAGAGCTTTAATCGATTCTAAAGCCTTTTCGGCTTTTTCTTCTTGTGCAACACCAAGAATGGCATTAACAACGACAATTAAAATAATTAAAAGCCCGTTTGCATATTCTTTAGCGGCTAAAATTGAAATGAGTGCAGCAGCAATCAAAACAACAATCATAAAGTCTTTAAACTGATCAAAAAACTTTAAGAAAATAGATCTCTTTTTGGCTTCAAGCAGCTTGTTTTCACCGTTTTGTTCTCTTCTAGTTTTAACTTGATCGAGTGAGAGTCCCGTTTCAAAATTTGTTTCTAATTGTTGTTCAACCTCTTTTTTACTTAAGTGATAAAGTTGCTTATTCATGCTTTCCTCCTGGTAATTGTGCCTAATTGAAAGAAAAACCTTCAAGACAAGTGTCTTGAAGGTCTTGTTACAAGTTTTAAATGAACTTGAAAGTAACCGGGCAGATGCCGTCATGACGATTACTTTAGGAACTAACTACTCCCCTTCATAACTCATTTTATCATAGGAGTAAAGACTTTTCAAGAAAAAGGTGTGTTTTCAACTATCTTGACAAAACGTTAAATTTAAGGTATGATATTGCTATTAAAAAAGAGAGATTATAAAAAACGGAAGACAGTAGTTGTAGAATATCAGACGATACATACCCGGACCAGATCAGAAGTAATGATGGTGCATTTTTATATGTCTTTTTTTGTTATATAGGGGGTAAGAGTTGATGACACAAATCCTTCTTATCGTTGTTTTAATTTTTCTTAACGCTATTTTTGCAGCCAGTGAGGTATCTCTTATTGCAGTAAATGATGCAAAAGTAGAATATGATGCTCAAACTGGCAATAAGCGCGCTAAGCGGATTAATAAATTTATGAAAAGCCCCACCAATTTTTTATCGGCCATTCAAATTGGGATTACACTAATTGGTTTTTTAAATGGTTATTTGGCTGCCGATGCCTTTTCGGGCACTTTAGTTCGTTTTGCACAACGCTTCATTCAAGTAAACACATCCATATTGGCACCCATTATGACTTTTGTTGTCACCGTTATTTTAGCCTATTTTCAAGTTGTCTTGGGTGAACTGGTACCTAAAAGAATTGCCATGAAGTACCCAGAAAAAAATCGCTTATGCGACATCAGGCATTTTGAGTGTCATTGCTTCAGTGATGCGGCCATTTGTTTGGTTGTTAACAGCTTCAGCCAATGCTATTGGTAAAATGTTTGGTATTGATCCCAATGAAAGTGATGAAAAAATGCTGTTGATTATACACTTCCTACTTTTATTGGTCATACGGATAATCTAGAAATGTTTGAAAAATTTAAGAGTTTTATTAAGTATGTAAAACCAGAATTTCCACTTGATAGAACTGCATCAATAGGACTTACTGTCGGCACACATGCAGGACCAGGTTGTGTTGGGATTGTATATTTCACAAAAGAAAAAAATAATAATGAAAGGGACAATACATAATTAAATTTATGTATTAAGTAAAACGATGAGTAGTTTATATGATATTAAAGTAGAAGATATTAATAATAATGTTGTTGCTTTAGAGAAGTTTAGAGGTAAAGTACTTTTAATAGTTAATACAGCAACAAAATGTTTTTTTACTCCACAATATGAAGGCTTACAAGGTTTATATAATGCATATCAAGATAAAGGATTCGAAGTCCTAGATTTTCCTTGCAATCAGTTTGGAAAAGACGCGCCAGGAAGTATTGAAGATATAAACCAATTTTGTGTTGAAAAATTCGATACTAGTTTTCCTAGATTTAGAAAGATTGATGTAAATGGTAGAGATGAAAATATTTTATTCACCTATTTAAAAAAACATGAAAAAGGATTATTCACTAAAAAGATTAAATGGAACTTCACTAAATTTTTAGTAGATCAAGAAGGACATGTTATTAAAAGATATGCGCCATTAGTTAAACCGCATAAGATTGCAAAAGAAATAGAAAAATTATTGGAAAGTAATAAGTAGAGGGACTATATATGTTTTTAGCAACAAAAGAATTAAAGTATTCAAAGTCTAAATTTGCTCTTATAATCGCAGTAATTATACTAATCTCTTATTTAGTTTATTTTCTTACATCACTTGCATATGGTTTAGCGTCATCATATACAAATGCAGTAATTAAATGGGAAGCAGATGAAATTATTATAACAGTAGATTCGAATGATTCAATGATGATGTCATTTATGAATGAAGATGATTTTAATAATATTAATACATCTGGTGAAAAAGCAAAATTAGGGTTGTTCCCTGCAGTTATAAATAACCCAGAAGCAGAGAATGTTTTAGACTCTAGAATTGATGTGTACTTTTTTGGAATAGAAGATAGCTTTTTAATTCCCACTGAAGTTGGACTTGCTAGTTTAAGTGGAAATAAGGTAATAGTTGATGAAGAACTAAAAAAAGAAGGATATGAAATAGGTGACTTCTTTGGTGCATCTGGAAGTACAGAAAAATATGAAATTATTGGGTTTTCTAAGAAGAGCACTTATCAAACCGCGCCAGTAATATATATGAACCTAGCTACTTGGCAAGCTCATCGCTACGGAACTAATAACACACCTAATTTATTTAGTGGTGTAATTGTAAGAGGAGAAATAAATAATTTAGACTCAAAGTTTGCATCTTATACTACAGACGAATATATTTCTACGTTACCAGGATATAATGCACAAGTACTTACCTTTAGTACAATGATAGTATTCTTAATTATTATAGTAGCATTCGTATTGGGAATATTTATTTATGTTCTTACAATTCAAAAAACAAGTATGTTTGGTGTTATGAAAGCTCAAGGGATATCTAATAAATACATTGCTGGATCAGTGGTTTTACAAACATATATACTTGTATTAATCGGTATAGTAGTAGGTTTAATCCTAACCATAGCCACTGGAATCTTTTTAGGAGATGTTATACCATTTGCAATCAATTATTTATTTTATGTCATAATAACAGCCTCGTTCTTTATATTTGCTTTATTTGGTGCAATGTTCTCAGTACGAGCAGTTTTAAAAATAGATCCATTAAAGGCAATAGGAGGTTAATTATGAAAACATTGATTGAAATGATAAATGTAACTAAAGATTTCCTGCAAGGTGACAACGTAATAAATGCATTGAAAACCACTAATTTTAAGGCTTATGAAGGTGAATTAATAGCAATAGTTGGTCCATCAGGTAGTGGTAAATCAACATTTCTTACAATCTTAGGAGGGCTACAAAGGCCTACTACAGGTAGAGTATTATTAAATGGAAAACCATTTTCTGAACTTGATGTAAAGGAAAAGTCTAAAATTAGGTTAGAAGAAATTGGATTTATTCTTCAAGCATCAAATTTAATCCCATTTTTAACAGTAAAAGAACAAATGGTTTTATATAATAAGATTACAAAATCTAAGGTTGATGAAAAATGGATAGATGAATTATTTAGTAAGTTAACAGTAGAAAAATTAAGAAACAAATACCCTAATGAACTAAGTGGTGGTGAAAGACAAAGAGTTGCAATAGCAAAAGCTCTGTATCACCAACCAAACGTAATTTTTGCTGATGAACCAACGGCAAGCTTAGATACTAAAAAAGCATTTGATGTTGTAAAATTATTGGCAAAAGAAACAAAGGAACAAAAGAAGGCAACTATTATGGTCACTCATGATGAAAGAATGCTTGAGTTTTGTGATAGAGTTTATGTTATTGTAGATGGTGTATTAACTGAAAGGTAAAAAACTTTTTAAAGTCTAAATTAAAAAAATGAACATGAGTATAAGTTCATTGATTAAGTACCAAATTTTTGGTACTTTTTAAAAATTAGACTAAACTAAGTATTAATAAATATTGCAAATTAAATAAAAACATTATATATCCTGACTTTTTTACAGAAAATAAATAGACATCCCATTTACGTGATTGTAAAGCGGTAGGATGTCTTTTTTGTAG
>Ga0172378_10001669_pt1 | contig 20617 bp, 11 predicted proteins | sample GrowelOW332metaG_FD_119755 | JGI IMG/M metagenome (GOLD analysis project Ga0172378, IMG submission 119755) | Groundwater microbial communities from an aquifer near a municipal landfill in Southern Ontario, Canada - Pumphouse #3_1 metaG | ecosystem: Environmental > Aquatic > Deep subsurface >... | reverse complement strand
TTACCACTTGCAGAAGTAAGCTTTCTGCTAATTTTTACAGTGTAAGCTTTTTGCGGAATAACACTTTCACTACATTCAAAACTCAAAAGGCTTGTTCCATACCAGCGGAACTTTCCTTTAATAGCCGGTTCTATTGAAACCAAGTCTGACTTTTCCACAACCTTGCCAAGCTTTGTTAAAGCAACAACAGGTTCGGAAAACTGTATTTGTATAGAAGGATATTTTACTTCTGAAGGTAGCTCGCCCTCTGGAGTGAAAGAAATTACTGTAAAAGAATCATCATTTTGTCCTGATGATTTTGTAGCATTTGATTTTTGCGCTGCCGTTTTATTACAACTTGAAAAACAAAAAAACAATGTTATCGCCAAAGGCAATATTTTTTTTAAACACTTCATACAGGCTCCTTATTTGAACTATAGTTTTTGAGAATTAATTATTTTTAATGAACAATACATTTTCTATTCAAGAATCTGTTTAAGCTCATTCGTAATTGTGACATTTTCATCAGAAACAGAACGAATTTTATTTACATCGTCTTTTAATTCACCATTGCTATCCATTTGCTCTCTTGAAGCTTCAAGAACAGAGTTTGTGATTTCTGTTAATAACGTAAGTGAATTATTTAAATTTTCACCACTGTTTTTCTGTTCCAAAGTTTGTTCTGAAATATTATGAACAGTTTCAACTAAGTCTTTAATAATTGAACTTATTCTACTACTCCTTTCCAACTGAAATTTTAAAACAGAGAAAATATCTGAAATTTCATTCTGTGTTTTAGCATTTTCAGAAATAACATTTTTAAGTCTTGAAGAAACCAAAGCTTCCTGATTTTGAATATTTTCAATTTTAGAAATCATTGTTGAAAGAATGTCGCTTATTTTATTTGTATTTTTACTTGATTCAGAAGCAAGCGCTCTAATTTCTGCAGCAACTACACTGAATCCCTTGCCAGCATCTCCAGAGCGTGCGGCTTCAATTGCTGCGTTTATTGAAAGGACATTTGTCTGCTCAGATATTTCACTAATTGAATTTACAATTGCATAAATATTTTTTGAATAATTCGCAAGATCATCCACTAAGTTTGAAGACTCAGATACATCTTTATCTGCTTCTGAGCAAACATTAGTAAGAGTATCTATAGTCTTTGAAGATTTTTTAATTAATTCATCAGTTTTGTGAATTCCATCTGTAAGGCTGTTAACATCTGCCACAGTTGTTTCAACTAGCTTTTCATGCTGGCTAACTAATCCAGACATATTATCTATTGCAGTAAAAATTTTTGTAACATTTTCCTTATTCTGCTGAACTTGTTCATATTGGGTTTTAATATTTGTATGTATTTGATTAACATTTGTAAAATACTGAGTCATCAAGGCTGAAACAGATTCAATGCTGCCATCAAGATTTTTACCAGAGCTACTTATTTTTTCTGAAACATCCTTTACATGAGAAATAATTTTTATTTGTCTTGTCTGATTTTCTTTTAGCTCTTCCGCAAACTTAACACACTTTGCATTTGTAATAGACATTTCCTGTGAAAGGCTGTAGAAAGTTCCAATTATCAAAGCCATAAAGCCCGGACCCTGAAGCAAGATAAATGGTGTAACGTCAAACATAAAATTATACATATCATAAGCAGAGAAGCACAATGCAATAACAATTCCTATGGCTATTCCATAAGTACGATCGCCTTTATATTTTCTAGATTTTATTAATCCATATACTCCATATCCCATTCCAAAGAAAGGATAAGAAAGAACTAATGAATGCCAAGCATCAAGCGAAACTGTATTTCTAAAGAAATAATAACCTACCGTAAAAATAATTCCAACTAAATCAATGACAATGGAAACATTTCTTTTTACTTTTAATTCAAAGAATCTTTTAAAATAATGAATAAGAAAAAATGATGCTAGAGGGAATAACGAATATAAGAAAGCTTTTAATTTAATATAGCTCATTACTGAATCAAAAATTGTCACATTAAGCATATATCCTGCAAACATCAATGCAGACATAGCCAAATACAAAAACTCTTTTTTACTTTTATAATTAAACCACATGAAAAAACAATAAAGTGTAACAAATAAAAGTAGAATGCTTGCAAAACGTGGAAGCTGAACGTCTAAGAAATTATAAGTACGCATTCTTTTTTCATAGTCACTTCTGCTAGTTATTTCCAACATTCTAAATTTATAATTTCCAGTATCATTCCATAGCTCAAATCTCACTGTATTGTTGTCATGCAAAATATTTCTTGGAACAACAACGCCTCTAGTAATATATGGTTGGAAAAAGAAATCCTTGCCAGAACGGCCAATTGTGTCTATATAATAGTCATTAACATAAACTTTGCAGCTCATTAAATTTTTATAAAGAATAAAGCCTAAATCTTCCTGTTGATTTTCAGAAGCAGAGAATTCACCAGTTATAGATATTCCTTTATTCTCTTTACCTTTTACATTGCAATTAACACTTAATGGAAATTTTTCAAGTTGATTATTAACAATATTTGATCCTTGAACATGAAAATTTTTAATTATTATATTCTTTGATTTTTCTGCAAAACAAAAAACCGTTGATAAAAATAGAAGAGTAAGTAAACATATTTTTTTCATAAACAAATTAGCTCCAATCTCATTATATCTCATTTTAACAATCATGCAATCAGTTATTTATTCTTACATTGCACCCGTTCTTTGTATTTATTATTTCTACCCAAAATGGCATTTTACGTTTATTGCAATCACAAACACAGCCAGTGTTTACATATATACCAGATATTTCCCTATTCATAACAGATTCTTTCGTATAATAATGAGTATGCCCCATTACAACTATTTTTTCAGCAGGCTCATTTGTGAACCATCTTTTAAACCACAAAGAAGTTTTCTTTTTACCAAATTTCTCTTTTGCATAATCAGAAAGTCCGTTCTTTGTTGCCGCAAGAATATAATACCTATGAAACTTATCTGGATCATCAGGGTCTCTTGGATTTTTATACAAATCCTGGAATTTTTTTAACAAATAATGATAGTGGCTTTTTACATCTGAGATTTTTACATCTTTGCAAGATACCATTTTTATTTCAGAATTGTCAGTCAGTTTATTATCATCACTTCTTTTTGCATTTGACATTGCAACTACAATATCAACAAAAAGCTCTATAAAATATTTTCCAATCACATTTGAATTAGAAGAAGTCAATTCAATACCGCTTGCTGATTTTATAGATTTACTATTTTGCTGATTAATCTGCATATATTTTTCTATTGCACCTTTATATGCTTTTTTATAGATTTTTCCTAAATTAAATTTGTCTATATCAGCTGCAAGCCTTGTAATATAATAACCAAAAGGCAGACCTTTTAATGATTTTTCTTTTTCTATTTCTTCTACAGGCGCATTAAACAAATCTGCTGCATGACCATGTTCAAAATATAAAGTCTTTGTCTTGCTTTTATCTTTACCAAAGAAACAGTCTGTTGAATATGCTCCGGGAGATTTTAAAATCATTGTTTTTCCATTTACAGAAAGTTTATTTAAATCTTCCTGAGTAATTCCCATGTCATGATTTCCTGGTATATACCAAACTTCAGAACACAATTCAATGCACTTCTTTAACGGAGCCATAAAAATTGCATCGGACCAAGCTTCAATTATCTCACCTACATTAGCATAAGGCATCATTTCTGGAGGTGTAAGCCAAATGTCAAAAAAATCACCTACTATTACGAGCCTAGAAATATTACCGTCATACGCAATTTTTGAAAGATAAATATTTAAATATTCAAGATACTTGCCTTTAAACCAACCACTTCCAAATGCAGAATTTCTTTTGCCAATATGAACATCGCTTATTACTGCAACTTTTCTTCCATTTTTTCTTTTTTCTGATGAAATATTTATTAAGCCGTAAGCCTTCTTTTTTAGTTCATCAAATGAATCAAAAACATTTATTACATTTTCAGAAATAAGTCCGCATATAAACCACATTGGAGCTATTGCAAAACTTGTATATCTAGGGAACAAACCCCAGCCTGTATAATACCAAATTTCATATCCTGTTAGCCAATATAGAATCCACCCTAAAAGACATTCCATACCTAAAATTATAAACATATAAACAATGCCACGAAGAACAATAGGGAAGCCTTTTTTCTTCATCCATCTATATGTTGGCTCCAAACCTACAACACAAATAAGTCCGTATACAAAAAACATATATAAACTTGCTTGCCCGTAAAATGTTATAATTGGAACATTCCATATTTGATCTAGCTTCAAATTTTCATCAACATGCCAACTGTAGTTAAACAATACATTGTTTAAAAAAGGTATTTGCTTACCAATTTTAGTTATTGTATAAAATGCAACTTCTCCTGCAACAAGAAGTGCTCCGTAAATACAAAATCTTAATAAAGCCTGTCTAATTCTTTTTGGCCAACTTTTATACTTGCTATACTGCATAATCACTTCCCTTTAGAACTTATTTTCCTTTCCAAAATCAATTGTATTCTGATATTCCCACTTGTAAGGGCTTTCTCTTAATGTTCTAATTGATTCAATGTAGTTATCTTTTGCAACTTCAGAATTTCCATTCAACAGAGAAACCATTGCCGAGGCTCTATAAACAGGGCCTTCTAGCATTTGATGAGCTTTGCTTATTTTAGTGACAATCTTTAAAGCATGCTCAGCCATATTTGTGTAATAAGATTTTTTATTTAAAGGAATAGCATTGTTTGCATTAGCATAATAAACTGCTTCAATAACATTTATATAAGATATTTTTATATGAGGAATATTTATTTTATAAATATCATTTTCCTTCATTGTTTTTTCTGCATAATCAAGAGCCTGTAAATATTTTTTTTCTTTTACAGAAATATAAACTAAATGCCCGTAATGAATACACATTGTCATATTGTCATTTACAGAAGAACTGAGTTCTATGCCCACTGACAATTTTGCTATTGCTTCATCAGCAGGAATTTTTCCTGATATATATTCTATAAAAGGAACCTTATTGTAGGCCCAACCTAAGTGCATAGAAGAATGAAGTTTCTTTGCTAACTCTCCTGTTTCATTATAAGCTGCTAACGATTTTTCAAATTCACCAATCAAAAAGTAATTTTGTGCCAACGCTCCTTCTGCTGTCATTAGCTCCCATTGCTCTGAAATTTTTTTAAAATATTCACAAGCTTCTTCCAATAACGAAATTGATTTTCTTGGGTTATTATAAAAAAGAAAGTAATATGCGTAACGTGCTTTAAAAATATTTTCCACTTTTTGATTCTCTGTCATCTGGGAAATTCTAAAGCCTTTTTCAAAAATATTTATACCTAAATTTTTAAACCCCGCGCTAGAAAGAGAAACTGCATAATCTCCGCAAGCCAAACACAAATGGTCTTTTTCTTCAAAAAAATGAAGTGCAGTATTAAAGTTTACAAGAGAACTCCATGCAATCTTTTCTGGAAGACCAAAATAATAAAGCTTATTTAAAACACACAAAATATCACATTCTGTTGATTTCTTACTTAGCCTTACATTCTTATATTGTTTTACATTTCCTTTTAATAATCCAAATCTTAAAAGTTGTGAAATTGCTTCTTTCACTATAGAAAAATACACAGCCAATGTTGTTTTTGGAGCTTTTTTTCCTAATGCGGACAAAGCTATCTCTAGAGTTTTTACAGCAGAATCAAAATCACCTCTTTCCTGATAGCATCTTCCTAAGCCCCTTAACGCATCAGCGTAAATTGCTTTTACTTTGCATTCTCTTATTACTTTAGTAAATTTTTTTTCCGCTTCAACATAGTTCCCAACAGCTCTATACTGTTCTGCAAATTTTAGAAGCAATAGAAATAAATCAGTTGTATTTTTCTTTTCTTCTATCTTATCCCATGCATTTTCTGCAATTCCATAATGTGTTATTGCATCCAAAGGCGCTGCTTGCTTTTCTGCTTTTTCAGCAGCACCTCTTGCATATATAAATATCTTTCTATAATCTTTTGCTTCCATTGCATGGTATTCAAGCTTTTCAATTATTGGATAGAAATTGTCCTTGTTCTTTGCTTCCAAATAAGAAAGAATCATTAAGTTTAATTCTTTTTTTGTTGTATCAAGAATAGTTTCATAAATAACATCATGGGTCATTACATGGTTAAAAATATATCCTGTGCTTTTTTCCTCATCTTTTGTAATAATATTATGAGTTTCAAAATCAGCCAAAGCTTTGTTCAATGTTGAATCAGAAATTCTTTCTGGAAGGATTTTTCTTAAGCAGTCAGAATAAAAAGTTCTGCCTATTGCAGAAGCTGTTTTACAAACAATTTGCTCCTCTATTTTCAAAGAATTTAAGCGTGACAAAATTATGTTTTGAATTGAAGAAGGTATTTCTATATTTTCAATATTTTTTATGTTTCCAGATAAATGGCGAAGACCTTTTTCATCTTCCAAAAGTGTTTTATTTTCTATAAGGCTTCTAATAATATTTTCAATAAAGAAAGGATTTCCTTCCGCTGAATAAACAATTTTTTTAATCAAGCTTGCATTAGGTTCACTCATATTTAATAAAGTTTTTGCTAACAAAGATGAAGCTTTTTCTTCAAGCGCAACTAAATTTATTTCATAAACTTTGTTTTTTTCATAAAATTGCTTTGTAATTTCAGAATCGCGTGAAACAAGTATAAATAAAACTTTTCCTTCATCTTTAACTTGATTTATATACTCAAGAAGTTGTAAAGAAATAACATCACACCATTGCAAATTTTCAAATACAATTGCAAGTGGATTTTTTCCATACAATAAAATAATTTTATAGACTATTGAAAATAAATATTTTTGTTTTACAGAAGCTTCCATTTCAAGAACATCAGCAGACTCTTCTACATTATATCCAAGCATATTCATAAATGAAGGAACAAAATTTTCATCTTCTTGGAAATGTTCTATGAAAAAACTTCTTACAAGCATTTCTGCAATATTTTCCGGCAAGTCTTCTGGTATTTGCATCATCTGCCTTAGCACAGATCTCCAGCAAAATAAAGGTGTTGCCTGTTCATATTGATAGCAAGTTGCCTGATAGATTTGAATATCCACAGTTTTTTCTTTTTGCATTGAAAGAAAATGCTCAACAAGAAAAGTCTTGCCTATTCCCGCATCTCCAGTTATAGAAACAATATTAACTTTATTTGAAAGAGATTTTGAAAATACATTTTTCAGTTCTTCCATCTCTTTTTCTCTACCAAAAAGATTGCTAGTTCTAATAAATAAATTGCTTTTTTCTATAAGCTCTATAAACTTATATGCAGTCTGAACACCATCGTAACCTTTGCATGTAATTCCTGTTACAGTGTCTGTTTTGCACAAACTATTCACTGCATTTTTTGTACGTTCGTCCATAAGAATGGAATACTTTTCTTTTCCAATGTTAAATGACATAAGGCGTGAAGCAAAATTTACAGAGTTACCTATTGTTGTATAATCTTTTCTAAGAATGCCTCCAAACTCTCCTGAATAAACCATGCCTGTTACTATTCCAATATTTACAGAACTAATTTCTTTTCTTTCTTTGCAAGATTTAACAATTTCTGAACTAAAAAGAATTGCATTTCTTTCTTTATTTTCCAAAGCAGAAGGCGTTCCAAAAACTATAGGAAAAACAATGCCTTTATCAGACAAGTCTGGCTTCATACAATAGCCACCGTACTTGCAAGCCTTGTTGTTTATATTTGTATAAATCACATCAAGAGGAGACAAACACTTTTCATCAACTTTTACAGCTAATTGCTTAACAAAATCCCCATCAAATCTTGTCATTACACAAGTAATATCTTTGTATTCACCTGAAAATCCTTGAAAACTATTTTCTATCTGCTGTCTGATTACTGGATTTAAGAATGAAATCAACCTATTGTAAAAAAATGGTTTTTCAAACAACTGTTCAGCATCATAATATTCAGGATATTCTATATTATCAAAAAAAGAATCTTCAATTTTTGTAAAAACATAATTGTCATCTTCTTTTATAAAATTTTTTTCTAGATTGCTTTTTTTTGCATATTCAAAAGCCGCTTCATCAAGAATAAGCTCTTGTTTTTTACATTTGCACTCACAGTCAATTGCACTTTTTACTGTCTGCCCAACCAATGCCGGTGTAACAAATAAATCTTTATGGCCTAACAAGATTTGCGAATAAGTTCCGCAACTCATTCCAATCTTTGGCTTTAATGTAAAACCGTTTGTATCTTTAGAAACAGAATTATAATTGTCGCTTAATTCCAACGAACGAAGTGTCGCAGTAAGAGCACGCTTAAAATTTTTTTCCATTGTTTCTTCTGGCAATTTTTCAAAACTGATTAAAATTGAATCGCCAGCGAACTGATAAATAGAGCCGTCAAATCCGCGGACAGTTTCTGTAATGACAGAATAAAATTCAGAAAGTGTGCTTGAAAGATCCGCAATGTCACGCTTTTGGTTAAAATAATTCACTACAATCGGAGTAAAACCAATTATATCAAAATAAACAACTGTGCCTTGAAATTCAGTTATCTTCTTTTCAAAAACACAGCAGTCTGATTGTCCAATAAATTTTACTACTTTATATGGAACATATTGTGCAAGAAGCCTTAATTCATCTGCATCAATTTTTTGCTCAGCTCGTAAATAACATTTTCTACAATTTTTTTCCATAAGTTTATACTCTTGTGTCTAGGATGATTTTTATAATATTATTATAAAATTTTATATCTTTCTTTTTCATACAAAAATGCGGCAACATAGCTGGCTCTGCATGGTCCATAAATCTATTTGTCTTCATCACGTTCCATACACCTTTTTGCAAGCAACCTGACTTGTAATATTGTTGTTGTATAGATTCTTTGTCGCGCCCAATATATGGAAATCTTTGACCTTCTGTTGGGCACATTCCATCATTTTTATGCCATCTCTTAGTTATCTTCTTCCATTTTTGATTTTTTACTTTATAATTGCCAACAGCAAATGCTGTGAGCCATAAAAACCAATGGCAAATAATTGGAATACAAAGCTCAACTATTCTAAAAAAAGAGAATGTTGATTTTGATAAGTAACTAAAATACCAAGTATCCTTATATTCTTTTATTCCCTTATTATGATTTTCCATGCTGTTAGGAGTCAAGTCATACATAGCCCAGTCTTCTTCATCGTAAAATTGGGCATTTGTTTCTGCAATTTTTTTTATCAATGCAGAATAGTTTTTTTCATCACCTAAATCCCACTGATCTAAATGCAAATCATAAATATAATTTTCACGCCTGCACTTATTTTGATACTTACCTATTTTTTCAATCAGTTTACAAAGAAAATTTACAACCTTTGCATTATCTTTAAGAACACCTGTTTCTTCACTAGCTCCCAAAAACCAAGTTAGCTGAGATCCATTATGGACTCCAGAAACTGTGCTGATTGAATGAATCCAAGAAGAATCTGTATGCTCCTTAAAGCCACAACATTTATTAAAATAATCATCAGCAAGCATTTGTTGCAATGTTGTTAGCAAAGGCGCACCCATTGAATGTCCAACAAAATCTAGTGGGTTTTCTTTATTCCACTCAGGATAAAGTGCTTTACCACCATATTTTGTGCTTTTTTCTTTTATTTCCGGTAAACAATAATCACCTACTTCACCATAAAATCTTGAATACCTTTTATGATTAAATTTTTTACTATGCTCCTCTCCATAATCAGTAAGCCCTCCTTTTAATTGAAAGAAAAGCTCACATGCTTGATCATGCAAAGAGGAAACAGGGCCTGTAGAAGTAAAAATGAATGGAGGCACCTTATCTTGTAACTGTTTCTTTAATTCTGTTGCAGAAACAAAATAAGGATACCCGAATAATTCACCTTCACCCCAGCCTAAAAGACCATGGCAAAAAACAATAGGTGTCTTATAGTTCATTTCTTTAATAAATCATCACCCCATTTAAATCCCATCATCTTATAGAACTTAGGAACCTTGCCTGTTGTAAATGAAGGACACTTTTTTATAATTTCCTTTGATTGTTCTATACTAAGAGGTCTAACTGTTGTATGAGTGTCAGCAATTGCTTCACTAATTTTATTTGCATAGCAAGAACAGCCTGGAGCACGGAATATCTTGGCATATTCTGACCAAATATCTCTTATAGGGCGATCCCTCATATTGCCTAATGTAACAGAACAGAAGTCGCATGGGCAAACATTTCCAGATGAATCTACAAATATAAAGTGAAAACCACCGCCGCAGCCGTAGAATTTTTCACTTTCAAAAACATCGTATGCAAAGCAAGCAGGATAACCCTTATGTTTAATTAAGAATTTCTGAACTTCATTTACTGTCTTTACATTGTCTGTAGTAAGTTTTTCTTCAGGATGATCTACAAGATGTCCGCTTAATATTGGAGAAGTAAGACGCATATCGTTTACTCCAAGAGACTTAAAGAATTCCAATGTTTTGTATAATTCTTCTGGATTTGAAATAAGCTTATGGTCTGGAACAAAAGAAACCGCTACATACATTCCTTCTGCCTGGTACATTTCAATTGCTTTTACAGCAGTGTCAAACATACCTTCCTTGCCACGACGCTTGTCATGCTCTTCCGCCTTGTAATGGTCCAAAGAAATTACAGGAATTCCAAGTCCTGCATCTTTTAATTCCCTAACACGTGATGGAGTTAATCCATATCCTGTAGAAAACATTAGAGACATTGATTTGTCGCCTACAAGTGAAATAACATCGGCAATATCTTTACGAAGAAGCGGTTCGCCTCCAGTAAAGCCAATCATACTTGTTCCCAGGTCTTGAATTTGATGGATTGCATCTTTTAATTCATCTAGAGAAAGCTGATTTTTCTTTGTTCTGTCTGCAAAAGAGCAATGCCAACAATTGCAAATACAGTTTGCTGTAACTGCAAAGTTTGCCATAACAGGTGTTGGATGTCCATTTACTGTGTTAACAATACCAGAAACATAGCGTTCAAAAGCAGGGGACGGAAAATAAGGTGTAAAAGTATTCATATAGATTTTATCACCTACTCTTGTCAACTTACTGTTGTTTGAAACGTAATTCATTGCCATGAGCTGTCTTAAAGACAATGTCTTCATAACAGGGCTCTTTAGCATTTCCATCATGCCGCTAATTTTTTGAAAGCCGTAAAGCTGCTGACCAACCATAAAAAACCTCTTTTTTCTATAAATTTGTAATACTTATGGACATTTCTAAAAGCTAAAGTTTTTAGAAGCTACCTTATTTTATTATATCACGTAAATAAACAGAATTCCATTTTACTGATTAAAGGATGCTATGAAAAAGCTGAATTTTTTTTGAAGCTCCATTAACATAGACCATTAAATAATTTCATCATTTATAGAAAATTACATATTTTTGTGTAATAATATTGTATAGATAAAAAATTTATCTACAAACAAATTTTCAGAGGAGAAATGAAGATGAAAAAATTACTAGCTCTAATCACTACTGCATTGCTTTGCGTAGGATTATGTTTTGCAAAAGATCCAGTAGAGGGATTCTGGATCAGCTACGATGAAAAAACAAACGAAGCTACCGCTGGCTGGAAGGTCTGGGTAGAAAATGACAAGGTTTATGGAACAATTCTTTCCACAAAAGGCTACCCTCTAGATGCAAAAGCTACAGGCACAAAGGGAAAAGGCCCTTATGATGATTTTCCACAGAAAGGCACAATGTGTGAAATGACAACAGTAGGCACAACTTGGATTTACGACCTTACCAAAACATCAGAAGGAAACTGGTCTAAAGGAAGAATAGTAGACCCAAGCGACGGCAACAGATATAAATGCAAAATGACATTCCACAAAGCTGACGGCAAAAAGTTTGCAAAAGACACACTTGAAATGCGTGGTGAAATTGGCATGGGCATTGGAAGAAGCCAGTACTGGCTAGGAGCAACAGAGGCAGAAGCTTCCGCTTTACGTTAATTTGTCAGTCAAAATGGCTATATCATTCCAACGAATGTTATGTCATTCCGACCATAGTGGAGGAATCTCTTTTTAAGAAAGGCAGGTGGAATTTTAGAGGATTCCGCCTGCTTTTTTTATGCACTCATCTCCAGCAACCACTTCCATGCGCTTACAACTTCAATTATCATTCCATCTTTATTTATAATTTCATCATTGTCTCGCGTAACAATCAACATTTTTTTGCAAGGAAGCACTTCTGAAATTTTTTTCAATGCTGTAACTTCTCTATTCAAAGTCTCATCATTTTCTATTGAATAGCAAACTTGAACAGCAAGAGATTCCTTTGGAATATAAAAATCAACTTCAATATTTTTTTCATAAAAGAAAACTTCGTCCTGCCTTCCATATTTTTTAATAAGCGTAATTGCAACAAGATTTTCCAACAAACTTGTTTCTGGATCAGTAAGAAATAAATTTAGCAAACCATTATCTGTAAAATAATATTTAGGGCTGCTTTCTTTTTGAGCAATCTTTGCCGCAATATTCTGAACACTTAGCAAAAGCCATGAGCCCTTTACATTTTCCATATAATTAATGACTGTGCTTGTGCCTATTTTATTTCCAGTTGCAGTAATGATATTTGCAATTCTATTATAAGAAAGCGGCTGCTTAATACTTTCTGCAATTTTTTTTACCATTATACGAAGCGCAAACACATTTGAAATTTTATACCGTGCAATAATATCACCAAGATAAATTTTCTGATAAATACTTGTAAGATAATTTCTTTTGTCAGCCATTAAAAGAAGCTCTGGAAATCCACCAAAATAAAAGTACATATCAAAAGCATTTAAAATCTTAGCACGCTCTACCGTAGAAAAAGAATTGTAATTTTCAAAAGGAATAAACTGAGCTTTAAGAAATTCTGAAAAGTCATAAGGGTACACTTCTTGAATTAAAAATCTTCCACCTAAAGTTGTAGCGACATCAGAAGAAAGCATTTTTGCATTGCTCCCTGTTACATAAACTTTTCTTTGTGAGTCCGCAAGCCGCCTAACAAATTTTTCCCAACCTGCAACATTTTGTATTTCATCAAAAAAACAAATTGGCTCTGTGTTATAAAGTTCGTAATGTATTTCAAGAAACGTGTTAAAATCTTCAGCTGTAAAACCTTCAAGACGTTCATCTTCAAAGTTCACATATAAAATTGAATCCCAGCTTACCCCTTTTTTAACAAGCTCGTGCATTCGTTGGAACATTAGATACGATTTTCCAGCCCGTCTGATTCCCATAAAAACATAGTTTGCATTTTCTTCAAAGCGGAAATTTCTAGACATATAGTTAAGCCTTTTAGCTTCAAATTTTGCATCCTGCAACACGTCTTTTAGAATTTGTTTTGATTTCATAGTTTTATCCTATATACAAGACAACAATAACATTATTTTATCTTATTTGCTAGACATTTTTACACTATTTTTATCTCATATACATGATAATAATAAAGTGTTGCAATTCCACCACTTTCTCAATATTATAAATCTTGATTTTCTCAATAGTAAAATCTAGATTTACCCACTAAAAAAAAGAGGAACATTATGGCGTACAAAGTTTTCATTGACGGCAAAGAAGGAACAACTGGCTTAAAAATATACGAGCGTTTTGCAAATAGAGCTGACATAGAAATTATGCAGATTGCAGAAGACAAGCGCAAGGATGTTGAAGAAAGAAGAAAATTCATCAACAACTCAGACTTCACTTTTCTTTGTTTGCCAGATGCGGCGGCTGTTGAATCTGCTGAACTTTGCACAAATCCTCACACAAGAATTCTAGACTCTTCCACAGCTCACAGAACTGCTGCTGGCTGGACTTACGGTTTTCCAGAGCTTTCTTCTGACTTTAGAAATGCAATTAAAACTTCTTCAAGAGTTGCTGTTCCCGGCTGTTACGCGAGCGGCTTTAACTCAATTTGTTTTCCATTAACTAAAGCTGGCGTTCTTCCAAAAGACTACCCTGTAGTTTGCCATGCGGTTTCTGGCTACAGTGGCGCTGGTAAAAAAGCAATTGCTCAGTATGAATCAACAGACAGAAATAAAGAGCTTGATTCCCCAAGATTGTACGCTTTAACTCAAGAGCATAAGCATCTTCCAGAAATGCAAAAGATAAGCGGCTTGGAATACACACCAGTTTTTAATCCATACGTGTGCGATTATTTTTCTGGCATGGCGGTAACAGTTTCTTTTTTTACACGGCTTCTTACAAAAAAACTTTCTGCAAAAGATGTGTGGGAAATTTACGCAAAACATTATGACGGCTGCAAATTTGTAAAAGTCGCGGGCTTTATGGGAGAAGGCACTTTGGCTGAACCATTCATTGCGTCAAATACTTTAAGCGGCACTAACACAATGCAAATATTTGTTTACGGCAACGATGACCGTGTTGTTGTAACTTCAAGATTTGACAACTTAGGCAAAGGCGCGTCTGGAGCGGCAGTCCAGTGCATGAATATTATGATGGGAATTGATGAAGCTACAGGACTTGAATAAAAGACAACAGTCATTTCATAAATAAAACGTTTACTGTTAAAAGCAATTGACGTTTTTACAAGCTAAATAACCCTATATTTAAAAGTTATGGCGATGTATAAAAATAAAGATTTTGATTATATCACGCTTAAATGTTATACTGTTTGAATACGCTATGTAATATAAAATAAAAGGTGATTTTATGGGAAAGCAATTATTTTCATTTGAAGTATTTCCTCCAAAAAAAACAATGGGCGTGGAAACAGTCTACAAAACACTCGACAATCTTCGTGAACTTAAACCAGATTTTATAAGTGTAACTTACGGCGCTGGTGGAAGCGCAAACTGTGAGACAACACTTGATATTGTAAAAAGAATTAAAACTGTCTGCGGAGTAAAAGCCGTTGCACACATGCCATGCCTGTACATGTCAAAAGCAAAAGCACAAGATATGTTGGAAAAACTTCGAAAAGATGAAGTGTATGACATCTTGGCTTTAAGAGGCGACCGTATTCCCGACGCAGAACCAGCAGGCGATTTTAAATATGCAAGCGATTTAATTTCTTTCATAAAAGAATTTGACGCTAAACAAAATGATGGCAAACAGTTCAACATTTTTGGCGCATGTTACCCAGAAAAACATCCAGAGTCACCAGATGTAATTTCTGACATTCAAAACTTAAAGATAAAAGTTGACTCAGGGGCTTCTCATTTAGTAACACAGCTTTTCTTTGACAATTCTGTTTTCTATAGATTTGTTGAACGAGCAAGGCTTGGCGGAATAAATGTTCCAATTGAAGCTGGAATTATGCCTGTAATAAATTCAAAGCAGATTAGGCACATGACAGAAATTTGCGGCACTTACTTGCCAGAAAAATTTACAAAAATAATGTCGCGCTTTGAAGACAACCCAGAAGCATTGCGTGACGCAGGCATTGCTTACGCTGTAGACCAGATTGTAGACTTAGTAACACAAGGCGTTCAAGGCATTCACTTGTACACAATGAATAACGCTTATGTTGCGCAAAGAATAAATGAGGCTGTAAGAAGTTTGTTCAATTGATTTTAAAATTGATGAAGGTAAAAAAATGTTTCTTAATTGTTTAACTGTTGCTTTAGGCGGCGGACTTGGCGCTGTGTGCCGTTACTTGTTCGGACTTTTGCCATTAAAAACAAACAGCGGTTTCCCTTTAGCCACAATGATAATAAATTTACTAGGCTCTTTTGTTATTGGCTTGATTGTTGGATTTGCACAAAAAAATTCTAATCTTAATCCAAAAGTTATTATGTTCATAAAAGTTGGTTTTTGCGGAGGATTCACAACGTTCTCTACATTCTCATTAGAAAGTCTTGGACTTTTTCAAAGCGGAAGTTACTTAATTGCAATTCTTTACATGACGCTAAGTTTTGTTTTGTGTCTTGCTGGAACTGCCGGCGGTCTGTTTTTAGCTTCAAGATAATTTATTTTAAATATTCACAAATTGTGCTGTAGAATTTTTCTATTTCAATTGGCTTAGTTAAGTGTGCGTTCATTCCAGCCTTCTTAGAAATTTCAACATCATCGTCAAAAGCATTCGCTGTCATTGCAATAATTGGAATTGCCTTTGCGTCTTTACGTTGTAGCAAGCGAATACTTTTTGTAGCTTCAAGACCGTCCATTATAGGCATACGAATATCCATTAAAATTAAATTATAATAATTTTCTTTTGAGCCAGTAAACTTTTCAATACATTCTTCTCCGTTAAATGCACATTCAACTTTAACACCTTTCTTTTCCAAAAGCCCTTTTGCAATTTCAGAATTCAACTTATTGTCTTCAACCAAAAGAATTCTTTTTTCTTTAAGAATTGAATAATCTTCATCAACAATGTTAACAGATTTGTTTTTATTTTCATTAGCAAGTTGTAAAGGCAAATGAACTATAACTTCCGTGCCTTGCCTTAATTTGCTAATTACTTTTATTTCACCGCCCATCATCTTAACAATGTTGTTCGCAATTGAAAGGCCAAGACCTGTACCTTGCACTTCTGTATAGCCCGCCTGATTTTCCCTCATAAAAGGCTTGAACAAATTCTTTTGAAATTCTTCAGACATTCCAATTCCGTTATCAATAATATGGCATTTGCAGTCAAGATGATTTTCATCAATTTTATTTAATTCAGAATAATAAGTAATTGTTCCGCCATCTGGAGTATACTTAACTGCATTGGAAAGAATATTAAAATATATTTGCTGGTAGCGCATCTTGTCAACAAAAATGTTAAGCTTTGCTCCTTGGTCTTTTATTATTAAATGAATGTGTTTTGCATTGCATAACGGTTGGAACATAACTTTAATAGCAGAAATATAATCTTCATAATTATAAACTTCTGGATTAAGTTCTATTGTGCCTTTTTCAATTTTAGACATATCAAGAACATCATTTATTAAACTTAGCAAAAAATTTCCAGAAGATAAAACTTCATTTAAATATTCACGAATTTTTGGTGAAAGATTATTTTCTTCAAGAGCTAAATTTGTCTCACCCAAAATTCCATTTAAAGGTATACGCATATCATGGCTCATATTTGACAAAAAAGCGCTCTTTGCTTGGTTAGCTTTATTTGCCTCATCAACAGCTTTTTGCAAAATGTTTTTCTGACGCTGTTCTTCACTATACAAGTCGGTAATGTCACGGCGAACAAAAACTATGTCTTCTTTTGTTTCATCTAGATAAAACGCTCGCGCCTTCTTTCTATAAATTTCTCCGTTTTTTGCTTTTATTCTATAAGTAAAATCCGCCGCCTTATTTTTATTCAACTGCTCAATTAAATTTTTTTTATTTAAAAATTCTGCCAAAGCTTTTTTATCTTCATCAAGAATCAAATCAAAGATTTTGTTTTTTGTAAATAAACTAAAATCAAAATTTGTATGATAAATTGGTTTATCAAACTTAGGATTTATGCGAATAAGACGAGCAATATTAGTTTTAATTTTTATAAGAACAACATAATCTATTTCATCATCAACAACACTTTCTGCTGCAAAATGATTTTTCTTTTCTTCATCAACATCAAAGAAAGAAGTATAAGATAAAATATCATTTGTTGTAGGATTTTGAACATAATTACTGTCGGCTCTAATCCAATGAACAAGCCCATCATTTTGAAAACTTCTAAATTCAAGAGAATCTTCTAAAATGCCTTTTGAAAATTTATCTAGAATATTTCCTGCAGTAAAAAAATCAATTGTTTTTTGTTTGTCCTCTGATGAATACATTTTATTCAAATAACAATCAGTATTTATCTCTGTAGTATTTACCTTGTTAGTAAATGAATCATCAAATTTAAAATAAAGAAGACTATTTTTAGAAGCATTAAAACATGTTGTAGCCTTGCTTCTACTTTCTATATTTTCCCTACGCACAACCTCAAGTTCATATTGTTGTCGAATTGTAGAATTTGTTTTTTCAAGAAGTTTTCTATTTTCTATAGATTCAGAAATATCTGTGTATGAAGCATAAACTGTAATTCTTTTTGGCGTGCGCTCAATTACCCTTGTTGCAATTTTTACCCAAAGATATTTTCCATTGCCACAAAGATTTCTAAACTCAAAACTTGCTGTATTGTTTCCCTTCATTAAGTTTGAAACTTCATCATTAACAATTTTTACATCATCAGGATGAATGCCATCCCAAAAGTTCCCCTTTAATCTTTTTAAATGATTTTCTCGTGTATCTGAAATCATTGAATAGAAAGTATTATTTAAATAATTTTGATGCATTACTCCATTTTCAAAATAATAAATTCCTATACCCGCCGGAACATTATCAAGAAGATTTTGCAATTCAAGCTGCTGCTTATGTTCTACAGTTTCATCAAAAACATAAAGAATATATGAATCAACATTATTCCATAACAATGCTTTTGCTTTTATTCTAAAATACTTCTGGTTTTTTAGTTCTCTATGATATTCAGTAAATTCATTTGATTTTAATTTTTCAATTTCTTCAGCCGTTATTAAGTAGTCATTTTTCGAAACAAGTTCATTTATTTTTTTTCCATTAATATATTCATGATCTGGAATTTTATAAATATTCTTTAAAAAACTATTTACAAAAATCACTTTGTGGCTTTGTTTTTCTGCTACAAAAACTCCTATGGCAGAATCGTTCACAATATTTTGGAATAAATAACTTTCTTCTGAAGGCTTTGTAAATATGCAGTAGTAAACCGGGCAACCGTCTTCATACTTAAGCCTGTCTGCTGAAATATGAATCCAACCTATTTCACCATTCTTTTTTAAATACCTATATCTAAAATTTATTGTTTTGTAATTCTGTGACTGAAAGTTAACAGTACTATAAAATTGTTGTAAATCAGAGGCAGGAATAACAGTTTCAAGAAATTTATCTTGTTCTATTATTTCTTCAAGTTCTTTATGTGTCCTGTCAGAAAGAGCTGCAAAACCATCATTAAAATATGTGCATTTTATTTTATCTGATAGTTTAAATATTGCTACACCGCCAGGAAGCTGATTTAAAAGCTGGTTAAGCATAAAGCTTTTTTCATGATCTTCATTTATATCAATGATAATTCCAATTATTTTAGTTAGTTTGTTTGCTTTATCCTTATAATACAGCCCAATCATTTTGCACCATTTAAAAGTGCCGTCTGTCATTTTTAAACGTAGTGTGCAGTCCGCTTCTGGTTTTCCTAAATTTGTTTCATTTATAAATTTTTGAAATTCTGGCAAATCTTCTGTAAAAACTAATTCGCGCGGACCTTTGTTATTTAAAATATCTTCTGGATTTACTTTGCTTATTGCGTAATTCTTATATGCTTCTGAAAAATAAAATTCTTTTGTTTCTGTATTCCACTCAAACACTGCAGCATTCAATTTATCTATTACAAGCTGAAATTTTTGCTGTCCATCTTTTGTTTTTATTGTATCAGCTTTTTGTTTTTCTTGATTAGATAATTTAGAAATATCGTTTTCTGTAAATTTTAGAATACTCCCTTTCATTCTTTTTCCTTGTATCTTTTATTTTACTCTTGTTTGTTCAATTTTACAATGTTTATTATTTAAGAAGAATTTATGGATTATTTTAATGCAAAGTTACTTCGCCTGAATGCAACACTTTTTTTTCACCGTTTGGCAGTTCAACTAAAAGACCTGCGTCATCAGTTATGTCCAAGGCTTTTGCTGTGTAAGATTCGTTGCTTCCAATTAGTGATGTCACAGAAAGCGTTTTATTTTTTAACATTGAGCGGCTTCTGTATTCTGAAATTACATTTTCTTTTAAATCTAGGCTTGTGAATATTTCTTCAACAACTTGTGATAAAAGTTCAGCACGTGTCACTTGATTTTTTTCATTGCTAGTAATGCCGCCAACTTTTTTAGAAAGCTCTTCTGGCAAATCTTTATTTGTAGAAATGTTTATTCCAATTCCAATAATCGCCGCTTCTATTTTACCGTTCTTATTTGTCACACCTTCGGTAAGAATGCCGCATATTTTTTTGCCTTCAAGATAGATGTCGTTCACCCATTTTATTTGCGCTTGCTTCTTGTACAGTTTGCTTATTGCACGGCACACGCACACCGCAGCTGTTACTGTAAATGTTGCGGGGTTAAATATAGAATCATCTGTTACTTCAACTGCCGCTTCTGGCGCACTGTTGCTCGAACAAGCGCACTGTTTTTCATTAGCAACAACTTTTGCATTTTCTTCCAAACTGCCGCACTGTTTAGAATTAGATTCACCTTTTACTCCAACTGCCGCTTCCGCCGCACTGTTGCTCGAACAAGCGCACTGTTTTTCATTATAAATTTTCTTTGAAGTAACACACGACGGCCGCGGGACATAAATCAAGCTAAAGTAAATGCCTGTTTGCGACGGAGAATAAAACGCCCTTCCCAGCCGCCCGCGTCCTGCGCTTTGTTCTGCAGAAGCTATGACTGTTTTGTGAAGGTTTTCGCCGTCAGAAGTGAATGTGCCGTCTTCATTCAGCAGCACTCCACTTTTTTCAATGCGGCGTTTTGATTCAGTGTTAGTGCTGTCAATTAAGTTGTAAACAAATAGATGTGTTTTTTTTAAATTAGATTTTTGTTCTGGTGAAAATTCATTCCAAACACTTTCTGTTGTAAAAACATCTTGC
>Ga0172378_10001668_pt1 | contig 20620 bp, 14 predicted proteins | sample GrowelOW332metaG_FD_119755 | JGI IMG/M metagenome (GOLD analysis project Ga0172378, IMG submission 119755) | Groundwater microbial communities from an aquifer near a municipal landfill in Southern Ontario, Canada - Pumphouse #3_1 metaG | ecosystem: Environmental > Aquatic > Deep subsurface >... | reverse complement strand
AGGCTTTTATAAGGTATTTTTCTTATTTTCCGTTTTCCTGTGTTTTCCACTGGTTGTTTCTCCTTTCCGGAAAAGGAAGGAGTACTTTGCTCTCTTCCTCCGCTCTTCCTGTATTTCTCTTATAGTATAACAGGAAAACCCGTTTTTCCTAGGGCCTGAAAAAAAGAAAAGGGCATAAAGCCCTCTTCCTATTCTCCTAGAAGCCCGGCTACATATGCCTGGCCCAGACGCCGTTTTTCTTCGCCGGGAACAAAAGCCGATAAACCGGAAGAGGAAATCTCCTTCCGGATGGAGGCGAGGATTTCTTCGCCTCCTTTTCCGCTCATGACCCTCCCGAGAAGGACGACCGTATCAAAGGAAAACAGAGTCCTGTAGAAAAGTATGCTTCTTCCTAGCTCCCTTCCCAGTTCCTTGTAGCAGGAAAGGACTATCCCGTTCCCGTTCCCGGCCTCTTCCTGAAGGGAAACCAGTTGCTCCGGAAGAGATCCGGGGTAGACGATTCCGGATTTCTTTGCCAGGGAAAGGAGTCCTTTCTGGGAGAAGACTTCGCTTCCGGCTCCTTTCGTCTTCATCTCCGCATGGAACGGTGCCGAAGGACGGAAGTCGATAGGAGCTTTCCCAAGCTCCATCATGAAGCCGGAGAATCCACCTCGGACAAGAAGCCCGGAAGCAAATCCGGTACCAAGGCTCAGGCCCAGGACATTGTCCTTCCTGGAGTATACCTTCCCGAAAAGGGCGCTGACATCGCCGTCGTTTGCAATACGGTAAGGAACACCGGGGAACAAGGAAGAAAGAAGGGAAGAGAGAAGGGTCTTCTTCTCTTCTTCTTTTTCTCCTTTAAGCCCGATATACAGGGGAGAGGACAGAAGAGAGGAGGCAAGAACGATCCCCGTCGTAGACACTCCTATTGAGTCGACCTCGGGAAGACAGGAAGAAGCCAATCGAAGAGCCGAAGCCAGCACTTCCCTATGGTAGGAAAGGCTGGTCGCCTCTTTGGGGCTCCAAAGGATTTCTTTCTCATATACAGCTTTTCCGTCTATCAGGGAAACGACCTTCAGGTCGCTTCCCCCGAGGTCGAGTCCGATCCGGCATCCGGAATCCCGGATTCCAAAAGGACTTGGAGAACAGTTCATTCCATCCTCTGCTTCCTTGTCCAGATATCCGAAACGGATTTCTTTGCCAAGGACTCTTTCCAGTTCTGCCAAGGTGTTTCCCATTCCCTCGTCTTCCTTGGCATGGGTAAAGAAATAGGAAAGGATCTCTTTATCCCCGAAGAAAAGGAAATCTTCTCCTCCGACTGCCCATCCTAGGATTTCGCTCAGGGAGACAAGATAAGGAAAAGCTTCCTTAGGATCACAGGGAACATAGATGCTTTTTGCTAAGGACAGGCTGTTTCCTCTCCGGACTAGTTCCTGAACCCGTACAAGTCCTATAGCAGGCTTGTTCCGGAAGTAGATAAGCCCGCCTATAAAACTGTTCTTTGTTTCCATAGGATTCTATTGTAGTATCCCCGATTCCCCATTCCTAGGGAAGAAAAGAAAAAGCCGGAAGCATTTCTGCTTCCGGCCCGGCCCTACGATCTATTTGGAGTGGCTTCGTCGGATTCTGCAACGAGCCCGAAGATTCCGCCGAGAAGATAGAAGAAGTTGACGCCCAGGACTCCGAGGACAATGGAGATGACATGGGGAGCGACACTGGTTCCCTTCCTGCCGACATTCCGGATTCCCAGAACTCCAACCCAGCAGATCAGAACTTCGATTCCAAGCAGGACGCCGAAGACCGTGATCAGGATAGTTCTCGAAAGGGCGAAAGCCTCTTCTGCAACCGGTTCGCCTTTCCAGGCTTCCTGGAACATCGAATAGTCCATATTGGAAAAGACAATAACGCAAATCAAGAAGCCTATAATCATCATAGCATTTGCGACCAGTCCAAGAATGTACATAACCTTTGTAGCTGTCTTCATTTTTTTCCCCTTTTGGTATGGGTATTCTATCAACGGAGATTGCAGAAAGCAACACATTTCCAGCAATTGCTTTTTTCTATCTTTATTCTATCTGGCGCCTTTCTTTTGTAATTCCGTTTTCCTTTTGCTATCCTTTACGGATAGGAGAAATATAAAAACATGAGATTCACTACGGAATGCAAGGAAGTAATCCTCACACTGCTTTCTCAGAACAAGAAGGATACGCTGCTGATTGAGACACTGGAAGGAGAAAACGCCGAAGAAGAAATCAACCTCGATTTCGAAGACAGGAAGGATGCCAAGAGAGTCATTGATATCGACGGCATTGCCGTTGATATCTCCGAAGAGACGGAAAAGAAGCTCTCCAAGATTGTCTTCGGTCTGGAAAGAAATAATCTTGTCATGTACAAGGAAGACGGATGTGATTGCGGCTGCGGTGATGACTGCCACTGCAAGGACGGGGATAAGAAGGATGGATGTGAATGTGATTGCGGCTGCGGCGATGACTGCCACTGCAGCGATAAGTAAGGCATACAAAAAAGTTCCTTCACGGGAACTTTTTTATTTGGGCTGAGGGAAATAGTCTTCTTCCTTTGGCGTCTTCTGGAGAAAACATACAGGAGTAGAGACAAGCTTCATGACAATCTTGCCAAGATCTTCTTCCGTAAGGACAGGGACGGCATCTTCATAAAGAATCCGTTCCTTCTTCCCGGCATCTTGAAGCAAAGAAAAGAAAGACAACAGGACCTCTTTTTCTTTCCAGGGATCCATCTCTTTAAGGTTACCTTCTATGCTAGATAACTGGAAGCGGATGGCTTCATCCTCATTCCATATGCTTTTTCTTTTCCGGCCTTTTCTCTCTTCGACAAGCGAGAGGATGAATTCCTTTTTCTCCAAATGGAAAAAAAGAGCATCGAAGCGGCCAAGAATCCGCATGGTCTGTTCCTTGATCAGGATACTGGAGCAGGGCGTTTGGAGTCTTTTCTTCAGGAAAGAGGAGGCGTTCCGGATTCCCTTGTCTTCCATCCTCATCAAAGCGAAAGGAGAAAGGGTTCCGCCCTTTCTCTCCAGGGCCGCAAGGTCTTCTGCTTTTCCGGAAAGGACTCCTCTCCTTACAAGGGAGGCATGGAGAGCACAAAGCTTCCGGACATTTCTAGGGTTTCCCCCTCTGCTGATAAGCTCGTTCTCTGCCCGGGCCAGATCGTTAGGGGAATAAGAAAGGGTAAGAGAAGCAAATTCTTTTTCCAAAGTCTCCTCTTCCGGAATACGGATCAGTTTCTGGAGCCTTAGGGCAAGTTCTTCAATTTCAATAAGGGTCATACTGTTTTTTCCTTGGTAGTCTACAACAGAAAAAGAGGGAAAGACAGCAAAAAGAAATTTCCCTATCTTCCTCTTCCCGTTATAATAGGAGAAACCCGAGGAACAAACATGGAAGAAAACGAAAACAGGACGGTCGTTGCTAAAAGAGACCCGGATACAAAGAAGAAGGAAACGGCAAGAGGACTCATCTATCTGGCGGAGTTCCTGCTTCTAGGCGGAATAGCTGTAATTGTCGTCAAGGAGATGACAAAGGATAGTTTTACCTGGTACTACGGCCTTCTGTCCTTTCTTCTTCCGTTGCTGATAGGAGTTGTCATCTTTACCCTTATGGTCCTGGAAGGAGAAAGGACCAGTAAGCTAGCTAGGGATGCCGTCCTCTATGACAAGGAGAAGGAAGCATTCCTGATCTTCCCGGATAGCAAAGCCGGTCTTTCTATCCCCTTATCCAGGATCAAGGATATCAAGACCCTGGAAGACAATCCGATCCTCTTCGGAAAGAAATACAGTCCTCTCCCTTCCGGTGCCATCCTCTTCTACGACAGCAAGGAAGAAGGAAAGAAATGGAAGATCGACCATATCGAAGCCGTAAACGACGCTGCCCTTCTTCTTCGCAAGATCCTTGCCGATAGCACCAAAGAAGAGAAGAAAACGGAACAGAAGTAGGAGAAGAAGCCACGGCTTCTTCTCCTTTTTGTTGTTGTCGGAAAGGAAAAAGACTACATTAGTAGGGAATAAAGAGGCCCATTATGAGAACTATTTTATTAGTAATCGATATGCAGAACGATTTCCTTACGGGAAGCCTAGCCACTAAGGAAGCACAGGCGTTAGTCCCTCAGATCCTGAAGAAGATCAAGACTTTCAAGCCGGAAGACGTCTTTGCTACCAGGGATACCCACAAGGACAACTACCTGGATACCCAGGAAGGAAAGCTTCTTCCTGTCAAGCACTGCCTGATCAACACGGAAGGGTGGCTTATCGAAAAGAGCCTTTCCGCTGCTCTTGCAAAGAGCAAGATCTACAACAAGCCGACCTTCGCCAGCCTCCAGCTTGCCGATGAGATCCGGAAGATCCACCAGCGGGATCAGCTTACCATCGAAATCTGCGGAGTCTGCTCCGATATCTGCGTGATCGCAAATGCCCTTCTCCTGAAGTCCTATCTGCCGGAAGTCCCGATCATCGTGGATGAAGCACTTGTTGCCGGCACTACTCCGGAAAAGAACAAAGAAGCCTTAGACGTCATGAAGTCCTGCCAGATCATAATCCAATAGAGATGGATCAGGATCTTACCTTCCGGAAGGAAGCCTTAGAAGAACTTAAGGGAAGGTTTCTTGCCTTCGATACCGAAACAACCGGCTTATCCGCAGAAGAGGACAGGATTGCGGAGATCTCTGCTGTCGAATTCATCCATGGAGTTCCCGGGAGGACCTTCTCTCTTTTCCTCAACCCGGAAAGGCTCGTCCGGGAAAGTGCCAAGAAGGTCAACGGCCTGGAGGATGATTTCCTTGCCGGGAAAAAGACCTTCGGAGAAGCCGCAAGAGAGATCCATGACTTTTTCAAAGACGCAATAACGGGAAAAGAAATCCTTGTCGGATACAGCGTCTTCTTCGATGTAGCCCTTCTGAAGAAGGAGCTTCTCGAAGAAGGGGTTGCTTCTTCTTTCCGGTATTACGACGTCTATCCAGTTGCTAAATACCTTCTTCCCACTCTTCCCTCCTATAAGCAGGGAAAGGTGGCTTCCTATCTGGGGCTGGAGTCTCTCCCTCTCCATGAAGCCAAAAACGATGCCCTGACCTGCGGAAGAATCCTTCTTGAGTTTCTGAAAGAGGAAAAGCTAAAGAACACGGATTTCCAGATGGTTACCGGAAAAGAGATTGCAAATAGGATCATCTCTCTTCTTCCGAACCGTTTCCCGTTCCTTTTCCATACTATGGAATCCAGGAATACCCTGACTCTTTCCTATGGGTCCCGGAAGTTTATGGATATAGAGGCTTCCCCTCTTGCCCGGAAGCTTGTCTTCTATCCCAATCAGGAGGAAGAGCATCTATTTGCAGGTTCTCCTCTTTTCACCAAAGGGGAGAATGGAAAAGGTTTTTTTGCATTTCTTTCTTCTCTGGAAGCCCTTCCTTTATACGTTCCGTTTTTCTTGTCCCTTACTACCCCTTCCAAGAAGGGGTCTTCTGCTCTTCCTAGAGAGGCTAGAACCCCTTATTACGAAGCAATCAGGGAAAAATTCTTGAGTCTCGGAGCTATAGAAAACAAACTCACTTTTTCTTATCTTTCCGGTAAACTGACCTGCTATTACGGAAACTATACGGTCCTATCCATACGGATTCAGAAAAAAGGAAGTTCATCCTTCATCATTAATCCAGCAGTATTATATGAAATCGGAATTAATAGCCGTTCTTTTGAATTAAAAACTTTTACCTCTCCAAAGGAAATGGTTTCTTTTGATTTCTTATCATCCTACCTCTCTTTCTTTATTTCCTCCCCTGCAATTGCATACTGAAGTGGCTATTTTGGCTTAAGTAAAGGGATTTTCCCCTTTCTGCGAAAGCAAAAATTCCTTTGTTTTTTCTTTTCCTTTGCCGGAAAACAAGTATAATAAAAGCAAAAGGAATCGCATATGAGCCCTAAAACATGCCTATATAAGCGGTACAAAGAAATGTCCGACTTCTCGTTCTTCGATTCTTTTTCATACCCTGTATTCATCAGCGATGACAAAACCGGAAAGCTTTTCTATTTCAACAAAATGGCTTCTGCCAGGTACCATCCTACCCATGGGTGCATCACGGATTCTTTCATCGGACTAGACAAGCAGGATGTCCCTAGCTATTACTTCCGACCTGCCAAGCCCGCTTCCCTAATCAGTTTTGATATTCTCTGGGATCATAGCCAGAGCAAACAGCTGAGGGTCTCTTTCCAGTTCCTTATGTGCCAAGGGGTCATCTACAAGCTTCTGATACTAGCAAGAACGGACGTCCTGGAAGCTAATCCGGAGAATGTCCTTTCTCCCAGCGGGAGGGAAAACCTCGTTTCCACCCTTTCCAGCTTTTTGGCTCAGGAGAAGGATTCCGTAAAAGCACTGCAGAAAGCAAAGAAGCTTCTTGCCAAGAGTTTCCAGGCAAAGCAAACTCATGTCTTTTCCCTCCACGAGGAAGGAAAACGGAAATTCCTTTCCTGGAATCCCGGGAAAACCAAAAAGGAAGTTTCCATCCGTAAAACCGCTCTTTCCTATCTTCTTCCCTACCTGAAGGCAGGGAAGCCGGTATTCCTTAGGAAAACCGCTCACGACAAATACGGAGAAGTCATGGCATACGGGGAACTCGTAGGCCACAGTGTCTCTTCTTTGATCATGGCTCCCATCCTTGTCAATAAAGTCTTCCATGGTTTCTTTACCATCGAGGATTCCCCTATCGACAAACTGGGTGCCGTTTCCAGTGCCCTGACTTCGACTGCCGAGCTCCTTGGACTGATCCTAAGCAAAACCGCCATGATGGATGCCCTGAGCCGGGACAAGGTCACTCATTTCCTGACCTCGCAGGTCTTCAATTCCTTCTTTCCGAGAATCCGGGAACGTTACGGCCAGAAGCCTCTGACCTATATTGCTATGGTCTTAGATGGCTATGAGGTGTATCAGACCTTCTACGGAGAGGAGAAGAGCAATCTTTTCCTGCAGGAAGTCTCCTATTTCATTCAGAACCATATTCCGGAGCTCTTGATGGGATATAGATCCAGCATCGGAACGAATTTCGGTTTTCTCCTGAATGCAACTCGGGAAGAGAGCGAGAAAGCCTGCATGCGGATCTACAATTTCATCGAGGAAGCGCATAAGGATGTAAGCCTTAAGCCTAAGTTCGGACTTTATTTCCTCAGCCCGGAATCGAAGGATATCGCCGAAGCGGAGAGCAAAGGCTACTTTGCCCTCAAGGAAGCATTGGGAGACCAGCAGAAAGTCTTCGCTTTCTATGATGAGAAAGCCCTCGGCATCGAGAAGGAGAAGAGCCAGTATGCCGCCACCTTCCAGAAGGGCCTTGAAAACCATGAATTTGTTCTGTATATCCAGCCGAAATACAACATGGATTCCCTTTCCTATATCGGCGGAGAAGTCCTCTGCCGCTGGATGAGGGACGGGAAGATGATTCCTCCCAGTGCCTATATTCCCCTTTTCGAATCCAATGGCCTTATCAAAGACCTGGATCATTTCGTCCTGGTGGAGACCTGCAAGACCTTGCGGAGGGAACTGGATGCCGGATACGATCCTGTCCCGCTATCCTTCAATTACTCCCGGGTAGATTTCTATGACGAGACCCTCTTCCTCAAGACCATCCGCATCATCGACCAGTATAAGATCCCCCATAACCGGATCCAGATCGAGATTACGGAAAGCGCCTATATCGAAATGAAGGACCGTATGCTCCGCTTCATCTCCCTCTGCCGGGAAAGCGGAATAGAAGTCTGGATGGATGATTTCGGCAGCGGCTATTCCTCTCTGAACTCCCTGAAGGAGATGGATATCAATGGTATCAAACTGGACTATTACTTCATCAAGAACAAGAATACGGAGAATGCGGAGAAGAACCGGAAAGTCATCGAGGGATGCCTCGATCTTGCACGCTATCTCGATCTCAAGGTGATCGTCGAAGGTGTCGAAACCTTGGAAGAAGCAAGTTTCTTCCATCAGATCGGTGCCCGCTACATCCAAGGCTACCTGTACGGAAAACCTCTTCTCGTTCCGGATTACGAGAAGCTCATCACCAGCCACAACCAGGTAAGGGAGATCCATTGCCCCCACCAGGGAGTCGATATCCTTTCGGAGCTCAAGGACCCCGGCTCCGTCGCTAACTTCCTGATGCAGGACTCCCTTCTTCCGATGGCTCTCTTCAAAGTCGTCAACGGAAAAGGCCTGATCGAAATCTCCAACCATTCCTTCAAGGACCTGCATCTTTTCCCGAACTTCCAGGTCGGTACTCTGGATGAGATCATTCAAAGTGCCGGACTTGGAGAAAACCTGGAAACCCTCAAGATCCTCTTCACGATGGCACCGGGTGCTGACAAACGGCCTCTCACCAAGACTTTTGTCTTGAAGCAGAAGAACGGAAGCGACATTTCCGTCAGCGTCGGCGTGAACAAGCTTATGTCCGGTGACCAGATCTCTTATTTTCTCATCCAGCTCGACTTCTCCAAGAACCGTTACTCCCTCTCTAGCGACCTTAGGATGCTTACCCTTCCTACCCTTGGGTATCTCTTTAGCGGAGTACCTTTCGGAGTGATGGCTTTCGGAGAGGACAAGAAGATCCTATTCGTGAACAGGGAAATGCAGTCCCTCTTCCCGAGAGCCCGGAAATACGCTTCTCTTTCCGATGTCTTCCTGGAATGGGCAAACGAAGGCTCTGACCCCCTTATGGAAACCGGGAAGACCATCATCTACTACTCCAGGAACCTGAAGGAGTTTATCTCCATCCATACCGTCGAAATGTCCCAGGAAGGCGGAAAGATGAAAGTCTCCTTCTTCAACAAGATCGATTCCAGGAAGGAAGAGGAGGACATGGATCAGAGCTTCTATGCCCGGATGTCCAACGCCCTCTTCGGAGTCGTCGAAATGTATACCGAGATCAACCTTTCCGGGAACAGCTTCCAGCAGGTCCATTTCAGCAGCGAGAACTATTTCGGTGCTCCGGAGACCGGAAACTACGAGGAAAGCCTGGAAACACATATAATTCCAACCCTTTCCGGGGATTCCGTCAAAGAGGCAAAAGAGCTTTCTACTCTTTCCCTTATCGCCAAGGAAAAAGCAGGGATCAAACACTTCTCGTCTGTTTTCCGTCTGAAGAACAAACAGAAGTGGCTTAGGAACTTCGGAACATTCTTCCGGAAAGGGAGCCTCCCTTTCTGCTCCATCTTCACCGTGGACGTAACGGATACGTTCCTTAGGGACTTCGATTCCCTGACCGGACTATTGAACCGCGGTGCCGGGGAAAGGACTACGAACGAATACATAGACGCCCATCTCGGTGCGCATCTCGGAATCGTCCTCATGGATATCGATTACTTCAAGAAGATCGATGACGACTACGGGCATCTTGTCGGCGACAAGGTTCTGGTCGGAATCAGCAAGCTTCTCCAGCAGCTTTCTCCGGACTCGTTCGGCCCCGGAATCCGTTTCGGCGGAGACGAATTCGGTTTCCTTGTCAAAGACCCGGAGTATTTCAACGCTGCCAGGATCTCTTCCCTCTTCCTTCCCGGCCTCTCCTCCCTTTCCAAATCCCTTTCCTTCCCCCATCCTATCCAGCTTTCCATCGGCCTTTCCCTTTCCCCGAAAGATGGAACGGACTTCGATGACTTGTATGTAGCTGCGGATACGAAGATGTACGAAGAAAAGAAGAGACATCACGCCTTAAGAAAGGATTGATCCATTTCGGAAGCCTGGGAATCGGAAAGGTATTCATGTTATGAAGACAAATCATGATGATTCACAAAGCGGTTATCTCATCCTGAAGGATTTCTCGTGCTATGACACTAATCCCCTTCCGATCTTTGCGGCGGATATCACAAACGACAGGATTGTATATGTAAACCCCGTGATGAAGGCACTCCTCAAAGGCAAAGTTCCTCCGCACTGCTACGAGATCGTAAACAAGAACGGCCGTTCCTGTGTCGGCTGCTACTTCAAGAATCCGAACCACCTCCCAACCTCCTTGGCTTCCTGGGAATACATGAGCACGGCCTTCCAAAAAAGTTTCCGTGTCTCCGTAATCCTGGCCAAGACCAAGGAAGGAGTCTCGAGGCTTCATTTCTTCAGAACCCTGGAAGCAATCGAATCCAGCAAAGACAATTCCCTTCCCTACCCGGAGAGGGAAGCCGTCCTTGCCCAGATCTCCCGCCATATGCTGAAGGAGAAGGATACGGAGAAGGCCCTATCCGATTCCCTTCTCTCCTTTAGGAAGGCAATCGGCGCCAAAGGCGCCCATTTCTTCCTGATAGAGAGGAAGAACAAGAAGAAAACCCTCTACCGAGCAGGAACGGACAGTTCCCCGTTCCCTTATTCCGTTCTGTCTCCGCTTGCCCCTTACCTGAAGGAAGCCCGTCCGGTTCTTTTCGAACAGATGGGTTCCTCGAAGTCGGAGATAATTTGCTATGAGAAGATCCTCGGAAAGAAAGCAAAGAATTTCCTTCTGGTTCCGGTGTTCTTCGAATCCCGTCTCTTCGGTTTCCTAACGGCTGAGACTTTCAGCACCGCAAAGCTAGGAGAGCTTTCCTCCTTCCTCCAATCCGTTTCCGGATATATCGGCCTAGGCCTGGAGAAGAGAGGCCTCCTCGATATCCTCAACAAGGATCCCGTTACCGGGGTCATGCTTCTCCGTTCCTTCCAGGAAAGCTTCCCCGGGGTACTAAGAAAGAACTTCCGTCCGCTGAATACCTATTTTGTCGTTCTCAATCTGCACGGCTTTGTTTCTTTCCAGGCATTCTTCGGAGAGAAAAGGGCAGCCAGATGCCTGAAGGAGACAGCCTCCTACCTTTCCGCTCTTCCTTCCCTTCTCCTTCTTGGCAAAAGCAAGGACATTCCGACTTTCTACATGCTCCTTTCCGGCGACAAAGGCACTATCGAAAAAGAACTCGTAGGGATCGGGCAGCTATTGGATGTTACCTATCCGGAAGTTTCCCTGGCCCCCTGCACCGGCATCTACCCGGTTCCGGAGAAGAGAACTACTTATGCCGAAGGAAAGAACAAGTCGGAATATGCCCTCAATTATGCTATCGCCCATCATTCCTCATCCCAGGACTATGGGTTGGAGCTGGTAGAAAAGGAGAAGGAGAAAGCAGCGATCATCGCTGCTTTCCCTTCTTCCTTGGCTGCAAACGAATTCGTTCCCTATATCCAGCCGAAATACAATATCCAGGACCAGTCCTACTCCGGAGGGGAAGTCCTCTGCAGATGGAACAGGAACGGGAAGATGGTTTCGCCCGGGGTCTTCATTCCGATCTTCGAGGAAAACGGCCGGATCCGTCTGTTGGACCGCTATATGCTGATTGAAACCTGCAAGGTACTTCGCCGGGAGCTGGATTCCGGAATGTCTCCCGTTCCTCTCTCCTTCAACTATTCCCGGATCGATTTCCTCGACCAGGAGCTCTTCGACAAGACCCTCTCCATCATCGACCACTACCAGATTCCGCATCAGCTTATCCAGATTGAAATCACGGAATCCTCCTATATCTCCGAAAAGGACCGGATTCTGGATTTTGCGGATAAATCCATTAAAGCCGGAATTGCCATTCTTATGGATGATTTCGGGAGCGGTTATTCTTCCCTAAATTCCCTTAAGGAGATGGATATCTCCGGATTGAAGCTTGACTATGCCTTCCTGAGGAACTTCGATAAGGCAAACGGAGACAAGAACCGGAGAATCATCGAAGGGACCATCGATATCGCCAGGTCCCTGGATATCTCGATCATCGTCGAAGGGGTCGAGACCGTGGAAGAAGTGAAGTACTTCGACCAGATGGGCGTGAAGTACATCCAGGGTTACTTCTTCGGAAAGCCGATGCCGGTTGCGGAATTCGAGAAGGTCCTTTCCGAGAAGCATCAGGTCTTTGACATCCACGTTTCCCACGACCCTCTTCTCTCCGAGCTTAGGAACCCGACCACTTCCGCCAACTTCCTCTTCCAGAACTCCAATACTCCCCGGGCCCTGATAAAGGTGATCAACGGGTCTGTCGTTCTGGAACTCGGAAATGCGGCCTTCAATGCCCTCCACTTCGTAAACCAGAACGAGATGACTCCTCTTCCGATACTCCTGGAAAGACTAGGCCTTGCTAACCAGAAGGAGGAAATCCTGGCTCTCTTCTCTTCCGCCCCCGGAACGGAATCCTACAACTCTTCCATGAAGATCACCCTGGCAAGAGACAATGTCCCGCCGATAGTCGCAAAAATCGGGGTCAATACCCTCTTCCGGGAGAAAGGCTTCTCCTACTATCTGATCCAGCTTGATTTTGCTGAGAACAAGTATACCCTCTCCTCCGATTTCTCCGTCCTCCCTCTGGAAACCCTCGCTCTCCTCACGGAGGATTCCCCTATCGGTGTATTTGCCTTCGATCAGGATGACAACATCCACTACGTGAACAAGAAAATGCAGGAGTTTGTTCCGGATTGCCGGAAAGGCGCCTCCATCCATGAGTTGTTCGGGGAATGGGCAAACGGAACCCTTTCTCCCTTCTCTGTCCACAGGAAGTCCCAGATCTGCTACCTTCCCCGTCTTGGCTGCAATGTCTTCCTCTATAGCATAGGGATGAAGAGCGGTGCCAACCCGATGACGATCGTTCATTTCTGCCCCTCCAATCTTTTCCTCCCAAGCAGCGAAGGGCCGCTCACCACTTCCGAAAGGATTGCTTCTTCCTTGAAGGGTGTCGCGGATATATATACGGAGATCAACCTTGCCACCGGACAGTACCGGCAGATCCATATCACGAACGATCTATTGAACGGCATTCCGGCTGTCGGACAGTACGAGGACCTTTATTCCGTAGCCAAGGACAGCCTCTCCGGGAACGAAAGCGCAAACGTAAAAGGCGACCTCAACCTGCAGTCCTTGCGGGAGAAGGCCGAATCCGGAGAGAAATACTTCACAGCCGAATACCAGCTGAAAGGCGACAAGAAATGGTGCCGGATACTAGGAACCGTCCTGAAGCAGAGCGATGCGGATTATGCGACTCTCTTCGTCATCGACAATACGGTTGCCCACCTCCGGGAAACGGATCTCGTCTCGGGAAGCTACAGCAAGACCTGGGGGAAGCTGTATATGGACGACTATCTCCTCTCCCATGCAGGGGTTGTTGTCGGATACGGGCTTTTGGAGATCGCCAACCTCAAGGAGATCAACGAGAAATACGGCCATAAGATGGGAGACATCGTCCTTTCCGAAGTCGGAAAGGCGATGATGCTCTTCCCCCATGACCGGATCCTTTATCCGACCAGGATGTGCGGAGACGATTTCGCCTTCCTGCTGCTGAAGAAGAAAGACCAGAACAGGAAGGAGCTGTCCTCCCTCCTCATTCCTAAATGCCAGGCCATCGAGAAGAAGCTCGGGCTATCCACCTCTCTCGATGCCAGGATTGCCCTCGTCTTCTTCCAGAAGGACGGAGACAATTCGGAAGCCCTCTATGAGGCAGCCGACGGATTGCTCTGCGGAAGCGAGAAGTAAAAAGGCGGTCCTTTCGCTTCTTCATTTTGCCTCAAAATGACGGAATTTGCGTTTCAGAGCTCAATAACAACTGTTTTTGCGATTTTTCCAGTCTGCAAAGTTGACAAGAACCATTAAAATGGCTAAACTTTGTTTTACTTGTTCTTGGTTTTCTTTTTTCCTTCAGGTTGGAATAGGACAGGAAGGAATGGTTTGTGATTGATTTTTTGCAAAAAACCGAATGAACGAAAAACGCAGTGATGCCCGCGACGAGCTGATGCTCCTTGCGAGGAAGGATACAACGACTGGTCTTGACCTCCCTTCGACGATGGAGCTGCGTTTTCCTGTGGAGATGAAAAAGACTTCTTCCCTTCCCCATACCTTCGTCACCCTCCAGATAAGAGGCCTGTATATCTATAAGAAGTTCTACGGAAAGGAAAAGCTTGTCCTCCTTCTGAAAGAGGCAGGTATCTATCTCAGGACCTGGTCTGCTAGCCTCCTTCTTTCCAGCCATTACCTATATGAAAGCCGCTTCTATTTCCTCTATACCCTGAATACCAGGGACACGGAAGAGAAGATGAAGCAGCTGGACAATTTCCTGAAAGAGCATTATCCGGATATCGATCTGCAATGCCGGTACGGCATTGCAGGCATCAATGATCCGGCCGTTTTTGCCGAGGTCAAGGACCGGACGGAGGAAGCCGCCGAATCGAGCTCCCTTTCCGAGAGGAATCCCTTCTCCATCTGCAGCATGGCTATCCATCCGGAGGAGGAGCGGGAGAAGGAAATCCTTGCGGATTTCCCTGCCGCCCTGGAAGACGGTTCCTTTGTTCCCCTTATCCAGGGAATCTATGATACCAACAGGGAAGAAGTCCTGGGCGGGGAAGTCCTCGTCCGTTGGGTGAAGAAGGGCGTAGCCCTCCTTCCCGGGGACTTCATTCCGATCCTGGAAAGGAACGGCGCCATCCGTATCCTCGACACCTATATGCTGGAAAAGACGGTTTCCGTATTGCGGAAGGAACTGGACCAGGGGAAGAACCCTTTACCTCTTTCCGTGAACCTGTCCGCCATCGATTTCTACGACCGGAACCTATTCCCGAAGATCCTTTCCGTTATCGATTCCAGCAAGATTCCCCATGACCTGCTGATCCTGGAGATCCCGAAGGCCATCCTTTCCTCTCCCAACGACAACATCCTTTCCTTCCTTGCCGACTGCAGGAAGAACCATATCGGCTTCTATACCGATTTCACCGGAAACGAAAGCCTGCCTTTGGAAAAGCTCAAGGAGTACGGCATCTCTGCCATCAAGGTAGACGTCAGGGGAACCCTGGGGAAAGACAGCAGCCCCTATGCCAATGCTACTCTCCGTTCTCTGGCTAACCTTGCCTCCTTTCTGGAAATACCGGTGATCTTCCTTGGCATCGACCGGAAGGAGGCACTGCCTTTCTTCCTGTCCGTCGGTGCATCCAACTTCCAGGGATATTATTTCCTGATGCCTCTTTCCGTCGAGGAGTTCGTAAAGGATGTCCAGTCCCGGGCCAAAAGCGAAAAGAAGACGAAGCCGTCCCGGTTCGGACTCCTTAGGGCTATCCAGGATCCTGTTTCCGACACCAGCTTCCTCTTCCAGGACATCATGAACCCTCTTGCCGTCATCCATTCCGGAAAAGAAAAGATTACCCTCGTCGAATACAACAAGGCTTTCCAGATACTGCTAGGACTGGAAGCGAAGATGCAGGGGAAGGCCCTGGAGGATATCCTCTCCAAGGAGAGGGCGGAGAAGACTCTGCCTCTCCTCTACAAGCTTCTTTCCAAGTCCGATGAAACCGGAACCGTTTTCCCCGACGGGCTTAGGTATGTGGATGAGACCGGAATAAGCTATGATGCAAAGGTTTCCGTCACGGAACTCGGGAAAGACGAGGAGGGGGGAACCTATCTCCTGCAGCTCAACCTCATTCCGGCAATCGAGGGTGCTTCTAAGCATTTCGATGTTCTTCCTATGGAATCCTACCGGATTCTGTTTTCCAATCTTCCGGAAGGAGTATTCCTTCTGGACAGGCAGGGGAAGGTCCTATACCGGAACCATTCCATGGAGCTTGTAAACCCCGCCCTGAAGACCGGATTCTCGTTTACGGCAGCCTTCCCGGATCTATTGAAGGACTGCCCGGATTTCCTTTCTTCCGGAAACAGGGACGGATCTTCTTTTCTCAGCTCAGGCTATTCCTTCCACGTCCAGGACATGCATTCCACTTTGGAGCCGATCCAGATCGTATACTGCAAGAAGAAGACAGCTCCGGTTCTAGACGACCCGAGCAAAGCCCGGGAAAGTCTTACCCGCCTCAAGGAAGGACTCTTCGGAGACATCGAGTATTATGCGGAAATCGATCTCAACAAAGATACCTACTTCCTTTCCTTCCTGGCCCGGAGACCGACCAACTACTCCCTTCCGGAAGACGGCTCCTACCATGACGGACTATTGAAGGCATTGCCTCTTATCGATACGAGGGACCAGAAGAAGGTCCATGATTTCCTTTGCCTACGCAACCTGAAGAAGATGATGAAGGATAAGGAGAAGAGATCTATTATCACCTACAAGCTTCCCGGAATCGACCGCTGGATCAAGATCTCCCTGACGCTTCTAAAAGAAGAGGGCAGGGATACGGCCGTCGTCGTCGCTACGGACTACACGGATACCGTCCTCAAGGATATGGATTCCCTTACCTCCTGCAGCAACCAGATCAACGGGAGGAACAAGATGGAGCAGTTCCTTTCCCAGCACCGCAATTCCCCGATGGGATTCGCCATGATGGATATCGATTTCTTCAAGAAGCTGAACGATGACTACGGCCACAGCTTCGGAGACGAATGCCTGAGGAAGGTCGGTAGGGCACTTATCTCCCTTACGGACAGCCACTGCTACTATCCGACAAGGCTTGGCGGAGACGAATTCTCCTTCCTCTTCGATCCCAAGGAGATCACCTTAAGCGAAATAGAGGATCTCCTGCGTCCGAGGATCGAGAAGATCGGCGAGGCCCTAGGAATAACTACCCCCTTAAGGGTATCGTTAGGCGCCAGCTATACGCCTGTAGACGGAACGGAGTTCAGCGACCTGTACGTGATTGCGGACCAGAGGATGTATCTTTCCAAGGCCGAGCATCACGCCTTACGGGAAGAATAGCCTAAAGCCTTCCTCCGGGAAGGCTTTTTCCATGGAGCGTTTCTTTTGCTTTTCTTCCTATCTGTTCCTATCCTATACAAGAAGGAGGAAGCTTTATGGTTAATATCAAGAAAGCTGCCGTCGTCGGTGTCGGAATGGTCGGCGCCTCTATCGCCTTCTCATTGGTCCAGCAGGGACTGTTCGATGAATTGGTGCTTATAGATGTCAACAAGGAGAAGGCAGTCGGGGAGGCGATGGACCTCTCCCACGGTCTTCCCTACTGCAAGAGGGATATGAAGGTACATGCCGGAGACTACGAAGATGTCTTTGATGCCGGGATCATCATCATTACGGCAGGCCTTGCCCAGAAGCCGGGCCAGACCAGGCTCGATCTCATAAAGATGAATGCCAGGATCATGAAGGGGATCATCGAGGAGATCAAGAGAGTGAAGGCAGAAGGCCTGCTCCTGATCGTCTCTAACCCTGTCGATGTCCTGACGGACTACGCCTACAGGATCTCCGGGTTACCGAAGAACCGGGTCTTCGGAAGCGGTACGGTCCTCGATACGGCAAGGCTCAAGTACCTGATCTCCCGCCATCTGTCCGTCGATACCAGCAACGTCCATACGGTAATCCTGGGCGAGCACGGAGACAGCGAGCTCTGCGCCTGGTCCTTCACGAACATCGCCGGAATCCCGGTCAACGACTTCTGCGAGATGAGAGGGTTCCACGACCACGAGGAAGGAATGAAGAAGCTCCATGAGGAAGTGAAGGACTCCGCCTACGAGATCATCAAGAGGAAGGGTTCCACCTACTACGGAGTCGCGATGGCCGTAAGCCATATCGTGGAAGCCATCGTCAACGACCAGAAACAGATCCTTCCCCTCTCCGTAGAGCTTACGGGACAGTACGGTATCAGCGGCCTTGCGCTTTCCATCCCGACCATTGTCGGAAGGAATGGTGCCGAACAGGTCCTGGAATCCCCGCTTTCCAAAGAAGAGAAGGAAGCTCTTGTTGCTTCCTCAAAGACGCTTAAGGAAGTCCTGGACTCGATCAAATAACAGAAGACAGGAAAAGCAGTTGCAGCCTGGCTGCAACTGCCTTTTTTGTTTGTGCTTTTTTGTTCTTCCCTATCCTTGCTTCTTCTCGGATAGAGCAATCCTGATGGAAGAGATCCAGTCCTCCAGGATCTCCTTCTTGGTGACAAGAAGGCCTTTCCCGGCGCTATCGAACTGGAATTCCATCGGGGAGAGGATAGAGGACCCCTGCAATGCTGTCTCGAAGTCGGACAGGGCATTGCCGGGGAATCCTCCGTTTGTAAGGAACGGGACGACGGTCTTCCCCTTGAAGGAATAATGGTTCAGGAGGAAGCGGATTGCAGGAGGCAAGGCAAACCACCAGGTAGGGGACCCGATGGCGATGATGTCATAAGCGGAAAGAGAATGGGAGAGAGGCTTGATTTCCCTCTGCACTCTTCCTTCGATCTCTGCCTGGCTCTTCTTCATGACCGCGCCGTAGTCTCCGTGATAGGGCCTTACCGGTTCGATCTGCTCCATGTCGGAGGAGGTAGCATCCGAAAGCTTCTTGGCAATCATCTTCGTATTGCCTTTGTACCAGGTGTAGTAAAGGATAAGCATTTTCATATGTGTTCTCCTCTCTTTTCCTTCGGCTACTTCTTGAGTCCGTTTAGCCACTCCATAATCTCCTCTTCCTTGACGGAAGGAAGGAATCCTTTCCCGTTTCCAACCTTGGCATTAGGGACAAGAGCCTGCAGAAGGACTGGCGTATTCCCCATAAGGCTGCTTCCGGAAGTGCAGAAAGGATAGATCTTCTTTCCGGAGAAGTCATAGGAAGTAAGGAATGTATCGATGATTGCAGGTTCCCTGTACCAGTAGATAGGGAAACCCAGGTAGATGGTATCTTAGGAATCCAACTTCTTTACCTTGCTGGAGATCTCCGGCCGGTAGCTAGGATCATTCTTCTCTTTCGAAGTACGGGAAAGAGGATTCGACCAGTCCAGGTCGGACTTCGTATACGGAACTTCCGGGATGATCTCGAACAGGTCGCTGGAGGTGGCAACGGCTATCTTCTGGCTGACTGTCTCCGTGCTTCCTGTTGCCGAAAAATAGACTACAAGGGACTTTGCCATATCCTTTTCCTCCTCGTTCTTCTAGATTCAGGAAACAAAGCCAAGCAGCTGCTTGCCTTTCCTGAACCCTTTTTTCTTTAATATATTTATTTTATCGTATTCCAAAGGAAACTACAAAAAATAAGGATAACAACCTTTTCCCTATTCCAAAGGGAGAGGCCCTATTTCTCCCTGGTCGTCAGGGATGTTCTTATCCAGGCCCAGGATATCCAGTACATCCCCGGCTTTAGAAAGAACGGCTTTTATCTTCTTGTCCGTAAGGATTCCGAGGAAGGAAGAGCCGTTTCCGAGAAGGATCAGGGACAGAAGGGAAGAAGTACAGAAATCGATATCTTCCCCGAGAACAACCTTCCACCCGTCTGTAGCCAGATTCAAGAAGGAGAGAAGGGAGAAATCATCCGGGAACAGAAGCGTAACCGCTTCTATTCCGCACTTCTGGAACAAGGAGCAAAGGAGGGCTTCCCCCTCCGTCACCTGGAAGAGTGGATTCTGGAAGACAAGGGAAGAATCCTCAGTTTCTCCAAGGCATCCGGTAAAGGAAGAAAAGGAAGTCCTGCCCAGCAGAAGATCCACGAAGGAGGAGAAGGAGGGAAGAAGGCAAACGATAAGTCTCCGTCCGAAGGATGCTTCCAGAGTCTTCTCCTTGTCCGAAAGCAGTTCCCCGGAATAGGCATCCCCGTCTTCCCCAGAATAGAAGCGGAGAAGAAGAACCTCCAGGAACGAAGAAAGGGTCTTATCCCCGTCTTCGGATAAAGGGGTAGAAAGGATAGAAGCGATGGAAGAAAGAAGAGAGGAGTAGACAGAGGAATAGGAATCCGCAAGAATCGAGTCCATAGATGCAAATAGGACACCCATGGAACGGGCAAGAGAGGAATGGTTCATCTTCAAAACGATGTTCCCTTTGCTTCCGGAATAGGAATACTGGATATAGGAAGAAGAGAAGGATATAGACCTCTTGTCCCCTAGCGATACCGTTCTTCCGGAAAGAAGATGAAGCAAAGTCTTAACCATCTCGGAGAAAGAAGTAGAAACGGCGTTGCTTCCGAATAGTACATAGGATAGCATCTTTCCGACAGATACTTCCGTTGTCTCTTCCTTGATCCTGCAAGGACTTTGGAAAGAAGTGCAGGGACGATGCCGTCTATTCCAATCGTGTCGTATCCTTTCTCCTTAAGGTAGGAAGAGAGATCCGGAATAGCCGTTGTGCTATTGGAGGTCTTGTCCTGATAGGACAGGATTCCTCCCGTCACCCTTTCCAGAACGGCATCTTCTTCCTTCTTTCCGGAAGAGGAAGCAGAAAAAGAGGCGTATGTCTCCGAAGAAGGATAGGAGATAAGGGAGCCTGTCTCGACATCGACCAAAGAGTTTCCGTCTGCAAACGTCTCTTCCGAGACATCGTCGGTATGTCCGTGTCCGGTGAAGACTACATGGAGCCCCAAAGAAGAGAGCGAGGAAAGGGTATCGGAGTCATTGGCAACAAGCCTTGAAGAAGCGAGTTTCTTCTGCCCCTGGAAATGTTCCAGGAAGCCGTGGTGGGAAAGGCCGATGACGAAATCATTCCTGGTCCTAGCCTCCCGTAGCTGTTCCTTAGCCCAGGTAACGAGAGCAGGGGAAAGGTTTCCCCCGCTCTCACAGTTGTCGCTCTTGGAGCTGGTGCTGTCTTTGGAGTAGAGATTGTCGTCCAGGGCAAGAAGAGTCACCCCGCTCTTTATCCTTGCCGAATAGCTTAATCCGCCTCCGCTTGTCCCTTCTTCCAAAACGAAGGAACTAAGGATCGTAGGGGAGGAATACGTTACTTCGCTGTAGATGCTATGGAAATCGGAAGGAGTAGTCCTTTCTGCTTCATAAGGGATACTGCT
>Ga0172378_10001665_pt1 | contig 20637 bp, 22 predicted proteins | sample GrowelOW332metaG_FD_119755 | JGI IMG/M metagenome (GOLD analysis project Ga0172378, IMG submission 119755) | Groundwater microbial communities from an aquifer near a municipal landfill in Southern Ontario, Canada - Pumphouse #3_1 metaG | ecosystem: Environmental > Aquatic > Deep subsurface >... | reverse complement strand
TATAGACATAGCCGATGAATATGATAAGGGCCAATATGATGATCCACCTGATTGTGCGGCCGATCTTCTTCCTGCGCCTTTCCTTGCGTCTTTCCTGAAGAAGCCTGCTTTCGCCCTCGTTGAGGCCGCTGTCCTCATCCTTATTCTTCCTTCTATCCTTTCTTACAGGCTTCTCTTCCTCCAGGACATCATTGTCCTCAATGATATCCTGGGCTTCCTGCTCATCTTGAGAAGTCTCGATTCTCTCATCTTTCTCTTCAAAGAAATCACTATGGACCATATCGTCTCCTTATAGGCAGAAAAGCCTTATGCTGTTTTCAAGAATCAAGCCCGAGAGCTTCAGGCTCTCCAGTTTGAGAAGCTCGTCTTCTACGCTGCTTCTCGCATCCTCAACGGATGATGCTGTCACCAAGCCCAGCTCAAGAAGCTTCTGCTGCTGCTCCAGGCTTCTCTGGACATAATCCACCTGAGATTGCTGCTGGGCAATGGAAACCTCATGGTCTGCAATGTCGGCCAGCAGCTGCCTAGCACTCTGCTCAGCTTCCCACAGGCTGTCCTGGTAATCCATCTGGGCAATGGCCAGGTCGTTGAGAAGCCTCTCCTGCCTTATTGCCTCTGCCTGGTCTGCAACACTGGTCTTGTATGAGCCAGTCACGGTTATGCTTGGGCTCCAGGACCCAGAGCTGTAGCTCAGATTGCCGCTCAGGGCAAGGCTAAGGCCGGATGCCGAGTATGCCAATTCCGCTGCGGCTGTTGTCGAGGCTGGCGTCGAGGAGGCATAGCGGCCGCTGAGGCTGCCGCCGACGCTTAGGGACCTGGAGTCCATTATGGACTCGTCGTAGCTGGCCTGGGCTATGTCCAGCGTCAGCTTGGCTATGTACAAGGCCGTATTGCTTGTCGATCCATCAAAGAAAAGCTCAACAGTCTCCAGGCTGTCTGGGGTCTCGTATTCAAAGCCATAATCGCGCCTAAAGGCTTCAATGAGATTGTCCAAGGAGACCTTGGCATTGTCCAGCGTTGCTTGAGCGTAGTCTATCTGCAGCCTGGCGCTCTGCCATGACAAGGAGCCTTCTGTGTAGGTTCCAAGAAGCAGGGCATCGTCCAAGGCCTTCTGGGCCTTGTCAAGGCTCTTCTGAGCCTTGGAAACAGCGGACTGCTGCTTGACTATGGCCTGCACTGCCTGATAGAAGGTCGTCTCGAAGCGTATCATGCTCTGGTCATATGAAAGCTGGGCCTGAAGCTTGCTCTTGGCCTTTGTCAGATCAGAGGCGCTTGCAGCAGAGCTAAGCTCAAAGGCCTTGGAGGCTGAGGCCTTGAAGGCGGCGCTGCCGCTTATGGCCAAGTCAGATCCAAGATACACCGCTCCAGAACCGTCAAGAGCCAGGGTCACATCATCTTCAGTCTTATATGAAAGCGAGGCTGAAGGGGTCAGGGACAAGGGCGTGTCTGAGTCATCCCATGTAAGCGAGGAGGAATTGATCGAAAGGCTTAAGCCCTGGGATGCATCCTGTTCGTTGAGGGTGCTCAAGGTCCTCGAGAGGCTTATCTCATAGCGCTTGACCTCCTGGCTGCCTTGCTTGGCCTGCTCAAGCATATCCTGCAGGCTCAAGGCAAAAAGGCCTGTGCAGATCAAGGCAATGACCATGATGGCTATTGTTCTCTTCATAAAAAAAATCCTTGGCTTGAATGTAATACAAAGAAGCCTTAAATCCAACAGTAGGCAAAGGAAAAACATATAACTTCAAGATGAATGGACAATGCCTTGAAAAAAAGACCTGTCTGCTTTACTCTATCCTCTACAATGATAAAGAAGGAAATAACCGATCCAGACCTCCTCTCTCTGCTTTCAAAGGTAGATGAGGACGAGAAAAGAGTCTATACGATCGAGGGCGGCATAAGGCTTAACGCCGTCAATTGCACAGCAATGGCAAACCAGGTCCAGGCGAACTTCTCCCTTGGCATCCTGGAGCGCTATGTCATGGCTCAGGCCTATATAGCAGCCAGCCTGTTAAGCTCCACTGTCAAGGGAAACGACAGAGTACAGATGAGCATAGACTGTGGAGGCCCTATTGGGGGAATCTACATGGAGAGCTGGGCCTGCGGAGCTGTCAGAGGCTATCTTAAGAACAACCCCATCCAGGTAGACAAGCCCCTTGACAGCCTTGACCTTAACAAGTTCTTCGGACCAGGCTTTCTGTCCATCTCCAAGATTCTGGAGGGTTCCAAGACACCTTTTACAGGCCAGACCATGCTTGAGTACGGCAACCTTGCAAAGGACCTGGCCCTCTACTTCCAGCAAAGCGAGCAAACTCCTACCATCTTCAGCATTTCAGTGAAGTTCGACAGGTCCTTCAGGATCATAGGAGCCGGCGGAATCTTCCTCCAGGCTCTTCCTGACTGTCCCCAAGAGCTCATAGACAAGCTTGAAACTCTTTCAAGAAGCCTCCCAAGCCTTGGCACCTGGCTCTCTGAGTCAAGAAGCCTTGACGACTATATACAATCAAGCTTCAAGGGCCTTGAGCCGGCTTTCCTGGCCAAGAGCACAATAATGTTCAGCTGCCCATGCAGCAATGATCACTTCTCCATATTCCTCTCGAAGCTGCCAGAGGATGAGAAGAAGGCAATAATGAATAAGAACCAGTTCCCTCTTGAGCTTGAGTGCTTCAATTGCGGAACACGCTACCAATTCACTAAAGAGCAGCTAGAGGAGCTTTTCAAATGATATTCTTTGCACCTGCATCAGCCAACCAGAACGACCTTCTTGAAAAGGAGGCGATTGACGCTGGAGCTACCGACATAAAGCTTGAATCAGGCGGACTTTACTTCCGTGGAGACCTGGAAGCCGCCTATAGATTCTGCCTTTGGACAAGATTTGCCACCCGAGTTCTTGTAATGATCCATCAGAAGGATGACATCACTAGCTCAGACGACTTCTTCGACTATTGCAAGACCCTTCCGTGGGAGAACTTCCTGAGCATAGAAAAGACTTTCTCCATTCAGGAGACCGTCTCCAACTGCCCATGGGTTCAGAACTCCCACTTTGCAGCCATAAGGCTCAAGGATGCCATCGTGGACCGCTTGCGCAGCCTGAACGACGGGCAAAGGCCAAATGTGGACCGCGACAACCCGGACATCACCTTCTTCCTGCATATCAACAATGAGGAATGCAGCTTCTACATAGATTTCTCCGGAAAGGAGCTTTCCAGAAGGGGCTATCGCAAGGCACAGACCGAGGCAGTTCTTTCCGAGTTCCTTGCCAGCTCTGTGATCAGGCGCTCCGAGTGGTCAAAGAACCAGTCGCGCAATCTGCTCGATCCCTTCTGCGGAAGCGGAACGCTTTGCATAGAGGCGGCCTTGATGGCTAGCAATACAGCCCCCGGCACTCTTAATCCCGATAAGTTCGCCTTCCTGCGCCTGCCCTTCCACGATGAGGAGCTTTGGCAGAGGGTGCTCAGCGAAGCTGATGAGGCTCAGACAGAGCCCAAGGCCAAGATTCTTGGCTGGGATATCAGCCCCAAGGCCATTGAGATAGCAAAGAGCAATGCCGCACGTGCTGGAGTTGACCAGTGGGTCGACTTTGAATGCCGTGACTTCCTGAAGACCGAGAGCGCCCCATGGGAAGACGGCTGCGTCATCACAGATCCTCCCTATGGGTTCAGGATGCAGGCAGAGGGAGCCATCGAGGCCTTCTACCTGAACATCGGCAAGACCTTCAACACGCTCTTCGGAGGCTGGGATATCAGCATTCTCTGCGGGCAGAAGGAGCTTCTGAGCTTTGTCAACATGAAGCCAAGCAGGACGAACACGCTGTACAACGGCGGCTCAGAATGCCAGCTTGCCCATTACTATGTGTTCACTCAGGCTGAGAAGGATGAGATGATTCGCCGTGCCGAGGAGAAGAAGGCTCAGAGGCTTGCAGAGCCGCTGAGCGAAGGCGCCCAGATGATCTACAACCGCCTTGTGAAGAACATGGCCGCTCTTAAGCCGATAATGGATGAGAAGAACGTAAGCTGCTATCGCATATACGACGCAGACATGCCTGAATACAGTGCAGCCATAGACTTCTATGAAGGCAAGTGGCTTGTCATTGCCGAGTACCAGGCTCCGCGCACCATCGACCCAGAGGACGCAAAAAGACGCTTTGGGGAGATTGTGGATGCAGCAGAAAGAGCCACCGGGCTTGATATGTCCTGCATCTATCTCAAGCGCAGGCAGATTCATTCAAACGACAGCCAATATGAAAGAGCCGATGAGCCAAGCAAGTTCTACATCTGCCACGAAGGCTCACATGCCTTCATGGTCAACTTCACAAGCTACCTGGACACAGGCATCTTCCTTGACCACAGGCCAGTGAGAGCCCTTATCGAGAAGTACAGCAAGGATGCAAGATTCCTCAACCTCTTCTGCTATACAGGCACAGCCACTGTCTATGCAGCATGCGGCAAGGCCCTGTCAACAGTCAGCGTCGACGCCAGCGCCACCTATCTGGACTGGGCTCAGAAGAACATGGAGATCAACGGACAAACCGGCATCAACCATTTCTTCTACAAGGATGACTGCATCGGCTATCTTGAGCACAACAACGATACATTCGATCTTATATTCTGCGATCCGCCTACCTTCTCCAACAGCAAGAGCCGCGATGCCTTCGATGTCCAGGAGGACCAGGGACGCCTGATAGCCCTTTGCATGCAGCATCTGGACAAGGAAGGGCTGCTGATCTTCTCAACCAACTTCACCCGGTTCAAGCTCGACGAGTACATCGAGGACCAGTACCAGGTCCTGGATGTCTCAGAGGAGACCATCGGCGAGGATTTTGCCCGCAATCCTTCCATCCACAAGTGCTTCCTGATCAAGCACAAGAAAGCCCAGAAGCCAAGCGCTCCAGATGCAGAGAGGAAGGTCATAAGAAAAAGGAAAGCTGTCATAAGAAAGATAGAAGGAGACAAGAATGAATAACTTCTCTTGGCAATGCCCCACAAAGCTCATCCTGGGAAAGGACACCATTGACCAGGTCGCTTCCGAGATCAAGGCCTTGGGTTGCTCCAGGGTCCTTATGGTCTACGGATCTGGATCCATCAAGCGCAACGGAATCTATGACAAGACAGCCAAGAGCCTAAACGATGCAGGCCTGTATTTCAAGGAGCTCAGCGGCGTGGAGCCCAACCCCCATTATGACCTGGTCCTGAAGGGAGTGGAGCTTGTCAAGGCCAATGACCTGGATTTCATTCTCGCCGTAGGAGGCGGGTCAGTCATCGACACTGCAAAGGCTATCTCCGCTGGAGCTCTTGTCGACAGCCTGGACACTTTCTTCGAGGATTGCTTTCTAGGCGGCAAGCCTGTTACAGCTGTGATGAAGAAGGGCGCCATACTCACAATCCCCGCCGCTGGATCTGAGATGAGCAACAGCTGCGTGATAACAAACACGAAGACGGGCTTCAAGAGAGGCATAAACACCTTCCTAAACTACCCACAGTTCGCTATTCTGGACCCTACAGCCTGCTACAGCCTGCCAGCCTACCAGACAGCCTGTGGATGCGCAGACATCCTTGCTCACATGCAGGAGCGCTATTTCTCCAACACCACAGACACCTATTTCTCCGACCTGGTGCTTGAAGCCTCCATGAAGGCCATAATAGAGCTTGGCCCAAGATGCATGGAGAATCCCACAGACTATGACCTGCGCGCCCAGATAATGTTCATAGGCTCTATGGCCCATAACAATCTCCTTGGAGCCTGCAGGACCCAGGACTGGGCAAGCCACTGGCTCGAGCATGAGCTTTCCACCCAGTACAATGTAGCTCACGGAGCGGGGCTGGCAATCATATTCCCAGCCTGGATGCGCTATGTACATAAGGCCAATCCAAGGCGCTTCATAGACTTCTTCTCCAATTCCATGAATCTGAAGAGAGAAGCTGGAGAGGATGAGGAGGCCTTCATAGAGCGAGGAATCAAGGCACTTGAAGCCTGGTACCAGAGCATGGGGCTTCCCATAAGGCTCACCCAGATAGGCGCCAAGGATGACAGGGACTTTGAATTGATGGCCACCAGAGCCCTGTCTGGCAACAGGACCAAGGCTGGCAACCTCATGAAGCTTGACCATGATGACCTGGTTGCTATCTATCGCCTTGCTCTTTGAGCTTGACCATTGATATGCTAAAAAGCTACTCTAGGCTTACAAGCCCAGATGGGTTCAGGAGGACAAGGTGAAAACAAGCCAGATGCAATCTTGCATCGACTTCATAAGATTCAACAAGGAAGCCGAAGGCTTCTCCATGGAATCTGAGGAAGAGGACCTGCTTAAGGAAATCCTTGACGAGGAGCTCAACGCTTCTGATGCAATTGCAGACGTAATCAAGACAATGGACCTAGACACAGCCTATGTTGATGTACCAGAGATGTACTATGAGGACACAGGCTGCCTCGTGAACTTCTTCAACATCAGGGACAAGAAGGCCCTCAAGGAAGTCGAGAACAGGATAGTGCCCATCAGAATGGCTCAGATTCTTGCCCAGGATCTACCTGCATCCTTCAACTTCGACACCCTCTGCACATTGCACAGCAACCTATTCTCCGACATCTTCCCATCAGCAGGATGCCTGAGAACAGAGGAGGCCGCAAAGCGAACAGTCTTCTGCCAGCCTCAATACATAGAGCAGATGGCCCAGAGCATCTTTGACAAGCTTAGGGATGACTCCTACCTCTATGGCAAGGATCGCGAATCCTTCATAAACGATTTTGCCTTCTACATGGGAGAAGTGGAAGCCCTTCATCCATTCCTTGATGGAAACGGAAGGACCGCCAGGCTCTTCTTCTACCAGATAGCCCTTAGAGCCGGCTATGACTTCAACTGGTTTGAGATGGATCATGACAGGCTCACAGAAGCCGATATCTGCGCCATCGACGGTGAATATCAGCTTCTCATCGATGTAGTGAGCGAGTTCCTTATTCCCTAGGCTTCCTCAGGCTATCGGCAATCTCGCTGGTCTTATCCACAAGCTCTCCAAATCCATATAGCATAAACGAGGAGACCCAGCTTACCAGCGAGCCTACGATGATGGCTGCCAACGGGATCAATGCAATCTCAGCCATGCTTCTTCCTTCTAGGATTCCATAGCCAAGCCCTGCAATCATGCTGGCAATGATTCCAAGGATGCAGACAGCCTTTGCCACAGCCTTGATCTTCTTTCCAATGTTATTGTACATACTAATGCCTCCAATCAAGCAAAAAGCCATATGCCCAGCTGAGGCAAATGGCAGAGCTAAGGTGCAGCGCTGATGACAACGCCTTGGTCAAGCACGGGGCTCTCTATCAAGGAGGAACCCTGCTTGGGAGAGCTGCCTTTCCACTTGAAGCCGCAGCCAAGGCTGATTGTAACCCATTGGCCAAGGCTGGAAGCGGTGTAGCCAAGCCTCAAGGTGACCACAGGAGCTTTCTCGTCAGTGAAGCTTGCAGCAAGCCCAAAGGCCAAGGCTGGCCTATAAGCAAGAGCTCCAAGGTACAGCAGGCTGTCCAGGCCCAGCGAAGCTGTATACCACACCTGGTATCTTGAGCTATAGGAGGCAGTGGCATGGAGCCCCAGCCCAAGCAGCGATACTGGACTGGAGCCAAGCATCCTTCTGAAGGACAGGTCGGCCATGAAGCCAAAGGATATGCTGTCTCCAGCTATGCTGCCCAGCTTGTCATAGGCAAGACGCAAGCCTGCATTTATGGCCCTGCGGTCCTCAAGGCCAAGGCTGTTGCTGTAGCCGGCAAAGGCATAAAGCTTCTTATAATCAAGTATCGTGAACACCGCCTCGGGCTCTTTGGGAGTCTCGATGACAGGAGCTTCCTCTATAGCAGGCTCATGGTCGAGGAAGACTATCTCTTCCTCCTCAGTTACAGGCTCAATGGGAAGATCCTCAAAGCTTTCCTCTGGCTCTGGGGCGACATACACCGGTATTGTGGAGCTGGCGCTTGGACTCCAGGCAATTCCATCATAGGACTGCTGAAGATAAAGGGTGTGCTCCACATCGCCATCGATTCCATCCATGGTCACCATGGTCTCGAAGCTGTCAACAACGACCCACAGGCCATCATATTCGCCATCCAGCTGATAGCGATAGTACATTACGTCGAAATCGGTGTAATCCCAGCTCCATGTAACTGAAAGGCTCACCGCCTGGGCACATGAAAGAGCCACAATGGCTAGGACAAGCGCCAGCACAATTCGCTTCTTCATAATCGGCATCCTCCTTCCTGTCATCATCTAGGCCAGAGATTTGCTATTCTCCTTGGGCTCTCCTCTGCTAAGAGCCTGGAGAAGATGCGCTTGCGGATTCAGGAAGCACCTGTCTTGTCTGCCTCAAGATGTGCAAAGCCCTCTCCCATCACCCAGTAGGCCTGATGGAATACAAGGAATGCCGACTTGTCCAGCCTATAGACAATTGACTTCAAGGTCGATATCTGGTTATTGGAGATGACGGTCATTATCACGGGCCTGGAAGTCCCCGTGTACATGCCCTTGCCGGGCAGGACCGTGCCGCCTCTTTCAAGGACCTTGAGTATCTCGGCCTGTATCTCCTCGCTCTTGCTGCTGATGATGTAGACAGTCTTGGCGCTGTTGGTTCCGATGCCAAGCACTACCTTGTCTATAGATATTCCTGTTATATAGACAGTGATGATGGCATAAAGGGCGCTCTGCAAGCCAAAGAACAGGGCAGAGACAGCTATCACCAGTCCATCGACCATGGTCAACGCCATCCCCATTGACAGGGGAGTGTAATGGCTGATGATCTGTGCAACAATATCTGTTCCCCCGGTATTGGATCCAGATCTCATGACAATTCCCATGCCGATTCCCATCACCACCCCGCCAAACACAGCCCCAAGAAGGACATTGAGGTCCTTTGTCATGTCAAGCACTCCATAGGGGCCTATGAGCTTCAAGAAAAGCGAGGTGAACAGTGAAAGGCTGACTGTGCCCAGAAGGCTCTTGATGCCATATGCGTGGCCAAAGATCCTAAGGCCGATCAAGAAGAGAGGAATGCTCAGCACCAGTATCATAAGGCCAGGATTCAGTCCCAGGGCATAGAAAAGTATGGTGGCGATTCCACTGACACCTCCAGGAGCTATCTGGGCGGGATTGGTGAAAGCCACCAATCCCAAGGCTGTCAATGATGAGCCAAGCACTATGCCTAGGTATGAAAAAAGAATCCTGGCTTTCACACTACTTTCTCCAAAGCTTCTCAGGGTATATGCCGGCTCTTGTCATTGCTGCAAGGTTGTCAGCCACTGTCTGGCGATCCTCCTTGTAGGTCATGCCGAACCACTTCTCATGAGTCGAGAAAACCTTTATGGATCCTCTCCCGCTTGAGACGACCAGGCCAGCACAGTCTGGAAGTAGGGATTCTGCCTTCTCGGCCAGAAGGCTTGTTCTCTTGAAGTTCTCGAAGTAGGCTTCAAGCTCGCCGAATATGGACCTTGAGAACCCAAACAGGTTCATGGATACAATCTCCTCTCCAGTGAGCAGCTTGTCTCCCTCCGGAAGGTGAGAGACTATCCCCTGCGGGCAATACTCGATCTTGAGATTCTCGCGCATATTGACCAGCATGCCATCCTTGACGTTGCAAACTCCCCTGGCCACCGATCCAGCAGGGCTCATTGTATTCTTAAGAAGATAGCCTACCATTGCGTGGGCTGTGCTTGCATCATCCAGCTTGCTCAAGTACTGAGCAAGCTCGCTATAAGCGGTCTTTCCATAATAGTCATCGCTGTTGATCACTGCGAAGCTGGAAGACACGGCATCCCTTGAGCAAAGAAGGCAATGAACCGTTCCCCAGGGCTTCTTCCTGTCTGCAGTGAGCTTCTGCTCGGCCTCAGTCAGCAGGCTTGTCCTTTCCTGGAATACATAGGTTGCATCAGCGTTTGCGGCCACACGATCAAAAAGCCTTTCCCTAAAGTCCTTCTCAATATCCTTTCGGATGACGAAGACAACCTTTCCAAAGCCTGCATTCAATGCATCGTAGACGCTGTAGTCCAGCAAGGTCTCCCCATGCGCTCCCACGCTGTCAATCTGCTTGACTCCGCCGTAGCGGCTCCCCATGCCTGCGGCCATAACAACCAAAGTCGGTTTCATAGAAAAATCCTCCGTATGAATCATAGCATAAAAGCATGAGGGTGAATATCGCTAATTAGGCCTTACTTCGACAGCTACAGTGGAGCTGTAGGTTCTTGTATAAGGATCAAAAAAGCCATCCAGATAAGGGAGGCATGCAATTATGTCTCCCTGCACCTCTCCGTTGACCGTAAGATATAGGATGCTCGTGCTGTTGCCCTGAATAAGCTGTCTCACCGAACCATCTGGATTGTAGCTGCATATGGCCATCTCAAAGGGATATCCACCGCTGGATCCATCAGAGATGATGAAGCCTTGGCTGGTCGTCGGAAGAAGGGCTATCGTGCTTTCCACCAAGCCGTTGGCGGTGAAAAGGTAGTTGGCAACATTGATCTGGCTGCCTTGGCTTGAGAAGAGGTCAATGTCATAGCTGTCCCTCGTGGGGACTATTGTAAGCGAATAATCAATGGGCATATTGCCAGAGACCTGCACGCTGAGACGGTTGGACTTGAGGGTCACAATCGCAAAGGCGTTGAGAGCTATCATCAAGACAATCGCTATGGCTATAAGCTTCTTCACTTCTCTTCCTCATTGGCTAATCTAGCAGAAACCATAACAGTTGTCAAGAGTTGACATTAACCGTGCCATTAAAAGAACATCCAACTCATTTTATTCATCATAACATCTTTATATTAAATGAGTTGAACTTATGACATATCGCATAGAACATCATATTTATTGAATAATCAGCACAATGAGCCTATACTATGGCCTGCGGGTGCGTAGCGAAGTTGGATATCGCGTGTCCCTCCGGAGGATAAGGTCGTGGGTTCGAATCCCGCCGCACTCAGTCAGTCGTTCGTCTCTTCCATCCTTTATAGGTTCCAAACAGCACCGCTGTGGTGACTATCCAGGCAGCTGGAGTGGCAAGAGCCACTCCGGTGTAGCCGATGGCATCTGGAAGGAAAGAGCACACTATGATCCTGGAGACAAGCTCAAGGACTCCCCCAAGAAAGGGTATGAAGGCATAGCCTATGCCTTGCAGGCAATTGCGATAAAGAATAAGCAGCCCCAGCAGCGGGAAGAAAGCAGCCATGGCGTTCAAGTATTCAAGTGCATAGCCCATGACCGCTGAATCCGCCTGGCTCACGAAGAGCATTATGAAATCCTTGCCAAGGAAGAATACCAGGACCATGGAGATAGCACAAAGCACCAGGCAGTAAATCACAGCCGTCCTGACACCCTCCTTGACCCGATCTACCTGCCCCGCTCCGATGTTCTGACCGCAGAAGCTTGCCATGCTCACTCCGATTGATATGAAGAAGACCTCCACGAAGCCGCCTACCCTGGAGGCTGCAGTGAAGCCTGCCACCGCCAGAGAGCCAAAGCCGTTGAGGCTTGTCTGGATTATCATGACTCCTATGGCTGTGACAGAGCACTGAAGAGCCATGGGCAGGCCTGCTCTCAAGTGCACCCAGGCACCCTTCAGGCTTTGTAAAAGCTCACTGGCCTTATAGCGAAGGATTGGGAAGCGGATGCAGCTGTAAATCGTGCATAGGACTGCACTGACAAGCTGGCTTATGACCGTGGCATACGCTGCTCCATCCACCCCATAGCCCCAGAAGCCAACATAGAGCACATCCAGGACTACATTGAGCAAGGATGCAAAGATCAGGAAATATAGAGGCGTGCGGCTGTCTCCAAGGGCCCTTAGCTGGGCAGCTATCATGTTGTAGTAGACAGAGGCGAAGATGCCCCAGAAGATGATCTGGATATAAGTCCTGGAATCCTCGTAGATGTCAGCAGGGGTGTTCATGACATCCAGCATCCATCCAGACAGCATCACGCTTGCAGCAGTGAGGATGATGGTCATTATCACGCAAAGCACTACAGAGCAGGACAATGACGAGCGGACCTCTGCATCCGAGGCTCCAGAGCGCTGGCTATAGCCGAATCTCTGGGCTGTAATGATTGCAAAGCCTGCTGTCATGCCCTGGACGAATCCCAGGACGAGGAAGCTGAGGCTTGATGTCGCTCCTACTGCAGCCAAGGCCTTGACGCCAAGATAGCGGCCTACAACCAAGGTGTCCACAAGGTTGTATAACTGCTGAAAGAGGTTGCTGATGCAAAGAGGCAGGGCGAACCAGAGTATCTGGGATCTCAGGTTCCCCTTCGTCATATCCGTTATCATCTCAGCCGACTCCACCCAGGATCGTGGCAGCCTTCATGCTTGCAAAAGCTGAAGCCTCGCTGCATGCCAAGGAAAAGGAATGGCCTTCAAGGATTGCCCATGCAAGCCTGGAGGCAAGTGCATCGCCGCACCCAATGGTATTGACAGCCTTTACCTTGGTCGCAGGAACAGTGAATGGCCCTTCATCTCCATAGCCCCATAGGTCAAAGGCTCCTCGTGATATTATGCTTGATACTCCAAAAGAATCGTAAAGCTCCTTCTGCTTGAGCTGAACGCTAGTCTGAAGATCCCTTGAGTCAACGCTCTCATCCACCTTGGCGTTGAAGAAGGTCTGATAGAATTCCGACAGGTTTGGCTTTATGATGCAAGGCCGCTGCCTTATGCAGCCAAGCAGGTCTGAACCCCTGATGTCAAGAATCAAGGGCCTGGAGCCTGCCATGCGAGCCATCTCTGGATACAGCCTATCGTCAAGGCCGCGTGGCCTTGAGCCTGTGATGATGACCAGGGACGTGTCCTCAAGAAGGCCGGCATACTGGCTGAGAATGGAATCGCCTAGGCTTTTGTCAGCATCCGGGGCCTCCTGTACAAGCTCAGTGCAGGTTCCATTCATGCTGTCTATCACTGTGGTGCAGGTCCTGATGTTTCCATCAGGGTTGACAACATAGGACAGCTTGATGCCCGGCCTTTCAGCCAAGGCCTTGAACTCCTGGATTCTCGGCCCTCCAAGGCAGGTCAGGCTGCAAGCCTCGATGCCCATGGAGCTGAGAAGCCGTGATACATTAAGCCCCTTGCCAGATGCAAGAAGATGATTCCCGATGCACCTGTTCACCTCGGACACCTTGACCTGAGCAAAGACCATGATTGACTGGAAAGCCGGGCTCAGGCACACTACCAGAGCCTTTTTCATAGATTCATTGTCCTGATGACGTAGCTTATCTCCTTGCCCACATTGCCAAGCAAGGTCGCTCCAACAAGCTTGCTGTCCTCATAATAATAGGCGCACATATTGCCATTCAAGCTCTCAAGACGGGAGTCCTCGGTCTTCTTCCCTACTGTAAACAGAGTAGTCGAGAATGCACTGAGGGTCATGGGATAGACAGGCGTCCCTATGGCAGCGCAGGAGCCAGTGGCAGCGCTCTGCCCTGCTGCCTGCGCCTGGGCAACAGCCTGCGACCAAAGGCTGGAAGATACTCCATCGCATTGAGCGCAGTCTCCGCATGCCAGGATGTCAGGATCTGAGGTCCTGAACAGCTTGTCCACTACCACTGCCCTCTGGACTTCAAGGCCTGCAAGCTGGGCGATGAGGGACCGGGCCCTGACGCCTGTGCTGATCACTACAAGGTCTGCCTCCAGCCTGCGCGAGTCTGCAAGCTCCACAGAGTCCTCATTGATCCTTACAGCTGATGCGCTTGGAAGGATCGTCACCTTATGCTCCAGGGCCTTTTTCGCCAGGGCCTCTGAGAAGCGAAGGTCTATCTTGCCTGCAAGAAGCACTGCAGCGTTGTCCAGGACGCAGGTCTCTATGCCTGCCTGGCTGAAAGCCCAGGCGGCTTCCAGGCCAAGGACTCCAGCTCCGATCACCACAGCCTTATGAGCCTGGCCAAGCCTTGCCTTGAGAGACCTGGCATCATCCAGGCTCCTTATTGAGAAGACATTGCTGTTCTTGCTGCCCTCAATAGGGGGTATGAATGCATTTGAGCCCATTGCATAGACCAGCTTGTCGTAGAAAGCAGCGCTGGAATCAGTGAAGATGACAGCCTTCATGTCACGCTGTATCGAGAAAGCCTCCATCCCAAGATGCACATCTATCCTCATCTGCTTATAGAAGGCCCTGTCATGAATGGCAAGCCTCTCTTCAGAAAGGTCTCCAAGCAGGCCCTTGGTAAGCATGGGCCTGTTATAGGGGAGATAGGCTTCATTGCTGTAGAGGCTGATGGCTGCCCCTTCGTCAGCATTCCTGATAGCAAGAGCGGCATTCACAGCAGCAGCTCCTCCACCAAGGATCACAAAACGCCTTGAAGTCGATCCCGCACTGTCCTTAGAAGGGGAAGAGACAGGAACAAAGCTCTCCGGACCCGCTCCACAAACCGGGCATACGAGCTCAGAATCATCAAAAACCTCGCCACAGACAACACACCTAACCAGCATAGAGGCCTCCTAGGAAGAGAATACTCGCCAGCGAGCCAAAAAGCAATCAAGAAAGGAGAGGCAGCTTCCCCTGCAGCATAAAAAGGGATTTTTCCGCAGAGCAAAACAGGAGCTCCACCCTCAGCAGGGTGGAGACAAGGCTGAAAAACAATCGCTGCGATAAGCCTGGGCAAGATCTCAGGCATTGCTCAAGCCTAGGCAGGAGAGCATGCCGCCCTGATGGAAAAGCAAGCAATCGCCCCAGCTGTCTATTGCCAAAGGATCGACTTAATCTGTCCCCTGGCTCTCGCTTGAAGAGGAATCAACAGGAACAAAGCTCTCTGGACCTGCTCCACAAACCGGGCATATGAGCTCAGAGTCATCAAAAACCTCGCCACAGATAACGCATTTAACCAGCATAAAAGCCTCCTGGCAAAAGAATACTCGCAGGCTGGCCAAAAAGCAATCAAAGAAGGCCCTTCTCAAGAAAGGAGAAGTAGCTGTCAAGGCTGAAGACCAGATGGTCGACCACCTTGATGCCAAGCAGCAGGCCTGCCTGGCATAGGCGCTTGGTTATCTCAATGTCCTCCTGGCTTGGAGTGAGGTTTCCAGATGGATGGTTATGAGCAAGTATTATGGATGAGGCTCTTTCAACAATGGCCTGGCAGAATATCTCGCGAGGATGGACCAGCGTCCTGTCCAGGATTCCAACGGATGTCACCCTGACACCTATAAGCTCCATGGCTCCATTGAGGCTCGCCACCAGAAAGGATTCCTGCTGACGCTGTGCATAATGGCAGATAAGCGGAAACAGGTCCCCAGGCTCCCTGAGAACCCTGTGCTTGGCAGGGTTGCGCCTTCTTCCAAGCTCCAGGGCAGCGCAGACTTTCGATGCACTGGCCACTCCCAGCCCTGGTATGCTCTCAAGGCTCTCAAGCTCCAGGGGCCTGGAGTCTCCGACCTTGTCGATCACCTTCAGGATCTGCTTGGCAAGCACATTCACAGGATAGTTCCTGCTCCCCGATCCAAGCATTATGCATATCAGCTCGAAATCGCTGAGCTTTTGTGGGCCATAAAGGCTCATCTTCTCTCTAGGCCTTTCACAGGCCTCCAGGTCCTTGATGGATGTGTCAAATGAGTTGTTTCTGTATTCCATGCCTATATAAGGCGTGAAAGCTGCAAATCACTCAACTGCGCTTGGCAAGAGCCTTCTCGGAGAATCTTTGGGAATTGACGATGAAGCGCTGATGTGTGCCCTTGCCGATAAGGGAGACCTCGTCATGAGCCTCAACCTCGAACTCAAGCCTCCTGCCTTCCACTGCCACTAAAGTGGCCTTGACTGTCACTGCCAGGCCTGCTGGAGTTGCAGAGATGTGCTCGATATCGACTTTCGTGCCTACCGTGGCATAGCCCTCTTCCAGAAGGGGCTTGACGCAATCAGAGCTCGCAGCCTCCATGAGAGCTATCATGATCGGGGTAGCCAGAACCTCCAGCTCTCCACTTCTCATTGCCTTGGCCGTCATGCTCTCTGTCACCACTGTTCTTGTCTCTAGGCTTAGACCTGCCTTCAATTCGCTCATGAAAGAATTATGAACGAAATGTGCAGTCAGGGTCCATAGGTCTTATGACCTTCTTCATATGAACAGTCTTTTGAGCTATAATGGAGGCATGAAGATCCTTGTCATAGACGGCCAAGGCGGCAACATAGGCAAATCCATTGTAGAGCAGATCAGGCAAAGCATGCCAGATCAGACTGTCATAGCCATAGGCACAAACTCCGCAGCGACCAGCGCCATGGTCAAGGCTGGAGCCTCTGCTGGGGCCACAGGAGAGAATCCTGTCATAGTCAACTCAAGGGATGCAGACTACATCATAGGTCCAATTGGAATCATCCTGGCGGACTCAATGCTTGGAGAGATCACCCCTGCTATGGCCAGGGCGATTGGAGAGAGCAAGGCTCATAAGATCCTGATTCCTGTCAACAAGTGCATCACTGTGGCAGGGGTTGAGAGCCTGAGCCTAGGGCAGTACATCCAGAAAGCTGTGGCTCTGATAGGCTGTTGACTATTTCCTGCTTTGGCATCAGACTAGGGCAAGCTGGCCATCAGGAAGACGGCCAATGGCGTCAAGCGCCTTTATTTCACACAGAGAAAGCCAGGAAGGCTAAGGATGGGCCAAGCCCGTCGGATCATGCAAATGCCTGCATTAAGCGTGACAGGCCTTTCCATAGGCTACGAATCAAGGCTTCTAAGCAATCTCAGCTTTACAGTATCTGACAAGGAGAAGGTGCTTGTCATAGGTCTCAATGGGTCGGGAAAGACTACACTTCTAAAGACCATAGCTGGCATCCTGAAGCCCCTTGCAGGCACAATCAAGACCGATAAGGCCCATATAGCCTATCTTAAGCAGGACTGGCCAAGCCAGGAATTCCCCATATCAGCGCTGGAGGTTGCCAGCCTGGCAAGCAACACTGCAAGGGCCCTGAAGATGATGAAGGCCACTGGCTGTGCTCATCTGGCCAAAAGGAGCTTCTTCAGCCTGTCTGGCGGGGAGCGGCAGAGAGTCAGTCTCGCCCGCTGCCTAGCCCAGGATGCCAGCCTGATCCTCATGGATGAGCCCTCAAGCTTCCTGGACCGGGAATCCCAGGCCCTGATGTCAGGCTTTCTCAAGGGGCCGCTGCTTGCCGACAAGGCAGTTATGCTGGTCACTCATGATCCCAGCCTCATTCAGGCTTTAGGCTGGAGGACCATCGAGCTATGATGGACCTAGCCCAGCTTCTGACCCTCAGGCCCATCATTCTTGGCTTCATAGGCATGGCCATTGGAGGCATCGCCTTTCCAGCATGCGGCGTCATAATAATACGCAACGGCCTGGTCAGCCTTCGCTATGCACTGATGCATGGAATAATACTGGGAGGAACCATATCCCTAGCCCTCAAGCTTCCTATGAACCTGACAGTTATTGCTGTCAACCTGATCCTGGTGCTGCTGATGATGCGCCTCAGATTCAGCCTATCCAGCTCAAGTGCGCTGATCATGGTATTCACCATGGCTTTCGCTTCCCTTCTTGCCCATGTAGCCGACGTTCCCTCCAAGGACACTCTTGAGATTCTCTGGGGAAGCCCCTTTGCCCTTACAAGCCAGGATCTCTGGCTGATGGGTTCAGCGGGGCTTGTTCTCATACTCTATTGCACACTGAGCTTCAAGATCCTTTCAGCAATTGCCTTTGACAAGGAAACCGCAATCTCAATGGGCTTGAATGTTCGCCTTCATTCAACACTCACAGTTGTAATTGCCGCCTTGTGCATAAGCGTATCCATGAAGACGCTGGGAGCATTGCTTCTCGATGCTCTGCTCATAATCCCCGCTCTTTGTGCTGGGCGCACCTCTTCAAGTCTCAAGGGCATGTTCATCCAAGCCTCGGCCTATGGCCTGGGCTTCTCAATGGCAGGCTACATGCTGGCCTTGCTGTTCAATCTTCCTGTTAGCGCAATGCTGTCAATTCTTTCAGCTTTTGCGTTATTGATAACTTCACTTATAAAAGGAGCAAGAAAGAAATGAAAAGAATCATGCTGGTCATCATCGCCCTAGCCTGCCTGCTGCCTGCATTCAGCAATGGCTATGCAGAGACGCAGGAATGCCCATATCAGGCCTCCACCTCATGGACTGCAGCCTTTGCATCCGTGGCCACAGGCCAGATTGTGCCCTCCATTGCACCTGCTGAGCTCAAGCATCCACCAGAGTATGAGATCACCCCTTCTGACATAGCCCGCGTCGCAGGAGCCAGGCTCTTTGTAATAGCAGGCTATGAGAGGATGATGCAGACCATCGCCGATGCCTCGACAATCGAGCAGGAGAAGGTGATCAAGGTGACAACCCAGAACACGCTGGATAGAATCACTGAGGCTGTTGTCAAGATAGCCAAGGCAGCTGGAACAGAAGCGATAGCCCAAAAGAACCTAGAGCGCTTTGAATCGCTGTTCAGTCAAGCTAGGGAGGAGGTCGTTAAGCAGGGACTGGACAAGCTAAGATGCTATGTGAACATAAACCAGGAGCCCCTTGCAAGGGATATTGGCCTCAATGTTGCAGGCACCTTCGGCCCAGGCCCAGTCACGGCCCAGCAGATCAAGCTGGTCTCAGACAGCAAGTTCGATATCATCATCGACAATATCCACAACCCTGTGGCCGATCCTTTTACCTCAGTCTCGCAGGATTCAGTCTTTCTGACCTGGAGGAACTTCCCAGAGGAGACAGGGCCTGACGCGTTGTACAAGGTGATTGAGGAAAATCTAAAGGCTCTTATCTAGCAGGCAATGCCTTCAGCGCTGTATCATAGGCTATGCGCTCATACTTCTTGAAAACGGCTCGGCTGGGTTTCTCCACATGGCAGGATGAGGATCTTCCACTAGCCCTAAGGCTTTGGTCAGATCCTCAGGTCTGCAGGTTCATCTCCAGCAGAGGCTTCTTTACTGAAGAGGAGATCAGGCTTCGCCTTGCCTCGGAGCCAAAGAGCCAAAAGGAGAAAGGCTGGCAGTACTGGCCTGTCTTCGACCTTGAAAGCGAGGAGCTTGTGGGATGCTGTGGGCTTAGGGGAGAAGGAGAGCTGGGCTTTCACCTTCGCCCTGCTTTCTGGTCCAAGGGACTGGGCTATGAGGCAGCTCGAGCCGCTATTGACTATGCCTTTTCAAGTCTTGGGCTGAAAGTCATTCTTGCAGGCCACAATCCTGCAAACAAGGCATCAGAAGCCCTGCTTATGAAGCTGGGCTTCATGCGAACAGGTGAGCAGTACTATGAGCCCACAGGCCTGATGCACCCTGTCTATGAGATCAAGGCCTAGCTTATTATCTCAACCTCTGCCGGGGAGTCCTTCACAAGCTTTCTTGCCTTGATTGCTGTTATGATCATTACAGCAATCAAGATGCCGCTGATGCAAGCAAGGACGATGCCGAAGATCTTGACAACTGTGAAGGCAACCTTCTGAGGGGCTGCAAACATCACAATGGCTATGAGAATGTGAAGGAGAACCTGGAGAATGGAAGCCTTGATATCAAATCCAGCCTTTCTCTGATAATAGGCATCCTCTGCTGCAACGAATGCAGAGAACAGCATCATCGCTCCTACCACATAGGCTACAGCTGCAATGGCAGCGCTTCCGAAGGAAAAAGGAGCAACCAGCGCTACAATGCCCAGGGCAATGCCTATGATGGACCTTATCACCGAAAGGCGCCTCATCTTAAGCTGGGTTCCAAGCACTGCAAACTCTGTGAACCTATCATAGAAAAGACTGAATATGCCCTTTACAAGCATATAAACGCCAGAAGCCACAACAATCACTGTGATGAAAACATCAGAGTAGACAGCGATGAGAACTCCCAGCACCAAAGCAAAGGCAGCCAGGGCCACCTTCTTGAAAAACTGCATCTTGACACCCATAGAACAACTCCTAGCTGACTAGAATCTAGCACATCGTGAGGCTAACGTCCACTTTTCGGGACAACTATAGCCAAAAGCAGGCGCGCCATGGCCAGGCCAAGCAGGCAGCCTACAATCTCGCTTATGAAATCCATCCACTCCATTGACCTTGAGAAAAAAGGCTGGATCACCTCTACGGCAAGGCCGATGGAAAGACAGACAGCCAGCGGAAGCAAAACAGACTTCAAGCTCAGCCTGCTTTCGTAGAAGCTGAAGCAGGAGAAGAAGCAAAGCACCAGGTATGCAAGCAGATGCAGGCTCTTGTCCGATACATTCATTGCACTTACGAATGGCACCTGAGGCTCTAGGGACAGGACGACAACAACCACAAGGCTCACAGCGAAGAAGCACCATCCAAGTCTTCTGATCACTACCTCTACATCAGACATAAATCCCCCTGCGCCATGCCATTGCCGTTCATGTATGCTTCCAGCTCTCTCAAGAAAGCAGCCTTGTCCCCAAAATTGCGAGGTGCAGCCAGCCTCTGGCTTGGAGTCTCGCACATAAGCCTCTCTATGACTATATCCTTTCTAAGGCGCTGAAGGAACAAGGCACAGGTCATTATATGCCTCTTTCTGGAGGCAACGCTTATCTCGCCTTGCATATACTGATCATAAAGGCTTGTTCCAGAGCATACGTTGAGGTTATGAATCTTGACCGCCTTCACCGGGCTTTGATTGACCAGCCTTGCAGTCTCCAGCATCTCATCCCTTGACTCTGTTGGATATCCAAGCACCACGTGGCAGCTGAG
>Ga0172378_10001664_pt1 | contig 20639 bp, 16 predicted proteins | sample GrowelOW332metaG_FD_119755 | JGI IMG/M metagenome (GOLD analysis project Ga0172378, IMG submission 119755) | Groundwater microbial communities from an aquifer near a municipal landfill in Southern Ontario, Canada - Pumphouse #3_1 metaG | ecosystem: Environmental > Aquatic > Deep subsurface >... | reverse complement strand
GCCCGAGCTTTGATGCAAGATTCCTGTCCTTCACAAGCATTTCACTCTTTTCAATGAAATCCTTCTCATTCTCACCGTCGAAAACGAGCCCGTTCTGACCATGTTTTATAAGGAACGGTGTGGCTCCGGCCTCTGATCCCGCGACCACTGCACAGCCGCTGTTCATGGCCTCATTCAGCACGGCGCCCCACCCCTCCAGATGGTTGCTGGGGAAAAGAAAAACATGTGCCCTCTCCATGAAGCTACGCACCTCTTCCGGCGGCAGGAAGCCGTGCATTACGACTTCTTTTTCCAGTCCGCCATCGTGTATTTCCCGTTCTATTTCGTCTTTCATTTCGCCTGAACCGATGATATCAAGTCTGAAAGGAACACCCTCCGACTTAAGATGTTTTGCCAGTGCGACTGCGAATTCAGGGTGCTTGTACCCCGGAACAAAACGACCGGCATAAAGAAGGCGCACAGGGCTGCCGGCCTTGAGCTCTGCCATCTTATCTTCAGTGTAGCTTCTAAGTTCCGGGAAGTATCCCCACTTGAACATTTTTCCGGTATAAGCGTGAATTAGTGCAAAATCAGATGCGACATAAGCCCCGGCGCAGAGCATCCAACAGGGAGCGTTGTGCCACTTTGTATGTTCGTTGTATTTTGACATGAGACCGCGGGGCGATATGGCTTTCCACTGGCCTTCCTTATAAATTCTCTCGCTGACCCTCACCATCGGCTTACCTGATTCCAGCCTCATCTTTGCAAGATCGCTGCGCTCAGTCCAGCCCATCATGACCATGTCGGAATCCATAACAAGGCTGATACCGGCTTCTTCGTCATCATAGAGGCGCCTCACATAAGGGAGTCTGGACGATACGTCCTCCCATCCCATATCAAGACGTTCTCGCTCCATATGTTCCGTCTCAAGAAAGACAAAATCAATGTCAGTGTTCCGGCACATAGCTTCGCAAAACGGGATCTGATGGTGATTTATGTAGTTCGAAACAAACGTAAATCTGACCGGCATTTTTCTCCTCTATGACATCATTGATCTGTATATCTCGAGCAATCTCTTAAAGTTCGTGTCAGGGTTATGTGTGACCATAGCTGTTCTTTTTGCGTGCGATCCAAGTACAGATGAAAGATTACTGTCATACATGACAGTTATAACACCTTCCGCGAGCTCATCTGTTTTGCCTCCCGGAAAGAGGATGCCATCTTCGCCGTCCGATAAAAGATCAGGAACTCCGCCTACCTTTGCCGCCACACACGGAAGTCCCAGCAGCATCGCCTCGCAGAGGGCATTCGGCGAATTCTCCATTATTGAAGGGCATACAAAAACATTCGACTTCAAATATCTCTCTTTCATCTCGTCTGCGCTCAGTTTCCCGAGCATTATCACATGACCTTTCAGATCATTGTCATGGATGAGCTGTCTGAGATATTTTCCATATGACGTTATCCACAGCGGCATCGGGTACTTTCTCGCCGCTGCCTTTACTCCACCGACATTTCCTATGATTGATGTGCCGGCCACATAGAGTTTTGCATCCGGGAATTTCTCGATTATCGCAGGCATAGCCTGCAGCATAAAATGAAATCCCTTGAGCGGGTAATCACCCTGACTGATAAAAATGCTGTGCTGTTCGACCTTATCCGGATCCCATGTGCCTGTATAGAAGTTGCTCCTCATGGTCTCGTTCATCACATGATACCTGGCATCAGGATTAATATCCCCGGTCACACGTCTGTCAAATTCCGTGCGTCCTGTAATATGTGCCGTGTGCTGGATCGTCTGTGCTTCCATGCGCGCTCGCACCCTGAATTTGTGTTGCTGTTCTCTGAGAGAATCCCCGCGAAGACGATCTCTGAATGTCGCTCTCCTCTGCACTTTGTACGGCAGATCTGCCATGTATGAATCAGCAATACTGCAGCATAATCCCTGTATCCCTACAAGCGTGTGTGTCGGATTTCTGAAAGCGCGCACCATTGCAAGCGCGTGTGGAAATTCCGATCCGAAAATATGAACTATATCCGGTCTGAAGTCTTCGAGGACTTCGGCAAAACGTGTTTCAAGTGTGTGGTCATATATCTCAGGATGATCAAGATTCTCCCTGAAGCCATAGAAATCCACGCCTTCGAGCACCTTGTGGCAATCCTTTATCGCCTCAGGCACCGGAAAACATACACCCAGATCAATATTCAAAAACCCATCACGCTGCCTCGCCCCTCCATTTGCATTCTCGAGGAGTATCCTGTCAAAGCTACCCGACAGCCAACCTTCGCGGTTGCTGTATGGGAGTCCCTCTGATTCGGCAAAAGCCGGAAGCATGATGTTACACAGCCACAAAACTCTCATTATTTCTTCCTGTTGTAAATACTGTTCTTTATCCTGTCATATATGGCTGCCGTATGTTTTCCATGAGAGAGCTTCTCACGCAGCGGCTGCAAAGTCAGGATCATATATGATTCAAAGCAAATCCTGCTGCGCAATGGCAGATAAAGCTCCGTCACAAGCCTATGTTCTTTCGCAGAGATTCTGCGGTTCTCCTCAGTCTCAGAAAAACCACCACCTTCATAATCAGCAACTGTAAAGCCAAGGTACACAGGTCTTGCCCCAAGGCGGTATTTGCAGTAGAGAAAATGTTCATAATCCGCCCTGACCTTCAGATCCAGATCAAATCCCCGTTTTTCAAAAAGCTCCCTGCTGTAAAAGCATGCCTGATGACAAGGCAGGTTGCGGTAACATGCGAAGTCGTCCATCACAGGGTTGGCTTTTACTACCTGACCTGTTATACGCTCAAGGATATCCCCGTAAAAGATGTACGGTCCTTCATATCCTTCATTCTGACCAGCACTTTCGCCTGACAAAATCTCTCTGTGCACATTTTCGAGGACCCCGGCGCCTTCAAACCCATCGCCGCAGTTGAGAAAAATGACATACCTGCCGACAGCATTTCTCACAGCTATGTTCATGCCATCATAAATGCCGCGATCCTTTGAGCTTATTATGCTGATCCTTGGATCAGCAGGCAGATCGCTCATCGACATATCAGAGGAAACCGCGTCCTTGATGATTACCTCGAAATCTCTAAAAGTCTGGTCAAGTACGCCTCGAAGCGTATTTCTCAGTTTCGCGCCTGAATTGAAGCTGACTATTATTATTGTAAAAAAAGGTTCATTTTTCATCTGTTTACATCCGACCATATTGCCGGCATGTCACTGAACAAAAAGCTCTTGTACGGCAGTATTTTTATGGTGTCATCAGGCATCTTTCTGAGCAGTGCTATGAAATAGATCACTGCAGCCAATATGACAAGTCCCGTAATGATCTTCTTCTCTCTCCGTTCCTTCTTAGTAGAATCAGGCATACACACCAGGAGCGCCGGAATGAAGAATATCTGCGTCACAGTTAAATAATAGCCTATCCTGGAAATAAAAGGGATAAACGAACAGAAAATATAAATTCCCAGCGCCTCAATATTGCAAAACAAATAAAACCGTCCGCGCACACCGCCTCCTGCTATCGTCGGCAGTCCTGCCTTTGCTCTTCTTCTCCAGACATATATTGCCAGGATAATGACCGCGCAGCACCTTGCGATGTTTGTCCAGCTTATCGCGCTGTAACCACCTGAGAGGAATTGTGTGCCCTCATAAGAAGGGTACAGTTTTACGACGACCTTCATCCAGAAATCTTTTGTAAGAAGCACCGCCAGGCCAAGCGTATACGCCGCCGCGACATGGATCTTCTTCCAGGGAACAAGTGCAAGAGGGTACAGGACAAGCACTATCAGCACTGATTTGTGGAATGTCGCTGCGAGAAGAATAAGCAACACAAAATAGCCATACCTGCGATCCAGAAGATATTTTATCGAGACCGCAGTCAACGCCAGTGCAAAATAATACCTCACAGTGTTATAACTCTGAAAATAATATCCGAACATCATGAAAAGGAAAAACGTGAATGTAAAATTGTCGGCCTGCTGCCTCATTGCCAGCAGGAAGAGACCTGCAGTCAGAGCCGCAAATACCGCGAAGACGAGCAGATAATTCTCAAATCCCGAAGCAGAATATATCAGCTTTACCAGTGCGTTGAACCCGAATTCTGTCGCTACGTAGTCATAGGCACTGATGCCTATATTGTGCATAAAATCCACATATTTGGCGTAATCATTGCCGGTATTGACGCGAAGCGCTTCCGGAATAAAAAGCGTGGCAAAAATCGCACAAAGGCAGATACGCGATAATGCGTCCTGCCTTGAAAGTGCGCTGCTGTAAATCACGCTGTTTGTTTTGACGGCTGTACGCGGGCGCACCCACAGACTGAGCGCCAGCACCAGTATCGTGACAGCTATGTAAAGGATCATCCGCTGCTGTCCTTATCCTTCCTTTATTCCCTTGCGCATAAGGCTGAGTGCCTGCGTGACCGGGACAGAATTGCACATTTTCTTTTTCTTTCTCGCAATAAAAAGTACGGACATCAATCCTGCCATCGCTCCGTACAGATAGTGATATAGCACGCCGCGGTCGTAGAAAAATTTCTCGTTGTATCCTTTGAACCATGTTGATTCTTCAGCTTCGCTGCGCTTTTTCTCGTGGCCTATTCCGACCGGTACGGCATATATCCTGAGCCCCTTTTCCAGACAGTCATGCAGGAACAAAGTATCCTCTCCGTTGCTGTACTTTGCTCCGCCGCCGAAGAGAAGGGAGAAACTCACATTTGCCTTCCTGAGGCTCTCCACCCTGGCACACATGCTGTATGTCGGATAGCGCCCGTAATTATACCAGCGGACCCTCTTGTGCCTTATGTTCTCGTATGTTCTCCTGTTCTCGGTCGCCATCACATTGAACATAAGAATGTCAGCTTTCGGATTGCGCTCAAACTCGCGTATTATCTTCTCTTCATAATCATCGTCGTAGACAATATCCTCATCCGCAAAAGCACAAAGATCCGCATCTGTGCGCATCAGGGCATTGTTCCTGTTGAGGCCGACCCCGCGTTCATCGAATGCATAAGCACGTATCTTATGTCCGCAGTGCTCGAACTCCTGATATGAGAATTCGTGGCACTGATTGCAGATGATCGCATCAGTCGAAATATTCATATGTTCGGCCAGCATGATCACGTTTTCCTGAACCGCCGCCACCAGAATCTGTATTCTCATCTGTTATTCCTGTTCCTTACTTCATCCTGTAATAATACTTAAGGAACCTCACATCCGCATCAGCTATGACTGTTGCGTCTGCGCCGCACCCCTGCTGCCGCATTACCCCGAGGACACGGTCAGCCTCTGTCCCGTTCTTCCTGCCATAAGGGAGCACCATCACGATCTTGTCCGCTGCGCGCAGTGCATCGTAGCTGTCACCTGGCACCACGTCAAAACATATTCCCGCCGCTTCTCCCTCTTTTGCGCAGGCTTCCGCAAGGCTTCTTGCCACGCTCTCAGCAGTTTCTTTGCCGGTTCCGGCATAAGTCACTGCACATTTACCGGCATCCTTCATCAGCCATGAAACATCAGCCCTGAGCTCCGAGTCGAGCTTTGCCGGAAGAGCTGCTCCTTTTGAAGCAGTTGCCCCGAGGCACGGTATCCCGTAACGCCTGCCTGCATCCTCCGGAATATATAGTGCGTCGTCAAGCGTGCTGCTAATCACTATAGCAAATATTCCCGCCAGTGCTCCGATTATGAAGCCCAGCAGTATTGCGTTCTTCGTGCGGTTCGAATACGTCACTACAGCTGGCTCTGTCGTTGACATGACTCTTATCTCATCAAATTCCTTTGCCGTTCCGCCAAAATGCACGAGGCCTGCACTCACCGCATCACTTATTGCCATCGCGCGGTCCGGGTCCTTGTCAGTCACTGTTACAGTCATTACCCTTATATCCGAAAGGATCTGAACATTTGCCTCGTCGCTCACTGTAGACAGATCAGTGCCTTCAGGAAGCTGCGCTACGATTGTATCCGAGATGTCAGGGTTAGAAACAATGAGATCGTTCCACGTCCAGCCGTTGTAATAATCATAAGCCGTCTGAGTGTCCTCATTCATCGCGTACTCGACATAGAGCTTTGTAACATATTCATACTCACGGGCGCCCCGGAAAACTACTGTCACAAGAAAATACACAAGGAAGAACAAGACCGCACAGGCAACTGCTGCCGCCGGTACGATCCAGAGTTTTCTCATCGTCCGAAGATAAGCTGATCTTTTGTTCATTTCTTCATCACCGTGTTTCATCATCTGCTCCATGCCCCGATCTACTGCTTATCATCATGCTGCTCTTCCTTCATTGCAGTCACCTGTGTCTTGTCAACTCCTTCGGTGCTTTCCGGTTTTACAAGGATCTTCAGCGTCAAAAGCATGAGCTTTATATCAAGTCCGACGGAATAATTCTGAATATAGGTGAGATCCAGCTTGAGTTTATCATAAGGCATCGTATTGTATTTGCCGTAGACCTGCGCATATCCTGCGAGTCCCGCCTTAACTCTTGTGCGGTAGGCGAACTCCGGCATATCCTCGATGTACTCGTTTATTATCTCAGGGCGTTCCGGTCTCGGGCCGATAAAGCTCATATCACCTCTTATGACATTTATCAGCTGCGGAAGCTCATCTATCCGGCACTTTCTAATAAACTTTCCGACAGGAGTTATCCTGTCATCATCCTTCCTTGCAAGGCGCGCCACTCCGTCTTTCTCCGCATCGACTCTCATCGAGCGGAACTTTATGATTGAAAATTCCTTCATGTCTATCGTGCATCGTGTCTGCTTATAGAATACAGGTCCGTGATCATATGTTTTGATCAATATAGCTGTTATAAGGAAGATCGGCGAGGTGATGATAAGCAGCAGAATGCCGCAAACAAGATCGATCGCACGCTTAATGAAACGCTGACCGAAACTCAACGCGTATTCTCTCGTCATGTAGAGCGATGTATCTGACAGGTGGATCTGCACTGAACCACGCATAAGAACATCCGGGATCTTGGGCATCACATACATACGGATCATGTGACCATAGCAATACTTGATCAGCTCATTGCGATCCATTGTCGGAATATCCCACAGCACAACTGTGTCAAAACCCGAAATCTTCCTGATTACATTCTCATGTCCCTCTGATATATTCACACACTCAGATATCCTGTACCTGTCCGGTCTGCTGCCGAATTTAGCCATGATATCCTCTATGGGGCGCCTGCCATACACCAGGATCATTTCACGCGGCGGGAATACTTTTCTGTAGACGTAGTCGCTAAGATATACCCAGGCTATGGAGAACGCGATCTGAATCAGCAGAAGACGCCACATAGGTCCCTGTGGAACCATCCAGTTGCGCATCAGCGAAATCTGAAAATACGAGATCACATTTACGATGAACAAAGAAAAGACCTGCGACAGAATAACATCAAAGGGCTTGAGGAAGCCCACTTTATTGCCTTCATATGCCCTGGTGATAAACAGCAGCAGCAGGAAATATATCAACATGATCAGGATATGACCGTTGATATAAAACTTAAGCTTAAGCCGCACCAGAGGATAATAATCATTGAACCAGATAAGGGCATAAAGTCCCGTGTGAATGAACAGACCGATCATGCTCATCTGCAATGTCAGTATTCTTTTTATTGAACCTGCTTTTGATTGCTTCATAATCACATTTTTTCTTTGATAATATATATAGGACGATGCTTGACCTCAAGATATGTTTTCTCAAGATACTGACCGACAGCGCCAAGGCAGAGCATCTGCACTCCGCTCACAAGGAAAATAATACATACCAGGGACGGCCAGCCGCTCGTCGGATCTCCGAATGCCAGCTTCCTTACTATCGTGAATATTATCATAATGACCGAGATAAGGCAGAATACCGATCCTGTAATTGACGCTATCTTGAGCGGCGCAGTTGAAAACCCGACTATTCCATCCATCGCGTATGTGAAAAGGCTCCAGAAATTCCACTTGGTCGTGCCCTTAACGCGCTCGATATTCTCATACTCCACCCATTTTGTCCTGAATCCTACCCAGCTGAAAATACCCTTTGAAAAACGGCAATACTCCGACATCGACAGTACAGCATCCACTACCTGACGTGTCATAAGACGATAATCCCTTGCTCCGTCAACGATCTCTGTCTGCGACCATTTGTTGATGATATGGTAGAACGCTCTCGCAAAGAAAGAGCGCACCGGCGGTTCCCCATTGCGTGTTGTCCTTCTTGTCGCAGCGACGTCATAGCCTTCCTGAAGATATCCATACAGCTCCGGAAGGAGCGACGGCGGATCCTGAAGATCACTGTCCATTATTACGACGTAATCGCCCTTTGCCATCTGCATTCCAGCATACATTGATGACTCCTTGCCAAAATTGCGTGACAAAGAGATAAGATGCACATTGCTGTCTTTCCCGATGACCTTTTTAACTTCTGATGCCGTGGCATCACTTGATCCATCATCTACATATATCAGCTCATAAGCCAGATCATTCGCATCAAAAAAACTTTTGTTCTTTATGAACTCGTCATAGAAATAGCTGACATTTTCCTCTTCGTTATAGCAAGGCACTATCGCGCTGATAAGTTTCATTTTGCCTCCATACCGGAGTTTTATTTAGCTCCATAATCTCACTGCATTATACCATAGTGACCTTTGAGTTGCGGGTCTTATATTGTTTTGGCGTGATGCCCCTGAGCCTTCTGAATGTCTTGATGAGATGGCTGCTGTCGGCAAAACCCGTCTCCTGCGAAATATAGCTTAAGTCGCAATCCGTAAACAGGAGTAAGTCCTCAGCTTTTGTGACACGTATATGCTCTATATACTCTTTGCATGAACGTCCGTAAAGGCTGTGAAAACTTCGTGCAAAATAAGAGTAGCTCATACTGCACAGTTCAGACAGTTTCTCAACGCGCAGATCATCGCCCGCATGCTCGTCGATGTATGCTGTGATGTTGTGGATCGATATACCCTCGGTATCCTCCGTTATCGCAGCATCGAGACTATATCCTTCCTGTCTCCATATCCTGAGGATATCCACCATTATCATTGCTATGCGGCTCTCCACCATCAGATCATATCCATACTCTTTATGCTCAAGTTCTTCGCGGATCCTGATCATTGACTTGCCTATGGAATATTTACTGATCTTTTCGCTCCTGAATAACATCGGGGCATGCTGAATATTCCCCGCATTGCGCAGGACAACATCCATCTTCGGCACATAACTGCTGCCTGAGCGAAGTCGGCTCACATCGAACTTCAGCACCTCCATGACAGCCCGTTTCCCTTCATCTGAAAAGAAAGCATGCACTATCTCCGGACGCACCATATAGAAATCTCCAGGCCCGAGCAGCTCTGATTCTCCATTGCTCTCTATACGTATGCTGCCCTCGAGCACATAGACGATCTCCATGTAATAGTGCCAATGAGGCCTCACCGGAAGCCGTATTTCATTAGTATCGAACCTGATAGCTTCCTGCGGTTTGTTCAGGACATCTGAACTCTCGATCAGAGAGCTTATCGTCTCTGAGCCGCGCCCTGTGTCGCTTCTCCTGAGGTCTCCCCTTGCTGTTTTTACGCGTGACATTTTTCCCTCCATGACGGAGCGTTATTATTGATCAGAACACCATTCCAAGTGCTGATACCACTACACCTCCAAGGACACCGATAACATACAATAGAGCTGTGATTCTGACATTCTCCTTTGTGTCCGGATTCACTCTGAAAAGGACCAGCAGCCCCACTCCGGCTCCGACAAGGAGTCCCGCTATCAGTTGGCTCGCACTCATTACACCCCTTAAATACAGCTGTGTCAGGAGCACGGATGCGCCGCAGTTCGGAATAAGACCTATAAGTGCTGCAATCATTTCTCCAACAACAGGGACATTGGAAAACAGTGATTCAAGTCTCTCACTTCCGACATAATGGAAGGCACAGTTGAGTACAAACGTAATGATGATAACAAATATCAGTATGTTGACTGTATGTTTCAGCGCAGACTTCCATATACTGCCGCCCTCATCGTCACAGTGGCATTTCTCCTTGCGGCAAAGCCTTTCTATCTCCAGTCCTTCATCACTGTCAGCCTGACCAGTTGTCCTGCTCTTTGACATGTGCATCGCGGCATCCACTATAAATCCCGCAGCAACAGCTATAACGACTTTCGTCAGCATTATCTTGATCATTGTCGCCACAGGAGCCTGCTCAGAGATCATTATCGGTAGCATTTCATCCGATGTGGAAAGATAGACTGCAAGAAGCGTGCCCACCGAAATCACGCGGCCCGCGTAAAAATTCGAAGCCGCCGCCGAGAAGCCGCATTGCGGGAACATCCCCAGGACTCCGCCCCACAAGGGTCCGAGCCATCCGGCTTTCCTTACGACATTTTGTGTTTTGTCCCCGGTCCTGCTCTCCAGGAATTCCATGATCAGGTAGGTGATAAAAAGAAACGGTATGAGTTTCACCGCGTCAATGAGTGTATCAATAATTACGTCAATCATATAATCCTCTTCTAATTCAATCTGCTGCCTGTCTCCGCCCACCAGTCGAGGAGCTGCGATACCACGAGGTCGTAGCTGTCTCTTCCGGCCTTGATCCCGTTCGCTTTCATGGATGCATCTGACAGAACTACATTTGTTTTGTGTACAGTTTCAGTGTCAACGACCGCGCTGTCTTCGACCTTTGCCCAGATGTCTTCCCGAAGGAATTCATCGTCAAAACTTACCTGTTCCGAAATGAGCGGGTGTGACAAATACGTATTTGTGTCGTTCCCTATCGCCTTAAACCACGCATTGTTGACATATGTAAGCACGCCGAGATAACCGCTGTACACGAAAGCAGGGTCATCGCTTTCGAGACAGGCAAGAAAGCCCAGCATGTTGCAGTCATCTTCCTTCATGTATCCCTTGAGGTGCCCAAGTTCATGGCAGAGTGTGAATGGCACGCGCATCACTGTCATGTCCGTATTGTAATTGGCTTCCATCGAAAACGGGAAATAATACCCCTGCATATACGACTGACTCATAAGATGTGAATAATACATGCCCTTTGGCTCAGGATAATAGCCCTTGAGACAACTGTATTCATCAGATGATTCCGACAGGCCCAGCATGCAATCAACAGCCTCCTGTTTGGGCTCCTCACTGATGACTACCTCGCCGTCATCATCGCGGTCGACGATCTCCGCATACATATTCGCTTCGCTCACAAGAAAATCGCGCAGGTCACCGAGCGCCTGTGTGCTGTACCTTGTCTGTGCCTCGCTCTCTGTAAGGTCCGGTGCGGGCAGTCCCGTCGCATGGTACACGACAAAACAATTAAGGGTCATGACAAGCATAACATACGTTATAACGACCGCCGTTACTCTGCCAAAACAAGTTGCAAAGCGCAGGAACCTGCTGCCGGCCTTCTGCACGATGCTGCTTTCCGCGCGCCTTATCCTTCTCAAGGCAAAGAGCACGAGCGCGATTACAAGGATCACAAGACCGGCGGCGATCCATATGACGCCGATGGTGATCATGACTTCACCCACTGAAAACGATACAAGCCCGTTCAGCCTTCCGAGCGAATTTACCCACAATGGAAAAACAGCAGCCTGATACCAATCGCAAAATTCCGTGCTGTTCCAGGCCACGATATTGAGAACTGCAGAAACTGCCCACAGAAAAAGCATGGTCCGGAAGCCCGCTCTGAATCTCAGATGCCGGCGTCCGTCATCTTTTCTGCCATCTTTACCTCTGTTTGTAGTATCATGTTTTCCAGTATATGCCGCTGTTGACATCAGGTGAACTCCTAATAGTATTCTAAACCGATTTATACAGTTTAGAAAGACCGTAATTTCAACAGATGTGGCTTGTGATAATATAAATTGACAAGTTTTAACCAGAAGGCATAAGAGGAAAAGGTGAAAGAATATGGCAACATTGAAAATGGACTATGATCTTGCTGACTGCAGTAATCTTGCCGCAGATGCTACAGCTTACATAAAGAAAAAGGAAGGCCGGTTCTTCAAAGCAGGCGGTCTCTGGATATATGACAATGAAATAGAAAATGTAACGGGGGAATTCGAAAATGGTGACATCATCAGTGTCAGAGATTTTGATAAGTTCTTCCTCGGATACGGCGTCATCAGTCTGAGCTCGACCATCAGGATCAGGATGCTCTCAAAGCGCGAGAATGAGCCTGTCAGTTACGCACTGCTCGCCTCACGCGTAAAAGATGCCTGGGAATACCGCAAAAAGGTCATAGACACCTCTTCATGCCGTGTTATATTCGGCGAGGCCGATTTTCTCCCCGGGATTACGATCGATAAATACAATGACATTCTCGTCATCGAATCGCTGTGTCTGGGAACAGACAGACTAAAGGGCGTAATTCTTGAAGCACTCTGCAAAGTGCTGTCAGACGATGGGATCCATGTGCGTGGAATATTCGAGAGGAGCGACGCAAAGGTCCGTGAGAAAGAAGGTCTTGAGCGGACAAAGGGATTTCTCTCAGAACCTTTCGACACTAAAGTGGAAATCACTGAGAACGGGATCAAGTATTTGATCGATGTCGAAAACGGCCAGAAGACAGGCTATTTTCTCGATCAGAAAGACAACAGAGCCGCTATCAGACGGCTCTGCAAAAATGCGACAGTACTCGATTGTTTTACCAATCAGGGATCATTTGCACTTAACGCCGCCGCGGCCGGAGCATCTCTCGTCACAGCTGTAGATTCGTCAGATCCTGCCATAGAGCAGGCGAAGCACAATGCTGACCTCAACGGTCTTTCAGACAAATGTAAATTCGAATGTGCTGATGTTTTTGAATATCTTCCCGCGATGGAAGGGAAGGGTGCGGAATTCGATGTCGTCATACTGGATCCGCCGGCTTTTACAAAATCCCGCAATTCCATTAAAGCTGCCGCGCGCGGCTACCGTGAGATAAATCTCCGCGGTATGAAACTCGTAAAGAACGGCGGTTTCCTCGTCACATGCTCATGCTCACACTTCATGGATCCGGAACTATTCGCCAAAACAATTGATGAGGCGGCGCATGACGCTCACGTTCGTCTGCGCCAGGTGGAGTTCCGCACACAGGCGCCCGACCACCCGATCCTCTGGAATTCTGACGAGAGCTATTACCTCAAGTTCTACATTCTGCAGGTAGTGCGCGACTGAGCCAATACTATATCCTGCCAAGTGTATCGTCTGCCATTATTCCGGCGAGCTTCTCATATAACACCTCGCGGAACTCATGATATTCGGCAACGCCCTTGAATACAGACCTTGTTCTGAATCCCGCCTTTGAAATCTTGCTGAGGAAGGGATTCTGGTTTGCGTCAAGCGTGCTGCGGACACTGTATCCGGCGCCGACCATAAAAGGTACTATCGTTACGATATCATCGTAACGGTATTCCTGAAGTTTTCCGATTGCAGATGAAAGCGTGGGCGAGCCCTTAAGGAGCGCGACATACACAAGTTTATAACCGGCCGCGTGTATCTCTCTTGTCACATCGACATAGCAGTCGTCTACGAGCTCTGCCGTCCCGTGAGCCAGAAGAATATATGCCTTTTCAGGATCAAATTTCACCGCATCAATAAGTGCCTTCGCGACTCTGGCGCTGTCACTGCGGTCATAGATCGCAGGGTGCGTCACCTGTATGAACGGGATCCTGTCCTTATATTTTCTCATAGTCTCGAGCGCCTTGTAGTACTCCGGCACAGGTACCAGCAATGTCATTGAAACATAAAGATGCTCTATGCCATCTCCTGCGATCTTTTCAAGTGTCTCCTCAAGATTCGGATAATTGCGGGCCTTCCTCTCTTCGTCAGACAGATTCAGTATCCTTCTATTCGTAAAGCACTCATACAAAGGCATATCCGGATATCTGTCCCTGATCTCCCTGTATACCATATCCGTGCTCTTTTCTCTGGTCTCCTGATAATCCGAACCATAATTAATGACAAGTATTCCTTCTTTCAAAACTATCACCTCCTGATTATATCTATCCCCTGAACTCAGTCGGGGTCTTTCCTGTATACCGCTTGAAAATTCTGCTGAAATAATTCGGGTCCTGATATCCCACTTTTGTACCGACTTCCTTCACCGGTATCGCCGGATCCGAGAGCAGCGCTTTGGCTTTTGTCATGCGCAGCGTCGTCAGGTACTCTATAAATGTTATACCTGCCTCTTCCTTGAAGAGCTTGCTGAAATAATACGGGCTTATGTTCATCTCTCTCGAAACATCATCTAGCGAAATGTCATTCTGGTAATGACCGTCAATGTAGGCTTTGGCTCTGTCTGTGAGCGAATCTGCGCGTGACTTTGTTTTGTCTGCTATCTTTGCAGCGGCCTCTTTTATTCTCCTTACGAACCAGTCATGCAGCTCATCGAGGCTGAGCCTCTGCGAAATGTCCATGTAATCCGCTCTGTCTGTGAAACGATAAAGTCCCATTCCTCCATCCTGGTACGCAATATGTTCTGCCCACAAAACAAATTCGAGTGCCTTTAGTCTTACGCTCGATTCATGGTTCTCCTGCGTCTCCTGCATCCAGATAAAAAACCTGTCAGCGGCATCCGCCGTCGAATCGACATCACCGCGTTTTATGCCATCAAATATCTGGTTCTCCGTATCTATCGGATAGTCCTTCTCATATTCACAGGCAACAGGCAGATCATCAGCGTGTGATACAGGTCCGCCCCCGGCAAACAGCGATCGCAGTGCCTCCTGGTATGATGTTTTCATATCAGGCATCGGTTTTACTTTTCCGATTCCGATCCTGAAGCAGACACCTGTTTTGTCTTCGAGCTGCGTCACGATCATCCTGATCTTGTCTATAATTTCTATTCTTTCATTATAGTCAGGCTCCCCGCTCCCATGCGGGACAAAGACCGGTATCTTGTTCATCATTATATCCCCGATGATCGCCTTGGAATTATACTCTTTGAGGATATCGCGGATCTTTGAATAGTATTTTCTTATTCTGATCCCTGTGCCGATTGGATTATCGAGATCATCATCTGACCCTTCCCTGCTTTCTTCGATATGGCTTTCACTTTTTGCAGTCTGGCCTGATGAACTCCCGTTATCTTCTTTTTCTTCGCCGCACTCTATAAGCAGGACATAACCGCTGTTCTCTGTTATGTCGAGGAGACTCCTGAATCTATCAGTTTCTTCACTTGAGTTTTCCTGCAGAAGGAGCGAGTATACAAAACCACTTTCTATGACAGGTATGACAGTCTCAAGTTTCTCCCATGCCCTCAGATCTTTGCTCCTCTTCGCTCTCTCAGATTCAATTCTGGAGATCGCCCCGTTCATCGCATCGACAAAAATGTCCCTGTCAATGGGTTTTGAGAGATAATTAAGGACACCCAGATCAATAGCTTCTTTCGCGTAGTCGAACTTATCGTAAGCCGTCAGAACTATATATACAGTCGTAGGACTGAATTTCCTTATCTCACGGATTGCCTCTATACCGTTGATCCCAGGCATCTGAATATCCATGACAGCGATGTCAGGTCTGAAGTTTTCGGCGATCTCAATGACAGATCTGCCGGTTCTGGCCGATCTTATCTCGCACTTGTCGCCATATGTTTTCTCGATGATATATGTCAGCGAATCTATCGCGATGCCCTCATCATCTGCAAGCAGTATTCTGTACATTGTGCCTCCTGATACTATTAATAGGCCCAGAGGTCGGAGTCCCTTCCAACCTCTTATGTAAAATCTTTGATTTTACATTTGTAAAAGCTTCGATTTTACATTGGCATTGGCACATACAGAAGTACTTCTGTGCCTTTGTCCTGGCCGGCGCTTGTTATATCGAATACGTCGTCGCACTTGTAAAAGAGTTTCATGCGGCTGACGACGTTGCCGAGTCCGACGCCGTTTGTTTCATCACCTTTGGCTCTTACCTGTGTTTTGCCTTCAAGAACATTCTGTATCTGTTCCTGCGTCATTCCGCGTCCATTATCGCGCACCGAGATGGTGATAAAATCACCTGTCTTGTAGACCGACAGCACTATCCTTGCCGGCCACGTGATGTCGCGGACCCCGTGATTGATCGCATTCTCGATTATTGGCTGCAATATCATGCTCGGGAAGGAAACATTGAGGTAATCCTCATCTACTCTCTTCTCGTAGACTATAGATCCCGAAAATCTCACATTTATGATATAGATATAGCTGTCTACAAGTGATATCTCATCTGCCAGTGTCGTGACCTGCTTCTCACGATTTGTTTTGTTGCGGAAGAATGTGGCCACGTTCTGCAGGTAGCGGTATGTTTTGTCCGCGCCCTCCATCATCGACAGCTGTGCCCCGGCGTTGAGCGTGTTGAAAAGAAAATGCGGATTGATCTGAGCCTGCAGGTATTTGAGTTCGGCCTCCTTGAGGTGCGAATCCATCAGAAGTTCATTTTCTTTCATCCTGCTCTCATTTTCCATGGACTCGCGGATCTTGGCTATGTAGCCTTTTATACTCACTACCATCTCATTGAATGCTGCACTCACAACGCCTATCTCGTCACCTGTCCTGACATCAAGAGCAGGCACGTCAAAGTTTCCGTCTCCTATCTCCCCCGCCTCTTCTACCAGTTCTTTCATAGGTCCTGTCGTCGCGCGCGTCGTCATAAGTGTGATGAGGAGGTTTGCCAGCGTCACTGCAATAAGAACGAACATACTGATCAGCTCAAGTGTGTGGAACGTCTGGCTCAGAGCCGTATAGCTCGCCGAGTTGTTGCGCAGCTGTGCATTATTAAGGCTGTATATGTACGACTGGAGGTACCCGTACAACTCCGTCGCATCATCATAATTCTCCCTGTATCGCTGAATATTCCGGCCCCTCTTTGATGCCAGTGTCTCTTCGCATACAGACAGGTAATTATCTGAAATCGCAAGTATATTCGTAAACGAAACTTCTATCTCATCTCCGCTGCCGGCAAAATCCATCGATGCCGCTATATCATCATATTTGCCTTCTGATTCATAGAAACTCCCCAGCGATTCAGTGCTTTTCGTGTTGAGATAAGCTGTCAGATCATTCTGGACTGAATCAAGAGCATCAGACAGCGCGCTTATCTGCACATTCGATGAATACACTCTGTCTATCCTGTTTATCGCGTTATTAATATTAATGAAGAGGAAAATATTGACCAGAAAAATCAGCGTTGATGTGAGCAGGAATGTCAGTATAAGCTTTCCCTCGAGCGTCCCTGGGATGAGTTTCCTGAGACCGGCAAAACGTGTTCTTACGCTCATTCTGCCTCCTTATCACTGCTGCCTTCTACCGTGCTGTCACTCTCATATTCATCAACATTGTCCACAGTCACAGACTCGATGTCCATCGACACATATTCAGTGACAAACCCGTTCCTTATGTATTCGTCGAGGCAGTCCACTGCACGCTTCCCGATTTCTTCAGTCGACACAGTCAAAGTGCCGGATATAACTTGTTTTGACACAGCATTCAGTATCGTGTCGTTCACATAGTAACCGAAGATCGAAACATCGCCAACATGGTTGGAGTCAACAACAGCCTGGCATGCGCTTGTCGTGCTGGTCTCGTCAAGACACACAAGGATGTCCGGCAGCTCATCGCCGCTGAAAAGATCCGTGACGGCCTCAGCCGTCGAGAACATTCCGCCATCGCCGAGGACCTGTGATTCAATGTCGTATCTTGCATTTGTCACGTTGCTTCCAAGATAATCGCTGAGACCCGACAAAACAAGATTCTGCCCTGTTGTATGTTCCTCAGGGCTGGCGACTATCATTACATCCACATTACCTTCTCTGCCGAGTTCCGCAATACGTTTGCCATACTCCTGACCGAGTGTGTAATACGAAATACCTACATAGCTTTCACGGGAAGATCCGTAACTGTCAGTGCCTATGCAGATGACGGGGATTCCGGCACTTACCGCGTTATTTATGGATTCGCTCATATCATCGCTGTCATCCGCATTCACGATTATCCCGTCGACGCCGGATGATATGGCAATTTTCATGAGGTCATGCACAGAATATGATGTCGTAAGGTCACGCCCCGTGAATTCCACATAATCTTCATTGGCGCTGCCCTCCTTTTTGGCCGCACTGTATACGGACGAAAGGAAGGTGCTGGATTTGTCGCCCACAAACGCATAGTGACGGCTGTAATCAGTTTTATCTCCGTTTAGATTCGTGAGAGAGCGCACCTGTATTTCAAAATATATGAGGCTCAGTGCTGTCACCAGAACAAGCACGCTCATCAGGATTATGATTGCAAGATTCGAACCTGATGGCTTATGATGTTGTTGCCGGTCATCATGACCGCGTTTATTATTGTCAGACATGAGTACATTATATGATATCAGGGTAAAAAATACATTCTGCACGGGAGAAATAATGCTGAATCGATCAGTAATTTATAAGAAAATAAGTCTCATGCTCATTTCTGCGTTGCTGTGTTCCTTTATCCTTGGAGGCTGCGGAAGCGCTGTTGTCTCTGAGCACACCGATACCGCCGCTTCAGATGCGGATAAGACAGGGCCATCGATAGGTATCGTTTTCGACTCGTTTGTTATAGAAAGGTGGGAGCGCGACAGAGATATTTTCACATCTACCGCAAAGGAGCTCGGAGCGAATGTTATAGTCGGAAACGCCAACGGCGATGTTAACGAACAGATCTCGATAATCGACCACATGATTGAAAACCATGTAGACCTTCTTGTAATTGTTGCTGTCGACGGCAAAACTCTCACTGAAAGTGTCGAAAAGGCACATAAGGCCGGGATCAAGGTTATCTCATACGATCGCATTGTCAACAACGCTGACACTGATCTTTATATTACATTTGATAACGGCGAGGTCGGGCGGTTCATGGCTGAAGTCATAAATGATGCTCTGCCTGACGGCGGAAAATACATGAAAGTCAACGGTTCCTCTACGGACTACAATGTGACTCTCGTCAATGAAGGTTTTGACGAAACAATTAATGACAATATCACTCTCATTGATGAAAAAGACTGCGCCGACTGGAACGACGAGGAGGCATACGATTACCTTACGGCTCACCCGGAAGACATAAGTAATGCTGACGCATTCATGTGTGGCAATGACTCCATCGCCGGTCAGGTCGTGAGAGTTCTCTCTGAGCAAAGACGTGCCGGAGATGTGACAGTTACGGGTCAGGATGCTGATCTTGAAGCATGCCAGCGGATTGTCGAGGGCACACAGGCAATGACTGTGTACAAACCTATCGAAGATCTGGCGGGACAGGCTGCAAAGATCGCTGTAGAGATGGCAAACGGCTCCGGTCCTGACACAGACAAAACAATTTCTGACGGCACTTATGACGTACCATACATTTCCATAGCGCCCATCAAAGTCACCGCTGACAACATAGATGATACTGTAATCGCAGGCGGCTTTCACATGAAAGACGATGTATATCTCTACGCCGGCGACAGCAACAGCGATGAAGATTCCAGCAGCAACGGTTCCAAATAATGCAACGCAAATATGGCGTTTTCACAAGATGTTGTGGTTTTTTGTAAATAAAAACACAATATATCTGTTTTCTTTGGTTTTTTTCTGATATAATCATCTGGCCGGCAACTATGCAGGACCAGTAGATTGGTTTTGCTCAACAATATAATGACAGAGGTATATTAATGAACGATTACATCAAAGACGCAAATCAGGATGAACAGAAATTCATCATAAAAAGATCCGGTAAACAGGTTCCGTTTGAACTTGTAAAGATCAAAGCCGCGATCACGAAAGCTAACAGTGAAGAAAAAAGAACTGACAATAAGCTCACTGATGCTCAGATAGATGAGATCACAGAAATAGTGGAATCAATTGTTTTCCATACTGAGAGAGCACTGTCGGTCGAAGAGATACAGGACATCGTGCAGCATGAAATCTGCAAGCGGTCATATTCCGTTTTCCTGCTGTATCACGACTACAGAGCAAGCCGTCAGGAGACGCGCAACAAGACAGGTCTCTTCGCGAAGATCGAGGGCATCGTTGACGTGACAAAGAACGAGGACGGTTCTGTTTCGGTGCAGAACGAGGAAGTCAGACAGGAAAATTCCAATAAAAACCCTACAGTCGTATCAGTTCAAAGAGACTATATGGCCGGGGAAATTTCACGTGAGTATACGACAAAATTCCTGCTCCCTCCCGAAATATCAAGAGCGCATGAAGAGGGCATAATACATTTCCATGATTCTGATTATTTCGCCAACCGCGAGCACAACTGCGACCTGGTAAACCTTGATGACATGCTGCAGAACGGCACCTGTATCTCAGGGACAAAAATCGACAGGCCGAAGTCATTTGCGACAGCCTGCACTGTTGCTTCACAGATAGTCGCGCAGGTCGCCAGTTCTCAATATGGCGGTCAGACTATTACCCTCTCTCACCTCGCGCCGTTTGTAGATGTCAGCAGGCAGAGGATATCAAAACGCCTGCACGAAGAGTTTGAAGAAGCGGGAATTACCGCGACTGAAGACAAAATGAAAAAACTCATCGAAGATGAAGTCCGCAAGGAAGTGGAATCCGGATGCCAGACGATCCAGTACCAGCTCATCACGCTCCAGTCCACAAACGGACAGGCTCCGTTCGTAACTGTTTTCATGTATCTTGATGAGGTGCCGGACGGGCAGATAAGGGAGGATCTTGCGCTCATAATCGAGGCCAT
>Ga0172378_10001663_pt1 | contig 20641 bp, 20 predicted proteins | sample GrowelOW332metaG_FD_119755 | JGI IMG/M metagenome (GOLD analysis project Ga0172378, IMG submission 119755) | Groundwater microbial communities from an aquifer near a municipal landfill in Southern Ontario, Canada - Pumphouse #3_1 metaG | ecosystem: Environmental > Aquatic > Deep subsurface >... | reverse complement strand
TCAAGGTCGGAAATCTGGTTTGTGAACCTTGTCACGCCAAAGAGCAGGTAGGTAGCTGAGGTGAAAGCCACGATGATGGCGCTTCCAAGCTTGGTGAGAAAGGGCCTGAGGGAGGTTATGATGGCCTCGCTGCGCACCCCATGCTTGTACTCGTTGTATTCTACTGTGTTGATGATGGAGATCATCATCACAAGATAGTAGCAGTACTGGCCGAAGTTGGACAGCATATAGCCAATGGTTATCACATAGAACTTGACCATGGTGGGAGCCATGATAAGCCCGCTGACAAGCATAATGGCATAGCCTGTACCGGAGATTGCCATCATGTAGGTCATAAGCTTCTTTCGCTTGATCTTTCGGGATATGGCAGGGTATCCAATCATCAGGAAGGCTGTGGCTGACATTCCCACTGTAGTGAAGAGGGAGTAAAGCCCGCCCTTGTAGCCAAACTCGAAGTAGATGTAGGTAGAGCCGATGCCGCCAAGGACTATGCCGTTTCCAACCTGCTGGATCAGGAATATAAGCGCTATCCAGAGAAGCTGGTCGTTGTCTATGATGGTTCTGATGATCTGCTTTACGCTGATCTTCATGGCAGGCTCAGCCATGTAGTTCCTGTTCTCCTTGACTCCAAGCTGCACAAAGCAGGAGAAGGCTGGAGAGAGAATGCAGATGGCCAGGGCGACAATTCCATAGGCTGTAGCGGTGTTGCCGCCGATGGCTCCCTTGCCGGTGGTGAGAAGGGGGATGAGGATTGAAGCCGTTGTTCCGCCTATTCCTGCAAAGAGAGTGGCTCTTGAGGTGAACTGGTTGCGTGAGTTCGCATCCGAGGACAGGGCAGCGACCATCCCCCAGTAGGAGATGTCGTTCATGGTGTAGGTGATGGAGTACATGAAGTAGATGAAGCCAAAGAACCATACGAAGGCCCAGCCCTGGAGCTTTGTATTGAAGGCTGCATAGACCACAAAGGAGGTGGATATGATTCCAATCAGCAGCCATGGCTTGAACTTGCCCCACCTGGTTCGGGTTCTCTCGATGATGTTTCCCATGATCGGGTCATTGAGAGCATCAAACACCCTCGCTCCAACCATTATGGCTGTGATGGCCCCCAGCTGAGCGTTGGTCAGGTTTCTTGTAAACAGGATGAAGGTGAGAATGTAGTTGGTGAAAAGGTTGTAAACCATGTCCCTTCCAACAGTTCCCAGCGGGTAGAATATCAGATTCTTCTTTTTCTGCAGGTCTTCCATTTTAGCTTCCTTGAGCTTGGTCTTGGGTGATTATACACCAGAATTGCAGAGTGAAGGGAAAATCATTCCGACTTCAGCGAAAAATGAGCATGCAGCAGCTGCACGGCGCTTTCTGTCTAGAGGAAAGGAAAAAGATGCTGAGAGCTACCTTCGCCTGTCTCTGGAGTTCACTCGAAGAAAGAGCCTCAGAAGCTGCATCAGGGACACTGCCAAGGCTGCTACATAGGTAAGCGCGGCAGCCGTGAGGACCTTCCTTGCCCCTTCAAGCTCGCTTGAGTCCAGGATGTTCATGCTTTCAAGGCTCCTTAGAGCTCTGCGGGAGGCATCGAACTCAGTGGGCAGGGTGACCAGCTGAAAGACAGCGACCAAGGCAAAAAGCGCAACGCCTGCATAGGCGAGATAGATGAAGTTCTCAGAGAAAGAGGTGAGGAAAAGGCCTAGGAAGATCAATGGGAGCGACAGCTTGGATCCAAAGCTGGTCACGCCGACTATGGCGGCTCTCACCCTGTAGGGGGCGTAGCCCTTCGACTTCTGGATGGCGTGGCCTGCCTCGTGGGCTGCTACGCCTATGGCGGCAATGGAGGAGCTTCCGCTCACTGAGCTGGAAAGGTTGATCACCGAGTGCGCAGGATCGAAGTGGTCAGTGAGGTTTCCCTGCACATGGCCTATGGACACGCCTGACAGCCCATTTTCATCAAGGATCCTTCTGGTTGCCTGATCTGCCGTTATGAAGCTGCTGGCCTTAACTGATGAGAAGGTCTTGAAGGTGCGATTGACCTTGGACTGAGCCCAGAGGGAAAAGACCAAGGCAGGAAGAACAAGAGCAATATATAGCCAATCAACGTACATGACCTTAATTTAATTCATTGCATGGCTATAGGCAAGGTCCTGCATGATAAGTTTCAATGGCATGCCTGATGCCTTGCTCCAGGAATTGCCTTGCCTGGCGCACTATCGGATGCCTTGGGCTTAAAATGTCGAAGGCATGGAATGCACCCTTGAAGACCTTTATGGAGGTCGGAACACCTGCCTGCTCGAGCCTATCGAAGTAGTCGACAGTCTCCTGGCAGAAGGGCTCTATGTCGCCTATGAAGGTAAGAGCCGGCGGAAGCCCGGAGAAGTCCTTCAGGCGAGAGGGGCTGGCCTCTGGGCTAAGGGGCCTGGACTCATGCCCCTTTCCCAGATACATGTCCCAGGCCACCTTGTTGGATCTTGAGTTCCAGACTGGAGCGTCGTTGGGCCTGTCATTTCTGTCGTCAAGCATAGGGTAGAGAGGAATCTGGAAAGCAATGGGGATCAGGCTGCGGGCCTTTATGCACAGAGCTGCTGCAAGGCCTCCTCCGGCGCTGGCGCCGGCGACAAAGAGCTGGTCGGCTCTGATGTTCAGTCCAGCAGCGTTGTCCCTCATCCATTTCAGGGCTGAAAAGCAATCGTCGATCGCCCTTGGATAAGGGGCCTTCGTGCTCAGCGTATAATCTGGAGCTACGACAGTGCAGCCAAGGCTGGTGAAAAGCTCGTAGATATAGGCCTCCTGCTCCGGCACTCCCATTGCATATCCTCCGCCATGAATCCATAGCACCCCCGGTCCTGGGCTCACGGGGTGCTTGGGTGAGAATATGCAAAGGCGAAGGCCATTGCCATGCTCCTGCCTGAAGCTGAGGTTCCTCTGGCAGTAATGGCCCTTGAAAAGGATTCTTGAGCCACAGCTTCCAGCCTTAAGCAGGCCAGGGGAGAAGTGGCTTAGCACAAGGCGTGTGAAAACTCCGATAGGTCTTATGCTCTTGTCAATTGAAGAGGCAGGTATTATCTTTGGCATCTCTTTATTATACCGCAATCTGCCAGGCGCAGCACAAGAATCTCATCCTCATAGACCAAGGCAAAGGAAGGCCCCTGGGAGTCTCTTGGGCGTGATGCAGAGCCTGGATTGAGATAGATGGCAGAGCCTTCCTTGACTAGCCTGGAGCAATGGGTATGGCCTGTTATGACAAGGTCGAAATTCTCCTGAGCCTCAAGAATCCTATGGCCATGGTACATGAGAATCCGCCAGCCATTCTGGCAAAGCTCCTGGAAAAGCGGCTGGGCTGGACTGTCGCAGTTGCCCCTCACCTGCACAAGCGGGCAGGTCCTGTTCTGGAGCATCATCTCCATTCCTGGGTCCAGGTCTCCCCAGTCTCCTGCGAACAAGGCCAGGCCTGCCTTAAAATCTCGCGATGCCTTGAGAACAGCAAGCAGGGCAGGCGCATCGCCATGAATATCAGAGAAGACTATAATTGGCTGGCCTTTCATGCCGCAAGTGTAGCAGAATTCTGGAAAAAAGCCAAAATATTTCGCGATTAGCGAAAAAGCCAACTTGAAATACTAAGAAACAAAGGATATTATGATATAAAACTTGTATAGATTTTACTTAGGAGGACGCAATGACTGAAGTTCGGCACCTTACCTGCAGCGATGGACATGTTTTAGCCTATAGAGCCTGGATTCCCGAGACCAGGACTGTGGCCGCCCTTCATATACTTCATGGCATGGCCGAGCACAGCAAGCGCTATGGCCGCTTTGCCGAATATCTGAACTCGAAAGGCATTGCAGTCTATGCCCAGGACCATCGAGGCCATGGCCTCACCGCAACTGAGGCCAATGAGCCCCTTGGCTATTTTGGAGCCCAGGATGGCTGGGCGCGGATAGCAGAGGATGCTCATGAGCTGAGCCTGGTAATAAGCGAGGGCCTTTCTGGAGTGCCTCTCTTTCTCATGGGCCACAGCATGGGAAGCTTCCTGGCTCGCACAGTGATGGTGAAGTGGCCCGACCTGTACAGCGGCGTGATCATAATGGGCACTGGAGCCTCCATGGGACTGAAAGGAAAGATGGGCAAGCTATTAGCTAAGTCGGAGGCTAGGAAGAACGGACCGGCCAAGCCGACAGAGCTCATGGACAGAATGACCTTCAGCGCCTACAACAAGCCCTTCGAGCCTGCTGACACCTCATTTGACTGGCTCAGCAGGGATGCCGGCGAGGTCAAGCTCTATATCGACGATCCTCTTTGCGGCTTCGTATGCACAGGCGAGTTCTTCTATGACCTGCTCAGCGGCATCGAGTTTGCCAACTCACCAGCCAATGCCGACAAGGTCCCCAAGGATCTTCCGCTTCTGATAATCAGCGGATCCATGGATCCAGTGGGTGCCATGTCCAAGGGTGTGAGGAAGGTTGATTCCTTATATCGCAATGCGGGCGTCACCGATGTCCAGCTTGTCCTGGTCGATGGCGGACGCCACGAGATCCTCAATGAGACTGACCGCAGCAAGACCTTCAGGATTCTCTCTGACTGGATGCTTTCACACTGATGTCAAGGTTTCTTGATCTATTCAGGAAAAAGCCGAAGCAGGAAGTGCAGGAGCAGGTCCAGGAGCAGCCAAAGCCTGTGGAGCTGTCTGCTGCAGAGAAGCTCTATGATGCAAGGCTTCACTTCAAGAAGCTTCTTGAGACAGAGGAGCCCGCTGCCCAGAAGCGCAGCTTCAGGATTCTCCTGAAATCCCTGGGATATCTATTCTCAATTGATTCAGTGACAGTCCTTGCAGGAGGAATGGTTTATTCCTCCCTGATGGCTATAGTGCCTGTGGTGACAATCCTCATCTACATCCTCGGGGCCCTAGGAGTTGTCACCAGCTTTCTTGACGGGTTCACCTCATCCCTGATCGAGATATTCGGAGAGCAGACTGGCAGCCAGATTGGAGAGCTTGTGAGCACCTGGTCGACAAATGCAGGCTCGCTTGGACTCATTGGCCTTATAAGCTTCGTCATAACCTTTGTATTCCTTATCAACAGGCTATGGGTCGTCTACAACAAGCTCTACAGGACCAAGATGATCACCAGCCAGGCTCGTCAGTTTACGAACTACTTGACCTACTTCTTCACTGGCGTAATACTCCTGGCTGCCTTCATAAGCATAAAGTCCTTCTTCAGCGATTTTCTGGCAGAGCTTTCTGGGCGAGCGGCCTTTGGCTTTGGGGTAAAGGCGTTTCGCTTCATCATACCCAAGCTTCTTCTCTGGACTGTGCTGGTAGTGCTGATCAACTCTGTGCCAAATGGCCAGGTCCAGCCAAGAGCCGCCTTGATAGGAGGCACCTTCAGCTTTGTAGGCATAGTGCTGGTGAACACTCTCTTCAAGTGGATCATAAAGAGCCTGGTCAGCTATTCGATAATATATGGATCGCTGTCGAGCCTGCTCTTTCTGCTTCTATGGCTCTACCTGATATGGATACTGGTATTTGCAGGGGTGGAGCTTTCCTATGCCTATCAGTTCTATCCTGTTCAGGAGACGACCGAGGAGATTGTGTCGCCCTCCAAGATAGTGACCCAGATGCTCAACCTTCTGCTGGCTGTCTTTGCCAACTTCGACCAGAAGAAGGGCCCGATTCGTCGCCAGGGCCTGGAGAAGACACAGAACCTGCCTTCTGCTGTAATGGAGAGACAGATACAGTCCCTTATTGAAGCGAAGCTTCTTATCGAAGTCAGAGATGCAAATGGGTATGCAAGCCTCATGCCAGGCTATCAAATCAAGGATATGCTGCTCAGCGATGTGCTCAAGATCATAATGGACATCAACAGCCTGGATACCATGATGCTCTCCACAGAAGGCGGCGTGATAGCACACCGCATATGTCAGCTTATCAGCGATGAGTTTCAGACAACAACCATGCAGGAAGTGCTTGAGACAACAGTCAGGATGGAGAATGCCGCCTCTGAGACCTCAGGCAATCTTGATATAAACATCTTCGGCTCCGAGGAGCCTTGAAGGAAGGAAACCTATGGATTTTGTGATGATTGAACCTGTGCTCAAGGCCAGTCCCTGGGGCACAAGGCGCTTCTTGTCAGAACTCTCAGGCATTCAAAGCGATGCTGAGAGGATTGGAGAGATGTGGATGGGAACCCATCCCAGCGGAACCTGCAGGATACCCAACTATCCTAATGGCAACCTGAGCGACTTTCTCCGAAGCAATCCCATATGGGGCCAGAAGACCGGCAAGCTGGACTTTCTGTTCAAGGTGCTCTCCATCGAGAATCCCCTGTCAATCCAGGTCCATCCAGATGCCCAGACAGCAAGGCTAGGCTATGAGGCAGAGACTCTCAAGCGGCTTTCCACTCCGCCTTCCCAGTGCAATTACCAGGATGCCAATCCAAAGGCTGAGATGCTTTGCGCCCTGTCCCGCACCACTGCCATGGTAGGCTTCTTGCCAATAGCAAGGATAAAGGCAAACCTGAGAAGGGTCATTCCATCATTCTGCCAGGCTTTTGATGAATGCCAGACCATAGAGAGCTTCTTCAAGACGCTTTACCATATGGACAAGGCAAGGCTGGCTCCTATGATCCAGGCTCTCAAGGCCAACCTGGAGAAGGAGGATGATGGGCTTGTCAGCGCTTTCCTGACTGCCGAGCAGATAGCCCTTAAGTGCATCAAGGACTATCCTGAGGATCCAGGCGTGCTGGCTCCCTTCTTCCTTAATGTAGCCTGGCTCAATCCAGGAGAAGCTCTTTACCTCAGCCCAGGTGTGCTTCATAGCTATGTCTATGGCACCATCGTCGAGCTGATGAATAACTCTGACAATGTCCTGCGTGCAGGCCTCACGCCTAAGCACATGGACCTTGATGAGCTTGAGAAGGTGACACGCTTTGAAAGCTTTGCCGCGATCAACCTTGAAACGTCGACAGGACCAGATGGCATCCACTATATTGCCCCGGATGCAGACTTTGAGCTTGTAAGGCTCAAGGGCGGCTGCCATGAAGGCCGTCAGGATCTTGTGCAGATCCTGCTGTGCTATGAAGGAACAGCGAGCCTCAAGTCCAAGGACCAGACCCTGACGCTCACCAGCGGCAAGGTGGCCTTGATAAGCGCAGATGCCAAGGACTACACCATAGACATCAGCGATGGGGGACTGGGCTTCCTGGCAAGTGCCTCTCGCAGGCCTTGAGTGAAAAAAACATCTAAAAAAAGTTGACAGATTACATGATCTAGCCTTAGACTAAAAAGTAACCAGATGGTTACTTTTTGGAGATTCGATGCAGCAAAGATCAGAGATCACAAGGGCCAAGATACTAAGCGCAGCAGAGCAGGAGTTCTCTGAAAAGGGATTCTATGGGGCAAGGATCAACGAGATCGCTGAGGTGTCCCAGGTCAATAAGGCCTTGATCTACAAGTATTTCGGTGATAAGGAAGAGCTTTATCAATGTGTTCTTCTCTCTGTCTATGAAAGGCTTAAGGATCTTGAGAGCCAGATCATAGCCTCCAGCAATTCTGACTACAGGCAGAAGCTGAGCGGCTTCATCGACATTTATTTCCAGTTCCTTGAGGACAATCCAACCTATGTGAGGATGGTCATGTGGGAGAATCTCAACCACGCCAAGTATTTCAAGGCCAGGCAGGTCAACAAGACCAAGGATTCCATCATAAAGGCCCTGGACCAGATCGTCATAGAGGCGAAGGCAAGCCATAGGATTCCAGACAGCGTAGACTCCAAGCAGCTGATGCTCACTCTCATAGCCTGCAGCTTCAACTACTTCTCAAACATGGACACGCTCACCGAGATTGTCCAGGCTGACCTGCGAAGCGAAGAAAGCCAGAGAAAGAGGATCAAGGCAGTCAAGGATATGCTTCTTGCATACATGGACTCGGGAGGATGCGATGATAGATGTGAAGGATAAGGATGCTGTTGTACAGCTTGCAGAAAGCCTCAGGGACAATCCTGAGCTGGGCTTCAGCGAGCATAGGTCCTCGGATCTGGTCAGGCGCTATTGGCAGAGTCTTGGGCTTGAGGTCCAGGGGCCTATTGGCATCACTGGCCTGAAGGCAAGAATCAAGGGCTCTCATCCAGGCCCGACTGTGGCCTTGATTGGGGAGCTTGATGCCATAATCAGCCCTCTCAACAAGTATGCAGCGCCCTCTGGAGCCGCCCATGCCTGCGGCCATAACCTCCAGGTCGCCCAGATCAGCGGAGCTGCCAGTGCATTGCTGGGAGCAAGAGAGGAGCTTTATGGCGATGTAGTGCTCATCGCTGTTCCAGCCGAGGAGTTCATTGAGCTGTCCAAGCGCCTTGAGATGAAGCGGGAAGGCAGGATAGCCTTTCTTTCCGGCAAGCCTGAGCTTCTTCGGCGGGGAGCCTTTGACGATGTGGACATGGCTGCCATGATTCACGCTCAGCCTAGCTGCAGGGACTTCAGCCTATTCATGGAAGGAACCAATCTCGGCTTCAAGGCCAAGAGCATACGCTTCATTGGAAAGGCTGCTCATGGAGCTGAGCCCTTTGAGGGGCGAAACGCACTTCAGGCAGCTTCTCTGTTCATGGCAGGAGTGAATGCAAACCGCGAGACCTTCCGGGATGATGAGAGCATCCGCATCCATCCGATCATCACCAAGGGCGGCAACGCTGTCAACAGCGTTCCTGACGATGTAAGAATCGAGACCTATGTAAGAGGAGCCTCTCAGAAGGCCATCCTCAAGGGCTGTGCCATTGTAGACAGATGCGTCCAGGCAGCTGCCCTGATGATGGGCTGCAAGGGCGAGATGCAGACCCTGGCAGGCTATCTGCCTCTTAGGCAGGACAAGACAATGAGCGCTGTCATGGAGACCGTCGCCAGAGAGGTTCTTGGACCTGACAGCCTCAGGTACGGAGTCAACAGCGTTGGATCCTCCGACATAGGAGACCTTTCACAGCTGATGCCTGTCATACAGCCTACAATGGGAGGCTTTGAAGGAGAGCTTCACAGCGCAGAGTTTGCACCTGTGGACCTGGAGAGATCCTGCGTGCTTGGCAGCAGGCTTCTGGCCTCCTTATGCCTTGAGCTTCTAAAGGACAATGCAGGGAGAGCAAAAGCCGTGCTTGAGGCCTATAGGCCTTCTCTTGCAAGAGAAGAGTATTTTGATTATCTGGAAAACAAGGAATAGGAGTGACTATGCTAACAAAGGAAAGGCTGGATGAGATCCTATGCGAGCCATCAGACAGGCTTATTGCCGATCTAGGCAAGCTCGAGGGCGACATCATGATTCTTGGAGCAGGCGGAAAGATGGGTCCCACGATGAGCATCCTGGCTGCCAATGCAATCAAGAAGGGCAATCTGGGAAAGAAGGTATACGCTGTGTCCCGCTTCTCAGATCAGAAGGCTAGGGACCTAATGGAGTCCAACGGGGTCATTGCTATTTCAGCAGACCTTCAATGCGCCTCGGATATAGATAGCCTGCCTGACTGTCCGAACATCATCTTCATGGTTGGCCGCAAGTTCGGCACCGATGGCCAGGAAGCTCTTACCTGGGGCATGAATGCAGCTGTTCCTGTGCTTGTGCTGGAGCGCTTCTTCAGGTCTCGCTTCGTGGTCTTCTCATCGGGGAACATCTATGACCTTGTCGAGCCTTCCTCTGGCGGATCGCTGGAAAGCGACAGGGTAAATCCCATAGGTGAATACACCCAGTCATGCCTGGCGCGGGAGAGGATTTTCGAGTATTACGCCAGCACTCGCGGCACCAAGGTCCTGATTTTCCGTCTCAGCTATGCCATAGCCCTGGAGTATGGGGTCATAAGCGATATAGCCAAGAAGGTCAATGAAGGCCAGCCAATCGGGCTAGCCAACCCCTGCTTCAACTGCATCTGGCAAAACGATGCCAACGAATATGCCCTGAGGAGCCTGCTGCTTGCTGACAACCCAGTGCGCAAGCTCAATGTCACGGGCCCAGAGGTCGCTGGCGTGAAGGCTGTAGCGCAGAAGCTGGGACAGCTTCTGGGCAAGAGCGTCAGCTTTGTCGGCCAGAGCAGCCCAACAGCTTATCTGGAGAACTCTTCAGAGGCCATGACAGCGCTGGGGTATCCAAAGGTATCGCTTGGACGAATGATTGAGCTTCAGGCTCAGTGGATCAAGGATGGTGGATCATATATAGACAAGCCGACTCATTTTGAGGAAAGAAAAGGAAGCTACTGATGCACAATCATGAAAAGGCCCTGGAGGTCTTCAGAAAGGGAACTGTCATACCAGCCACTCCGCTTGCCCTTACAGCTGACAAGAAGCTGGACGAGCAGACACAGAGGCTGCTGATGCGCTATTACCTCAGCAGCGGGGTAGGCGCCATAGCCACAGCTGTTCACAGCACCCAGTTTGCCATCAGGAAGGTAGGGCTTTTCGAGCCGGTGATAAGCCTGGTCAGCCAGGAGATCTCCAGCTATGAGGAGAAGGCCCATAGGCCGGTGATGAAGATCTGCGGAGCCTGCGGACCCATTGAGCAGGCTGTAAAGGAAGCAGAGACTGCAAAAAGGCTTGGGTATGATGCCATGCTTCTAAGCCCAGGCGGGCTCAGCGACAGAAGCGAGAACTATCTGGTCGAGAGGACGAAGGCTGTGGCAGAGGTCCTGCCAGTCATCGGCTTCTATCTGCAGGTGTCTGTTGGGGGAAGGATCCTCTCCTATGACTACTGGTCCAGGATAGCGGAGATCGACAGCCTCATAGGCATCAAGTGCGCTAGCTTCAGCCGATACACCACCTTTGATGTCATGCGTGCAGTGGCCTCCAGCTCAAGATGCGGCCAGATCACCATGTACACAGGCAATGATGACAACATCATAGGCGACTTGCTCAGCGAGTTTGTCATCATGACCTCCAAGGGCCCTGTGACAAAAAGGTTTGAGGGAGGCTTGCTTGGGCATTGGTGCATATGGACAGCCAAGGCAGTCGAGCTCCTGGAAAAGGTCAAGGCTGCAAGGGCTAGCAAGGACTTCTCGGAGCTTCTGGCCCTAGGGCCCCAGATAACCGACATGAATGCTGCTGCCTTCGATCCTCTGCACGGCTTTGCTGGCTGCATCTGCGGCATCCATGAGGTTCTCAGGAGACAGGGGCTCATGAAGAGCATAAGGACGCTTGATGATGCTGAGCAGCTCTCTGCCGGGCAAGCCGAGGAGATCACAAGGGTGAGCAAAAGCTATCCTCACCTTGTGGACGATGATTTCATTGCATCGCACATAGCTGAATGGAAAGACCAGGCCTAGCCTGATTGAATAAATAAAGGAGGAAATGTATGAAGAGAATTCTTACAAGCATTATTGTTCTTTTGACAGTCTTTGCCTTGTTCGCAACAGGAGCCGAGGAAGTCAAGACAGCAGAAGGACCTATCAAGATTGGAAGCATACAGGATCTCAGCGGATCTGCATCAAATGCAGGAAGGCCCAATGCATGGGGCGCTGAGTATGCTGTGAAGGTGATCAATGAAAACGGCGGAATCAATGGAAGGATGATAGAGATCTACACCCAGGACTGCAAGAACGACGTCACAGAGGGTCTCAACGCGTACCATAAGCTCGTAGATGAGATTGGCGTATGCGCAATCATCGGACCAGCCCTGTCCAATCCAGCCTCTGCATGGGTTGAGCTTGCTCAGGAGGACCAGGTTCCTATCATCGGCCACTTCATGGATGAAGTCTGCACAACCAATCCCGACAACGGACAGACCTACAAGTACATGTTCCTCTGCGAGCCATCCTGCTCACAGCAGGCAAGGGATCTTGCAGAGTATGCCATCGCAGACCTAGGCAAGAAGAGCTTCGCTGTCCTGTACAACCCAAGCAACGCCTTTGCAAAGGCCCAGGCAGACCCGTTTGTCAAGTATGTGAAGGAAAGAGGATGCACATTGGCAGCCTCAGAGACCTTTGGATGGGCTGACAAGGACTACAGCGCACAGGCTCTCAAGATTGTAGCCAGCGGAGCTGAATGCGTGTTCCTTGGAGACTATCTTGGACAGATGCTCATAGCCTACGATGCCCTTAGGGATGCCGGCTTCAAGGGCACAGTCATCGGAGCCAATACCATGGCCCCGCCCTTTGCCAACCAGGTGAAGAACGAGGTTCATGATGTCTACTTCCTCCAGAACTATGACATGCTCAACCCGTCAGTTGGCAACATCAACGCCCTGGTGACAAAGCACATGGCTGAGACTGGCACCGCTTCTCCTCAGGTCAATGTCGGCTTTGGCTGGGATGCTGTCCTGGTTCTTACAGAGGCCATGAAGAAGGCCAAGGATCCTACTGATGGAGCAGAGCTTGTGAGCTTGCTCGAGCAGACCAAGGATCTGGAGCTTTCCGGCGGAGTCAAGATAACCATCAATGCACAGCATCGCACTGACACCATGGGAATGTACATCGCCACCTATGTCGACAAGCAGATGAAGATTGTCGGCTACAGGAAAGTAGAGTAGTTTTTCGCTTGCCGCAGGCTCAGCCTGCGGCTGATCCCTTGTTTTATCAAATGTGGTTGCAGTTATCAATTAATGGAATTTGCCTAGGCGCTGTATATGCATTGATTGCAGTTGGCTTTGCCATTGTCTTCAGTGTTCTCAAGTTCAGCAATTTCGCTCATGGCGGCATGATCAGCGCATGTGCCTTCATGGGCTACTTCTTCCAGGCGTCGTTCAAGAAGGCGCCTCCCATATGGGTCACAATCCTCTTCACAGCCTTCTGTGGAGTTCTCTTTGCCCTTTTCCTGGACCAGATTGCCTATAGAAGCATTCGGCGCAACAAGAGCCCGAACATCTATTACTTTCTGGCTTCATTGACTATATCAATCATAATCACATCGATTCTCAACGTCTTCTTCAGCAAGAACCCGCTTGCCTATCCTCCGCTTTTCGAGACCACCACCTTCTCCATCGGTGCGCTTAAGATATCCAAGATGGACACCATGATACTCATCATATCAGCAGCGCTTCTTGCCGCTCTTCTTCTTCTGATAAACAAGACCAAGATAGGCCTTGCCATAAGGGCTGTGGCCATAAGCCCCGAGACCAGCAAGCTGATGGGCATCAACTCAAGCATGATACTGATCATGATCTTCTCCATCGCAGGCTTTCTTTCCGGTGTTTCCGGGGTGCTTCTTGGCTGCAAGTATGGCGTTTACCCCGACCTTGGGCAGACAATGATGGTCAAGGGCTTCATAGCCTCTGTCATAGGCGGCCTGGGAAGCCTCGGCGGAGCCATAGCTGCTGCCTTCCTTCTTGGCCTCCTGGAAATGTTCTGGACCTATGTATTCGGCTCCTTGTCAACGCCGGTCATGACCTTCGTGGTCATGCTCCTGTTCCTGTTCATAAGGCCCCAGGGAATATCCGGCAAGTTCGCAAAGGAAAAGGTCTAGGAGGGCTGCATGAACAATTATCAACTTGGTCTAATAATGAACAGCTGCATCTCCGTCATAGGAGTTGTAGGCGTCTTCATAATAACAAGCCTTGCCGGCATGTTCAGCCTGGGACAGGCTGCCTTCATGACCATAAGCGCTTACTTCACCTTCATCCTGGCCAAGACTCTTGGCCTGCCGATCCTGCTGACAGCAGTCATGGGAATTGCAGCAAGCGCCCTGTGCGCCTACATCATAGCAGTTCCCACCCTTAAGCTCAGGAAGGACTACTTTGCCCTGATAACCATGGGCTTTGGAGAGATGATGAGCTCCATTGTAATCATGCTGGAAAAGTACACAAACGGATCCATCGGCTACTCAAGAATACCGAAGGTCAAGCCTGTATTCTGGATAATCATCGGCCTTACGGCCTTCGTGATCTTCTTTGCCTGGTCGCTTAAGAGATCTCGCTTTGGAAGAATGTGCATAGCGCTCAAGACAGACGAGACCGCTGCAAAGAGCTTTGGTGTAGATGTCTACAGGCTGAAGATCAGGATCTTTGTGATCGGATCCTGCATAAGCGCCTTGGCCGGCATCCTCTATGGGCTCAAGAACAGGGTCATAACGCCGGACGGGTTCTCCTGGAACCTTTCTGCAGAGATGCAGATATTCCTCTTCTTCGGAGGCACCAACTCCCTTACTGGGGCCGCCATAGCAGGCTTCATGCTCAAGCTCATTCCTGAGACCCTGAGGACGGTGAAGCTCTTCGGGGTGAGCCTTCAGGAGTTCAGGACAGTCATCTACTGCATCCTGATATTGCTGGTGATCAACTTCAGGCCTAATGGAATGCTTGGGGAGAAGGAGTTCAGCATCAGGACGCTTGCAGGCCTATTCAGGCGCAAGGAGGCCCGCAATGGAAAATAGCAGGCTGGTGCTCAGATGCAATGACATATGCATGGATTTTGGAGGCGTCAAGGCTGTCGATCATTTCTCCATGGCAGTGAGCCCTTCCACCACCACCGGTCTCATAGGGCCCAACGGAGCTGGCAAGACAACCATATTCAACGTCTTCTCAAGAATCTACAGGCAGACAAGCGGAAGCCTTGAGCTGGACGGGGTCAATGTTGACAATAGAGGCCAGGTTGAGGTTGCGCGCATGGGGCTTTCCAGGACCTTCCAGAACATCAGGCTTTTCTCTGGGCTGAGCGTGCTTGACAACGTCAAGGTCAGCCTCGATCACAGCGCAGGCTACAATATGCTGGATGCAGTGCTTCATCTGCCTTCCCGCCAGAGAGAGGAGAGGAGAATCGGCCAGAGAGCCTTGGACACGCTGAAGCTTCTGAAGCTTGACCAGTATGCCCAAAGCCATGCTACAAGCCTTCCTTATGGACTGCAAAGGCGTGTTGAGATAGCCCGCGCCCTGGTGACCGAGCCCAAGGTGCTTTTGCTGGATGAGCCTGCTGCCGGACTGAATCCTGAGGAGGTTCTTCAGCTGGTGGACTTCCTGAAGCAGATAAGGGAGCTGTACCCTCAGCTTGCGCTTTTGGTGATAGAGCATAGGATGGACTTGATAATGAGCCTTTGCGATTGCCTGTATGTCCAGAACTTCGGCCGGACAATAGCCCAGGGCAAGCCTGCCCAGGTGCAGTGCGACCCTGTCGTGCTGGCTGCATATCTGGGGGAGGAATAGGGAATGACATTGCTTCAGATCAAGGACCTTTATGTATCCTATGGCTATATCGATGCAATCTGCGGTGTCAGCATGGATATAGAGGAGAACAGGATAACTGCGATAATCGGATCCAATGGAGCTGGAAAGACCACGATCATAAACGCAATAAGCGCAATCGTGCGCCACAAGTCAGGCCATATCCTGCTTGGCTCTGCGGAGCTGCCTTCATCTTCGAACCAGATAGTCCGCAAGGGCGTTGTGCAGGTTCCCGAGGGCCGCAAGATATTCGCAGGCCTCAGTGTTGAGGAGAACCTTAGGCTAGGAGCCTACAGCCGGCACGACAAGGACATCTCCAGGAGCCTGGAGGCTCAGTACTGCCTTTTCCCGATATTGGGGCAGCGAAGGGCACAGGATGCTGGAACCCTGTCAGGAGGCGAGCAGCAGATGCTGGCCATCAGCCGAGCCTTGATGGCAAGGCCGAAGCTCTTGATGCTTGACGAGCCTTCTCTTGGGCTGGCGCCGATCATTGTCAACGATGTGTTCAGGATAATACAGGCGATCAAGGAGCAGGGCACTACAGTGCTGCTTGTCGAGCAGAATGCCAACAAGTCCCTTGCCATCTGCGATTATGCCTATGTTCTGGAGAACGGCTCTGTGATCAAGCATGGCAAGGGCTCAGAGCTTCTTGCTGACCCTGACATCTCCTGCGCATACCTGGGAAGGAGGCGCTAGCATGCAGGATGGACGCACCTATGCTCCATCTTCCTTGAGAATGGCAAGGTCGACCGTTGCCTTCAGCTTTGCAGTCATCGGCCTCTCTCACGGCCATGTCTATGCCTTGGCGGAAGCCTTGCTTGACAGTGGAGCCGACATTCTTGGGGTGTGGGACGAGGATCCGGACAAGGTGGCCGACTTCATCAGGGCCTTCCCTCAGGCTAGGTTCCGCGACTTCAGGGAAATACTTTCAGACACTTCGCTTGATATGATAGTCAACTGCGTCAGGCCGGATGCGCGCGCAGCGATGACCGTCAGGGCCCTAGGAGCGGGCAAGCACGTTTTCTCAGACAAGCCGGGCTTCTTGAGCCTTGAGGAATCAGATGCCATTGAGAAGGCGATGAAGGATTCAGGCCTCAACTACTACATCTACTTCAGCGAAGCCTTTCACAGCCCAGGCTGCATACTTGCCCAGAGGCTGATCGATGAGGGGCGACTAGGCAAGGTTCTGCATTACACAGCCTTTTCCCCTCATAGGCTCAATGAGCTCACAAGGCCCTCCTGGTTCTTCGACAGCAGGATTAATGGAGATGTCCTTCTGGACCTCGGCTGTCATCTAGCCCAGCAGTTCCTGAGCTTCACTCACTCACAGGATGCCAGGATCCTTATGTCGCGCCTGGCAAATCACTGCCATGGCGACAAGCCGAACTTCCTTGACTCAGGAGAGGCCCTGCTTGAAGCCCCGGATGGGGCAACTGGCTATCTGCAGGTGGATTGGTTCACTCCGGATGGGCTAGGAAGCTGGGGAGACTGCAGGGCCTTTGTCACTGGCTCCAAGGCAAGCCTTGAGATACGCAAGTACATCGATGTGGCCCGCGAGGCTGAAGGCGATCATGTCTATCTTGTTGACGGGGATGGCGAGCATCTGATCAACGCCGCCTCCTGCACGCAGATTGATTTCTTTGCCCGAGCCATGGAGGACTGCAAGAGCCATGAGCACAAGGCAATCGATGGCCTTGCTTGCCTTAGGGCCATGAAGCTTGCAGCAAGAATCTCAAGCGCAGCATCAAAAAAATAGATTCCAGCAATGATAAAGCTTTGGATTTTATGCATCCTTTTCAGAACAAATGTTCTGTGCTTTTGTAAGATACGAAGGTTGACAGCAGCAAATATCAGTCCTAATACTGAAAAAGGATGGGCTAAGCATGATTTAGCCTATCTGGAGGAAGCATGACTGGACTAGAGAGAAGAATGGCTAGACTGCTGGCGAACAAGGGCAAGCTTTTTCTTGCTGCATTTGATCATCCGCAGATTTATGGTGCTATGGCAGGGCTGGAGAACACTCCAGCGCTGGTGGAGAGGCTCAAGGAAACAAGGCTTGACGGCTTCATTCTCAACCCTGGAATGACGGCTCATGTCAGTCCAGCTGCTATGGCTGACAAGCTTCTTGTGCTGCGAAACTCCGTTGGTGGAACGCTTATCGGCAAGGACAGCTACAGCAACTGCCATGAGGCCCTTGTAAGCGCCGCCAAGGCTGTTGAGCTTGGAGCGGATGCAGTGCTTACAATGTTTGTTCTTGGATCCTCAGATGACAAGAACAGCCAGCTGGAGCTCTCGCGCATTGTCGAGGAGAGCCATGAGTATGGGCTGCCCGTCATCGCAGAGGTTCTTGCAGCAGACTACACAAGAAACAATGACACTGACTTCATCACCGATGGAGCCAGGATGGCCAGCGAGATTGGAGCTGATATGATAAAGGCCTTCTATTGCGATGGCTTTGAGAAGGTCGTGGCCAATTGCCCTGTGCCGATAATACTTGCAGGAGGCCCTAAGGGCGCTGACATTGTTGAGGTTGCCAGGGGCATAGTGGAGAAGGGTGCAGTAGGGTTTGCGTTTGGCCGCAACCTCTTCCAGGATCCAGATCCCAAGTCGCTCATCAAGAAGCTGGATGAGGTTCTGAGGTAGGAATGTTCACATTGGAGCTTCTGCACAAGATTGCAGTCCTGTACTACAAGGAAGGAATGATCCAGGAGGATATCGCTCGCAAGGTCGGAATCTCCAGGCCCATGGTCTCTCGCGCCCTTGAAAGGGCCAGGGAGCAGGGCATTGTGAGAATCGAGGTGGTCGCCCCGAAGTTCGTGAGCGAGCTGAGCGTTGACCTGGCTTCTCTTCTGGGGCTGGATCATGTTGAGATAGCTCCCTCCATGAACTTCACCGGTGATGAGGACCAGGACATGCTCAACGATGTAGCCGAGCATGGAGCCAAGTATCTTGAGGATCAGATTAGGCCAGGTGCTACAGTGGGGCTAGGCTGGGGGCGTACAGTCTACAAGACAGTCATGAACATCGTCCCCAAGAAAAGGCTCATCTCAAGCGTGAAGTATGTTCCCCTTGTAGGAAGCCTAGGGCGCACAGAGTCTCACTTCCAGGTGAACATCATCGTCAACACCATGGCTTCAAAGCTTGGAGGCTCGCCTTTCTACTACAATGTATCCACCCTTGTGGCAGGCACAAGCGAGCAGCTTGAGCAGATCAAGAGGGAATACAGCGAGGTCTTCTCCATGTGGAAGAGCCTGGATGTAGCCATAGTCGGGCTTGGGGTGCTTGGCAAGAGGCCAAGCTTTCCAATCAATGACTATAACGAAGCCGAGCAGGCTGTGCTGAGGGAGCGTGGCGTCATCGGAGATATGCTTGGATGCTTCTTCAACAAGGATGGCTTCATCGACCTTGAGAGCACCTCCAAGGGCTTTGCCTATGTAGGCATTCCGCCAGAGGACCTGGCGAAAAGCAAGAAGATAATATGCCTTGTCAGCGGCAAGGATAAGCTTGACTCGATCATAACAGCTTCCAGGATGCATCTTTTCAATGAGCTGGTAGTCGATGAGAAGACGGCCAATTGCCTGGCCATGAAGCTTAAGGAGGATAAATGAACAGCTTGATATACAAGGCGCTGGGAGTTCTCGAGATGGGAGCGACTCCAGAGCCGGTTGAGAATGTAGTTGTCAGGGTCGAGGCCACAGGAATATGCGGAACCGATCTAAAGACTGTCTACAAGGGCCATAGGTTCTTCACTCCCCCATGCGTTCTTGGCCATGAGTTCTATGGCCAGATCTCTAAGGCTCCCGAAGGCTATGCCTTCCCTGTGGGCTCCTGGGTTGTGGTGGCTCCCTACTTTGAGTGCGGCAGGTGCTCCTGGTGCCTCAATGGCCATGGGGACCTGTGCAATGACAAGGCCTATGTGTCCAGCGGCTCATTCACCGAGCATGTGGGAATCCCTGATGGCTATGAAAAGGGCATATTCGCCCTTGGTCATAAGGTCAATGCAGCCGACTATGATGTATATGCCCTCACAGAGCCTCTGGCCTGCGTCATAAATGGCATACAGCGCCTTGAGGCAAAGCCGGGCTACAGCAAGGTCCTGGTTGTCGGAGGCGGCCCGATGGGCGCCCTGTTTGCCCTTTACTATGGCCAGATGGGCATAGATGTCTCGATTGTCGAGCCATCCGAAGTCCGCTCCAGTATCCTGTCAGGCTGGGGCATAGACGTAGTCAAGCAAGCCGACGTCAAGCCTGGCGATTATGACAGCGTCGTAATTGCAGTCAACAAGGCCTCCTTGGTAAGCGATTATCTTCCATTGGTCAGGAAGGGCGGCTGCCTTCTGGTGTTCAGCGGACTGCCCAAGGGGGAGAGCCTGATCATAGATGCAGGTGCTGTCCACTATTCTGAGATCAGCATCAAGGGCTGCTCAGGCTTTGGCCTTGAGCATTTTAGCAAGGCCTTTGAGACAATCAAGGCCGATGAGGCGCGTTATCGCAAGCTCATAACCCATAAGCTCAATCTCAAGGATGGGCAGAAGGCTTTTGAGCTGCTTAAGGATGCAGGAGCTTTCAAGATCCTGCTGGGAAGTCGATTCTGATGAAAGCAGGAGTACTCACAAAGCCAAGCCTTACCTCTCTTCCAGCAAGCGCCAGCATCCTTGGCGGCCTGGATGAGGTTGTGTGCGTGAAGGAGTTCGGAGGCTCTCTCTTCCCCAAGGCCGAGTCGATCAGCGTTGAGGGCCTTGAGTACAAGAGAGCCATTGAAGCTGCGGTCCAGGCCTTGCTTGACCACAATATCGACGTTCTTGTGACCATAGGCGGCGATGGGCTGGCCAGCTATGCTGCCTCTGCTCTCATCAAGCTCAAGGACAGGAAAACCTTGATGCTTGGCATTGCAGCCGGCACGGCAAACGTAGGCCCGATAGCCAGGTCCTTTGGATCTCAGTCCATAGAGCTGCTAAAGCCTGTGAGCCTGGATGCCATAGAGGTTTGCGATGGCGACAAGGTCGTAGGCTATGGCTTTAATGACCTGATTATCGGGGATACCTTCCTAGGCACCTTGGATGACAAGGTCGTGAACTTCAGTGCAAGAGCTCTTGCACAGCAAGACAAGCTCGTTGTCCAGGAGCCTTCCGAGGATATTTTCACCGACAGCTTCACCTTGAAGCTGAATGGAAGAAAACTGGACATAGACAATCCAAGGCGATTCAAGCAGGCCTGCGCCTCTACCCTGAATGGCCAAAGCCTGTCTGGCAGAGCCATATTCGGCGGCTTGATCAACGCAGCTGGCAAGGCCCATCCGGCAGCCTTTGCCATGGCTGACAGGATCCTTGTGGACAGCAGGCAGGAGAACTGGGGCTATAAGGGCATTGTAAGCAGCTCGACAGTCTGCTTTGAGAGCGGGGACGAGATTGTCCTGGAGGGCCTGGCTGACAAGGCCCAGCTGATTATAGACGGCAATCCCTTCGCAAGAACCTCGCAGCTTGTGAGGCTGCGCTGCGCTGCAGGGGCAATAAGAGCATTGGAGGCTGAAAATGAGGAAGCCTGATAACATCAATAGGAAG
>Ga0172378_10001662_pt1 | contig 20644 bp, 20 predicted proteins | sample GrowelOW332metaG_FD_119755 | JGI IMG/M metagenome (GOLD analysis project Ga0172378, IMG submission 119755) | Groundwater microbial communities from an aquifer near a municipal landfill in Southern Ontario, Canada - Pumphouse #3_1 metaG | ecosystem: Environmental > Aquatic > Deep subsurface >... | reverse complement strand
TTATTTCAACCCAACAGACCCTGGAAAAAATCAATCCGGAAATCAACATAATTGCCCATAAGCAACGCTTATCCGGTCAAAAACTGCTTGAAGAAGTGATGAAAGCCGACGTGGTACTGGATTGCAGCGATAATTTCGCTACCCGTTTTGCCGTCAACCAAGCTTGCGTTGCCCGGCAAACCCCGCTAGTTTCCGGCGCGGCAATCCGCTTCGAAGGCCAGGTCAGTGTATTCACCCCAGGCCGTAATAACAGTCCCTGTTACAATTGCCTCTATCAAAGTGACGGCGAGGAATTGCAAAATTGCGCCCGTAACGGCGTCATTGCGCCGATTACCGGTATCGTCGGCAGCATTCAAGCCTTGGAAACGATAAAATTGATTACAGACGCGGGCAAAACGCTAACAGGCCGTTTGCTGCTTTTAGATGGGCTTAGCATGGAATGGCACAGCATGCGCTTGAATAAAAACCCAAGTTGCCCGACGTGCGGCGACTGCCAAAGATAATATCCTCATGAAAAAGCCGGATAAATCCGGCTTTTTATTACTGATCGGCAAATCTTTAACTTTTGCCGATTTTACCTTTAACGAGATTGATCACCTTGCCGACCGACGTTAGCAACGCCGATTCGCTATCACCGTGTGGCTCGGTATCGCCAAACGGCTCACCGCTCTTCATCGTATACATATAAATGAAATACCCCAGCGGTGCAAAAGCAAAAATGGCAATAATCAGCATCAACAACACTAATTCAACAACTCCACCCATAATTACCTCCAACTATTTGTTTTTATTTTAATTTAGAATAAGGCCTGAGGCCTCGGGTACTGACTATAACCCCATACCTTATAGGGAACAAGCATAAAATCATGCCTGTCAACCCGTAGCATTAACGTTGGCGAACTTGCTAGCATTTAATGGACCCAAACTGTTTTATGCACCGATCTACGAATATGGACAACAAACAGCAAACCGACTGGCACAGCCAAGCCCCGGAAACAGTATTAGAACGATTGAACGTTAAGCTCGGGCTAGGTTTAAATTCTGACGAAGCCCGGCAGCGCATGGCCACAGCCGGCCGTAATCGCTTAACCGCGCCGCGCGGAAAAGGTCCGTTACTGTTATTGCTAGCGCAATTTAATCAGCCGCTGATTTACATCTTGCTGCTATCAGCGGCCACCACTGCATTTTTAGAAGAATGGACCGACAGCAGCGTCATCTTTGGCGTGGTGATCATCAATGCGGCAATCGGCTTTATTCAGGAAGCCAACGCGCTGAAAGCCATCAATGCCCTGGCACAAACCCTCAATATCAGCACCAACGTCCTGCGCGACGGCCAACGCCGTAGCCTTGCCGCCGAAGAACTCGTACCCGGCGACCTGGTTTTTCTACAATCCGGCGACAAGGTACCGGCCGATCTCAGATTACTGCAATGCCGAGAACTGAAAATCGACGAATCCGCGCTGACTGGCGAATCGGTGCCAGCGGAAAAACAGGCGCAAACCCTGCCCCTATCAACCTTGCTGGCCGACCGCTGCAATATGGCTTATTCGTCAACGCTGGTCAGCTATGGCAGCGCGCTGGCGGTGGTAGTCACAACCGGCGATCACACCGAAATTGGCCGCATTAATCGCTTAATTGCCAGTGCCGAACCGTTAGAAACGCCGCTAACGAGAAAAATGAGCCAGTTCAGCCAATTGCTGCTGTGGGTCATCATTGGCTTTGCCTTGCTGACTTTTGCGGTCGGCGTCTGGCGAGGCGAAACCATGCTGGATATGTTCATGGCCTCGGTGGCCTTGGCAGTCGGGGCGATTCCGGAAGGTCTGCCGGCGGCATTAACCATTACGCTGGCTATCGGCGTGTCGCGGATGGCTAAACGCAACGCCATCATCCGCAAACTGCCAGCCGTGGAAACCTTGGGCAGTACCACGGTCATCTGTTCCGACAAAACCGGTACGCTGACTCAAAATCAGATGACAGTACAATTCGTCTATGCCGGCGGCGAGCAATTCGCGGTTAGCGGCAGCGGTTACACGCCAGATGGCGATTTTCGCAGTAATCATCGATCGCTAAACCCCGAACAAAAGCCGGCGCTGCTGGAATGTCTAAAAGCCGGCCTGCTTTGTAACGACGCCAGATTAATCGCCGATGTCGACAACTGGCGTATCGAAGGCGACCCGACCGAAGCTGCCCTGCTGGTTGCCGCCCACAAAGCGGGTCTGCATCACGCCAGTGTCAGCGACGATCATCCCCGATTGGACGCGATTCCCTTCGAATCCGAATATCAATTCATGGCAACCCTGCACCACAATCTGACTGAGGATGCCCGGCATATTTATTTGAAAGGTTCCTTGGAAAGTCTACTGGAGCGCTGCGACAATGCCTTCTCCGCAGACATGCAAGCCGTACCTCTTGATAAAAATCGGCTGCTCCAACAAGCCGAAGCGTTTGCCGGCCAAGGTCTCCGGGTATTGGCTTTCGCCCGTACCGAACATGACGACGACGCCATCGAGCATCACGAAGTGCGTAGCGGCCTGACCTTCCTGGGTTTGCAAGCCATGATGGATCCGCCGCGCCCCGAGGCTGCCAAAGCGATTGCAGCCTGTTACCGGGCCGGCATCGCCGTGAAGATGATCACCGGCGACCACCCTGTCACCGCGCTGGCCATCGCTAAACAACTGAGCATGCGCCATACAGAACGAGTCGTCAGCGGCGCCGAATTGCAAGCCATGGAAGAAGCGGACTATCGGGAATTGGTGCAAAACTGTGACGTATACGCCCGCATCGCGCCGGAACAAAAACTGCAATTGGTGCGAGCCCTGCAAGCCAACGGCCATGTGGTGGCAATGACCGGTGATGGCGTCAACGACGCCCCCGCACTTCGGCAAGCCGACATCGGCATCGCGATGGGGATGGGTGGCACCGAAGTGGCCAAGGAAGCCGCAGCGATGGTGCTTACCGACGATCATTTCGCCACCATCGAAGCCGCCGTGGAAGAAGGCCGGGGGGTGTTCGACAATCTGGTGAAATTTATCGCCTGGACCTTGCCCACCAACCTTGGCGAGGGTCTGTTGATCACGGCCGCTGTATTTGCCAATGTCGCACTGCCGATCACCCCCTTGCAAATCCTGTGGATCAACATGACCACCGCGGTCTTATTAGGCCTGATGTTGGCTTTCGAGCCCAAGGAACCGGGCTTGATGCGCCGCAAACCCCGCAGTCCGAAGCAGCCGATCTTGACCAAACATCTGATGTTTCGCATTTGCCTGGTCGGTTTCCTGCTCTTGACGGGGGCCTTTGGCTTGTTCGAATGGGAGTTGTCTCATAACGAACCACTGGCGGTAGCCAGGACCGTGTCCGTCAACGTGTTCGTATTCGGCGAATTGTTTTACCTGTTCAACTGCCGCTCCTTGCAGTACTCGATGTTTCACGTCGGCTTATTTTCCAATCCGTGGCTGATTTTCGGCGTGATATTGATGACGCTGCTGCAACTGCTGTTTACCTACTGGCCGCCGATGCAAGCCTTGTTCGGTAGTGCGGCGATCGGCTGTGACGAATGGCTATTGATTCTGGCGGTGAGCGTAGTGATTTATGCGACCATCGGCCTGGAAAAGCTACTCGTCCGACTTTGGAGTCGGCGCCGGTAAGCCCGACGCCGCATCCAGTGCCTTCAACAACGTTTCCAGGCCTTGCAGGGATTGTTCGGCCGCCGTGTCTTGCGATTCCAGTTGCGCCTTAACAATTGCGCCATCAATCGCCATCGCCGCCGCATTAGCCAATTGCCAACGCGCCGGGCCATCCGGCAATAACTCGGCAATCGCCCGCGCCATGTCCTGCTTGTGGCTACGGCAAATCGCCACCACATCCGGCAAAGCCCCGCCCAATTCCGCGACAGTATTGATAAAGGCACAGCCGCGATAAATCGGGTTGCAAAACCATTCTGCCATCGTCGCCACCAGCGGCAACAAACCGCCACCCGCACGACCGCCGTGACGTTGTAGCGAATCGGTGAACCAAGACATCCAGCGTTGGTGTCGATAATCCAGAAAAGCCCGGATCAAATCGTTTTTGCTGGGGAAATGTCGATAAAAAGTGACTTTGGTGACACCCGATTCGGCAATCACCTTATCGATACCGGTAGCTCGGATCCCATCCCGATAAAACAGGTCATGAGCGGTCAGCAGAATTCTCTCCCGTGCCGGACGGTCAAGAACAGTTTCAGGAGAATTAGAAATCATCGCTCAATTGTAGACAAGTCTGTCCACCATTGCTACCATCACCACCAGTAGACAAACCTGTCTACATCCTTATCAACCTCACTCAGGAGCGCCACTATGGAAACCAAGCCGCCACTACCGCCCTTTACCGCCGACACTGCCGCAAAAAAAGTGCGCATGGCCGAAGATGCCTGGAACAGCCGAGATCCGGACCGGGTGGTACAGGTGTATACCGAACATAGCCAATGGCGCAACCGCGCCGAATTTCCGGCCGGTCGCGAACAAATCCGCGAATTCTTGCAGCGCAAGTGGGCCAAGGAACTGGATTATCGGCTGATCAAGGAATTATGGACTTTTACCGATAACCGCATCGCCGTGCGCTTTGCCTACGAGTGGCATGACGATGCCGGCAACTGGTTTCGCAGTTACGGCAACGAAAATTGGGAATTTAACGAATTTGGACTGATGCAACGCCGCTTTGCCAGCATTAACGATTTGCCGATCAAGGAAAGCGAGCGTTCATTTCATTGGCCTTTGGGCCGACGACCGGACGAACATCCGGGTTTGAGCGAATTGGGACTGTAATGCTGGAACTGTTTGGGCGATCTCAACCACCCAAACAAAAAGGGGCGGATCAATCCGCCCCTAGCGTCAAGCTTACTACTAATTAGTGGCTGACTTCGACTTTGCCGCCTTTTTTCTGGCCGATTTCGGACAGTGTTTTAGTGAACCAGTCAGTGTCGATATTGAACGGTTTGCCGCCTTTGATGCGTGGGAATTCGATCGCGCGCAACACGTTGCCTTGGTCTTCGTCGTGACCGATCAGACCGGATTCGCGGCGCAATGCACACTCGACCGCCAAGTCGGCGCAGGATTTGATCAAACGCATGTCGTCGATGTTGGCTGCTGAAGCACGGGCGAAATAGCCGGATTTTTGCACCAGAGTTTTTTCCGCACCTATCATTTGCGCGAATTGTTCGCCGAACCATTTGCCGGGATTGACCGCATCCAGCTTGATATGGCCGAACGCGTCGCGCGGCACTTCCTGGCCTTTGGCTTGCAGTTCTTCGACAATGGCTTCCACGCCGGCGCCTTCGGAAACGAAGATGTTGACGCAATCGACTTTATCCATCACCGCGCGCAAACGAGCTGCTTCGGCTTCCAGATCGATCGCCATTTCGGGTACGAATACCGCATGCACTTCATAAGACTCACGGCTCAGACCCAGTTCAGGCAACCACTCGGCTTTATCCAGCAGTTTGCGGTATTCCTGCGCGGTCGCGGCAGTTAGCCAGCCGCAGTTACGACCCATCACTTCGTGGACGATCAGCATGCGCGGGTTGGAATTGTTTTCCGCAACCACGTTCAAGAAGTATTTGGCACCTTGTTCTGCGGCAGTCCAGGCACCCAGCGATTGTTTGATCGGGAATACGTCGTTATCGACGGTTTTAGGCAAGCCGATCACGGTCAGGCCGTAGTTGTTTTTCGCCAGGAAGGCTGCCAAATCGGCCGCAGCGGTGTTGGTATCGTCGCCGCCGATGGTATGCAGAATGTCGACGCCGTCTTTAATCAATTGGTCAGCCGCGACTTTTTGCGGGTCTTCGCCTTCTTTGACCAGGCCGCGTTTCACGCAGTCTTTAACATTGGTCAGTTTGACGCGGCTGTTGCCGATCACGGAACCGCCGAAGCGTTGCAGCAAACCGGCTTTTTGACGCACTTCGGCGGTCACGGCATAGGAGTCGCCAAGCAGCAGACCTTTGTAGCCGCCGCGATAACAAATAATTTCGATGCTAGGATCAATTTCTGTGTAGCGTTCAATCAGGCTGCCGATTGCGGAGTTCAGGCAAGGCGCCAAACCGCCGGCCGTGAGGATTGCGACTTTTTTGGGTTTGTTCATGAGCATTTCGAATATAAAGTTAATAAAAAGTGACGGCTCAGTGTGCTAACCATCAGCTATCGCCGCGTTTCAACGCCGGCGTTGCGGGCCTCTCGACCAACGCCCCGGCCAAAACGGTGCAAGCCGCGCGATTCTAACACAAGCTTTTCTTTTATCAGGCACTGATCGATGGTCGCTTACCTCGCCCAGCCTTGGCGGCTGAGCGACAAACATCACGGACAGCCAATCCAGCGCGGCATTCGCCTGGATAAAAGCCGAATACGTGACTGGTTCAGCGCCGGTCGTGGTGATGCTGATTTTAGTATGGCAGTCGCGATTGCTCAGCGATAGGCACAAGTAATCGCTAAGCCCTGTTTCCGGCTCGGCAAGCAATAAGTCGCCCAAGGACAGAGCCAATCGAGCTCGTCGAGGACCTTGGGTTTGTCGGGGTAATTTGTCTGTCATGGTACTGCTGCTCCGCGCAAATCTAGCTGTATTGCGGGAACAAGCTTATCGTTACGGCGATTATTAGCTAGTGTACCAAGGTTCTAAACCTGCCTATATCAAACAGTTAACGACGCTCCGCCGCCAATCCAGTCATTGACCAAGCGGCAAAATGCGTCTGGCGCTTCCACGTACAACCAGTGACTGGTATCCGGAATTTCCACGATCCGCGCTTGCGGAAACACCGTATAAATCGCTTCTTCGTCCAGATATTTGGAATTGCCGCCGCCAATGAACAAGGCCGGCTTGGCGAAGCGGGTTTCGCCGGCATCGGGAAACCCAACGATGTGATGGGCATTTTTTTGAATGATGTCCAAATTGATCCGCCAATAATAAGTGCCATCCTTCAACAACAGGTTTTGCAACAAAAACTGCCGATAAGCCAGGTCCGGTATCGATTCAGCCAACGCCTCCTCTGCCTGCTTGCGGTTGCCGATGCTATCCACCGGCAGACTGCTCAGCGCCGCAACCAGATCGTCGAAACTATGCTGATAACTGACCGGCGCGATGTCGGCGACAATCAAATTAGCAACTCGCTCAGGATATTGCAGCGCAAACCACATCGCCGCCTTACCGCCCATGCTGTGACCCAACAAATGCGCGGAGGCAATCCGGTGATTTTCCAAAAACGCCCACAAATCGGCGGCCATACTCGGATAATCCAGCACTTCGGCATGCGGCGAATTGCCGTGATTGCGCATATCCAGCACATAGACATGATGGTGCTCGGCCAACTGTTTAGCCACGCTCCGCCAATTCCGCGAAGCCGCTAAAAAACCATGCACGATCAGCAGAGGCGTGTCGCCTGGTTCGCCGAAACTCTCGTAAGCCAGTTCGATGATGCTCATTGGCCCTCCATCAAGCAAACCCAAACATCGCGCCAAGTATTCCACCGAACACGCCGCCCCAAACCACCAGCCAGCCAAGATGCTGTTTGATGATAGCCTGCACCATTTCCTTGACCATTTGCGGCGTCAGTTCGCTCAGGCGTCTATCGATCACCATTTCAATTTTGCCGGTCAAGTCCTCGCCGATCTTGTGCGCATCCAAACCTTGTTGCAAAGCATGTTTGAATCGCTCCGATTCCACCATCTCCAACAAGGTGTGCTGCATTTTCTCGGTGAATGGTTGTTTCAACGGCAGCAAGGCTTCCTCGCCGCCCATCATCAGCAACATGCCGCCAAACGACGAGGCCATGATAGACGCCACCAGACCTTCGTAGACCTTGTCGTAATCGACCGCATTCAACAAGGGTTGCAGATTCAGCACCCTACCGCCTTGCTGCTCTTCCCTTTCGATGAATTGCTCGATATTTTCCACGGTAAAAAACTGCTGCATCATCAAGGCTTTGATCGAGGCTTTAAACTCTTCGAAGCGAGCCGGAATAATCCCGGAACCATACAGAAACGGCACTTTCTCGAACAACATATGGATCGCCAGCCAATTGGTAATCGCTCCGGAAAAAGCAAAAAAACCGATGGCTTTCAGCGTTTCGGCATAGATCGGACTGAGATAGCCGGCGGCGATGATCAGCAAAGAGATGAAATTGGTTAAAAAGCTTTGGTTCAGTAATTTCTTCATTCGTTATTTGGTTGGTTCGGCTTAGTTTTGAAAAACAATTGTCTGTAGACACTATTTTACCCGTAACGCCTTAGTCGGGTATGCGCCTGCGACAACACCAGCCATGATTGCCGCTACCGAACCGCTTTTCAAGGCCTAAAATCGATAATCTATCGACTCGGCCAACATCGCCGCCACCACGGTCAATCAGCTATTAGGATAAGCCGCCACATTCCGCCCCGAATAAAATCGGTGTTATGCTGAGCTGATTCTACTCAAGCCCCTACTCTATCCCACCGGCATGGCCAGTATCGTTATCACCACGCTCAACGCCCGTTATATTCACAGCGCTTTTGGCTTGCGTTATCTGTATGCCAATATGGGCGATCAACAATCTGACACGACTTTATTGGAATTCGGCATCCAACAACGGCCGATCGAGATAGTCGAGAAACTGTTGCAACAGCAAGCCCGGATTATCGGCTTTGGCGTTTATATCTGGAATGTTGCCGAGATTACCGCCATCGTTTCTATCCTGAAACAAGTCGCGCCGGAAATCGTTTTGGTGTTAGGCGGACCGGAAGTCAGCCACCCGCCGGATTTACCGGCTGTCGCCGACCTCGCGGACTTCATCATTACTGGCAACGGCGAAATAAGCTTTCCTGGTTTATGCAAACAATTGCTGGCCGGCGTCAAACCGGAACAAAAAATCGTGACGGGTGAAACCGCGCCGTTGGCGACCTTGGCATCCCCCTATCCGCACTACACCGACACCGATATTCGCCAGCGGATTATCTATGTCGAAGCGTCGCGCGGCTGTCCGTTTAAATGCGAATTTTGCCTGTCGTCGCTGGATACCACCGCCAAGCCGTTTGCATTGGACACATTTTTGCGGGAAATGGAGACTCTTTACCAACGCGGTGCGCGGCACTTCAAATTCATCGACCGCACCTTTAATCTTAAAGTCGATAGCAGCGTGGCAATTTTGGAGTTTTTCCTGGCGCACCTAAGCGACGATTTATATCTGCATTTTGAGGTGATTCCAGACAATCTTCCCGAGCGTCTGAAACAGGCGATCAAGCAATTCCCGCCCGGCGTACTGCAATTTGAAGTCGGCGTGCAAACGTTCGATCCGGCCATTCAACAATTAATCAGCCGTAAGCAAGACAACCAAAAAACCCAAGCCAATTTAAGCTGGCTACGCCAACATTCAAATGCTCATATCCATGCCGACCTAATTGCCGGCCTGCCTGGCGATACATTAGGTGGTTTCGGCGCCAGCTTCGATCAACTGATCGCACTAAATCCGCAGGAAATTCAAGTCGGCATATTGAAACGCCTGCGCGGCGCGCCTATCAATCGCCATAATCAAGACTACCAATTACGTTACGACCCCAACCCGCCGTATACGATTCTCCATACCCGCGATCTAGGTTTTGCCGACCTGCAACGCATCAACCGCTTTGCTCGATTTTGGGACTTAATCGGTAACTCCGGACGTTTTGCCGCAACGCTACCGCTTATTCTTGCCGACCGGCCATTTGCGCGCTTCATGCAATTCAGCGACGCGTTATATGCATTAACCGACAGCACCTGGCAAATCGCTTTAAAGCGCTTGTTCGAATTGACTTACACTGCGATGATCGAGACATTAGGGGTGCCTAGTGCGGATACCTTTGTGAACCTAGCTACGGATTACCAGCGTAGCGGCGAAAAAAGCCCGCCCAAGTTTTTACAAACCACCGGGACGGTCGAAACAAAACGCGGTGTAGCTAATAAGAGGCAAAAGCAATATCTATAACCCATAGAATTTGACGATTAGCCTAGGCCGATTACCCGCATTTTGTGTTAAAAAATAGATGTAAATTTTGACAACCAAGATGGTAAATTCGACCATTCAATCTACTCTTTACAATTTGCGGATATAAAAGATGACCTTTCCAAAAAGAATTTCTATTTTAGCGTTGTTATATCTCACATCAAATGCGGCGTGGTCTGAGCCAGTAAACCTTTGTAAAGTTAAAAGAATTTATGACGACGACATTAATGTTCCTGTCAAAATTGAATATGAAGATTGTTCGGGAGTAGCCTTTCGTTGGTATGCCAAGGCTTATGTAAAAGCATCTTGTTGGGAAGGCGCTATTGATTTACTCGAAGGAAAGTGTGAGCTTCATGAAAACGATTACAAGGAAGCTAGCACTGTAAGCCCTGGAACCGAAGAAGCGCAAGAAGAAAAACAGGATTGAAAACCTTTATTGGCTGCTTGTCGGCGAATGGCACGCATGCCAATTCAACCGGGGCATTTCAAGGTTCGTCCGCTCTATTGCGGCAAACAAGCTACCCTTTCGAGCTTGTTTCCGGGCTTAATTTACTTGTAATTTTAGATTGAATAACCTGACAAAGCCTACCCGCAAAGAGTTATGCGACACCTTCCTGTTAGCGGCTTGTCCCAGGCTTTGGCTTCGACCACCGCCAGTTTGAGGTTGCGATGCTCCAACATATAGTCGGCAGACAGCGCCTTGCCTCGTTTACCGTGGCCTTCCAGCCTGCCTAGTGTGATCAGGTAGCGACTACCTTCCACCACGCCCCAGCCAGCCACTTTCAGGGCCGGAAGAGTCGGCTTTCGGCTTCGTTCATTTATAGAGCCGAGAACCAGGTTTTGATTTTTAACGCCATCAACTTACGGCGCTCTTCCAAAAACTCGCTGAATTCTTTGATCTCACCGTCCAACATGGAAGCAGGAATACAATTCGTCGCCAAATTTGCAATGAGTTCGTCGCGGTTAGTGATGCCGCCGTACTTCTTTACGCCTCCCTCGCATTGCGCTTTCAACTCAGCAAAATAGACAGCGGGCGATTTTGCGCCAATCGCAATGTTGATCTCGCTCTGAGCGATCACATAGTTCGCAATTTGGTTATAGGTGCCGCGCGACAGACCCTTTTCATCCTTCAGAAATTTGCGCGGATAAACATGATGCGCATCGGCACGGTTTAACAGTAAATCGGTAACTGTAATATCTCGGGACAAAAAGCCTTTATCGCCCAGCTTGACTTGAGCCGCTTGATAGCACAAAAAGTACGGGCTGTTGATCGACGACGTATCCATAAACTGCGGCAACATGCCAGTCCAGAAACTGTCGGGCAATTCGTTCGGTATCACCGATTCGATGTAGCTCACCAAGCCACGGCTGCTAATCTGCCGAATGTCGAAATCGAACGTTGACTCCGGTGACCCGCTGTAACGACCGCGCAGCATCGACATGACAAACCAGCGTCGAACAATACGTTCCAAGTCAGCCGCAGACACATTTTCCGCTCGACCACGTAGATAGACGATATAGGCAAAATTGACCACGTTGCGGCCACCGATCAAACCACTGGTGACGAAACCGGCGGAACGCAGAATCATCGTGATACGGTCAAAATGAGTCTTGTTAATGAATGCAAAAATCCCGTTCTTCAAACGACCAAATGATGCTTCGGCGATAGCGTCTTCAAATTGCTTGGTTTCAAAGTTTCTGCCTGAAAGCAACGCCACTAAGTCCTGCAACTTACCCCGGCCAAACTCCGATGTGAATGCCACGCGCAGCATGTCGGTATAGGTCGGATCGTAAATGTCGTCGTTAACGTCGGCGATCCATTTCATCTTGTCGAAAAACTCTGAACCGACAAAAGCCGTGTCATTCTTCTTAATTTTGCTGATGAACTCAGGCGCAATAGCAAGGTGACAAAAATAATCGATGGCCTTACGCAACAGATTGCCACCATAGGTTTCATTCACCGCGATTTTCGACATGGCAAAGTCAGCTTGCGACAACGGCGAACCCGCAGAATTGACCCGAATGAAAATCTCCGTCACCGTCTCGATGTCTAAATCTTCGGCCAGTTCGATAATTCCGACATGGTTGTGGACGATGCCGCGTAGCCTTTCAATGACTTTGAATACCTTGTCCTGCGTGCAGTCTTGGTTGGCTGTGCAGTAATCGCTGACTAGTTGAAAAACACTAGTGGCTGGGTTGAACACGCTCGCCACGTCCGGTATCCAACCCGCATTTTTACGGATGGCCGGATTAGCCACTTCAAAGGTTTCTTCCTGCGGATTGAAGGCAATGCGAATCTGCACCGTCTCATAATCTTCGTTCAATACTTCCACACCCAGCAAAGACGCCATCAACGCCGTTACCCGTTGTTGACCGTCGATCAAAATGCGTTTGCCGGTCGAGGTCGTACCATCCTTCAATTTGATATTCGGATTGCGCCAGGCAATCAGATACCCTACGGGATAACCTTGGTATAGCGAATCAAGCAGGTTACGTACCTTGGTAGCCTCCCAAACAAACGGCCGCTGAATCTCGGGGATGGCAATCTCGCCAGACTTTACCCAGGTTAGCAGTGTTTCAATCGGGTGTGGGGTGACTGAGTAACGCTGGGTAGACATTTATTAACTCCGTTTAATTGAAAGTGTGAGCGTCGTTGAGTGCGCTTGATTTTACTAGGGGGCGTTTTGAAAACTCGGTAACTGCAACGCATCGGCGGGCGGCAGAATGTGTAAGCCCAAGGTTTGTAAATCGTTTGCCAGCACCAACAAATCCTGATCGCCGGTGACCAGCCAAGGAGCGTTGGCCGACAATGCCGCGTGGATGAACTTGTCATCGTCGGGATCGCGCGAAAAGGTTTGCTGTTCGATTTCCGTCGGCACGGTGACCCAAAAGGCGGCGGCGTCGACGTCGCGTAACAGTTGCTTTCGGTGTTCCAGGCTCAAGTACCGATCGAATTTGGGACGCCACAAACGTTCCTGCAATTCGGCAAAGGTGGCTAACGTGAAAACCGGCCGACCGTGCCTGACCACCTGCCGGGTCAACAACGCCGGTGCGCCGGCTTTGCTCAGGAAACCGCTGATCCAGACGTTGGTGTCGACGACAGCGAGGAGTCCTGAGTTTTCAGCTTTCATCCGCCAGCAACTGTTCGAGGATTTCCGGGGTCATGCCGGCCTTTTCGGCTGCGTCGGCGGTTTCGTCCATGGTTTTGCGCAGGCGGTCGGCGTAAAAGGTCCGCATGGCTTCATAATCTTCGGCACTGACCATCACCCCGACCACGCGGTCATGACGCGTCACCCGCACCGGTTCGCGCTGGGCGATGTCGAGAAATTCGCCAAATCGGGTTTTGGCTTCGTTGGCGGTAAAGGTTTGCATGGTAGCCTCCTGAGGATGGCGGTGTGTTGCGACTAATTTAGTCCAAATCGTTCGATTAGGTCAACTTGAACGCCAACAGTTCCCGCCAAGCTTAAAGCTGGCCGCTGAAAGCCTGGTGTAGTAGGGATTTTTCAGGTCAGCGCGCGAAAAGTAGCGCTATGATGAAGGCTCACCGAATGGTGATATAACCTGTTGAACACAAAGTGTTTTTGACGTTTTTCTATGGCGTCCCGGATACGATTCGAACGTACGACCTGTCCCTTAGGAGTGCGATACATTCCAAAAACCACAAAACACTGCAACAATATAAAATATATTAATCAATAATTTGCCCACAATTAAGACTTGCCATTAGTTGTGTTTTTTTGCCTGTTTTTTTGCAGAATTGGGACAATTTTGGGACAAAGATATATAATCAAAACCCAGAAAAAACGCGGGCCTGAAGGCGTTACCAGCACCAACAAGCCCTAACCGATTCACTTAACGAGCAGGGTTAAGCAATGGCTAGGCACATCATACCAAATGGCCCATTGCTGTCCCATAGGCGGCAATATGGCACGAATCAAAGAACGCACAGGTAAAGACGGAAAGCCAAATTACACGGCGGAAATCCGGCTGAAAGGCTGCAAACCAGCAACTCAGACATTCAAGCGACTGACTGACGCCAAAAAGTGGATTCAGGATACTGAGTCAGATATGCGCAATGGTCGCCACTTCAATACGTCTGAAGCCAAAAAACACACGGTAGCGGAAATGATAGACCGCTATGTCAAAGACGTAGCCCCCAACAAATTCAAACCTAACGAACTACGGATTCGCGGCCCGATTCTCGAATGGTGGAAATCTGAAATAGGCTACCTTCGCCTGTCCGATTTAAGCATTACAGATTTTGTGACATGCAGGGATAAGCTAGTAAACCACGGAGGCAACAAAGGCCGACCTCTAGCCGCTGCAACTGTCAAACGACACTTTGTCGCAATCGGTCACGTTCTGAAAATATGCCACTTAGAATGGCGCTGGATTGAGAAAAACCCGCTCAAGGATGGCATCATCGAAATGCCGGAACTGCCGCGCGGCATTGTGCGATTTTTAAATGATGATGAACTATCCAGACTAACGACAGCTTGCAAGGAATCGCCAAACGAATTGCTATACCCTGCCTTTGTGTTGGCTATTTCTACGGGTATGCGGCAATCGGAAACCATGAACCTGTATTGGCGCGAACCAGAAAGCCCACCCACAGAAACAGCGTGGGGCGTGGTCAATTTGTCCGAGTCTTGCATCATCCTTCACGAAACCAAAAATGGCGACCGGCGGCGCGTACCGTTAGCCAGTCAAGCTTTGGTCGAACTGCAAAAGCTCAACAAGGTTAGGCGGCTCGATACTTCGCTTGTTTTCCCGTCCCCTACTCACCCACACAAACCAATCGAACTCAAAAAAGCCTGGCTAAATGCTTTACAACGGGCTGAGGTTAATAATTTTCGCTGGCATGACCTTAGACATTGCACAGCGTCTTATCTGGCAATGGGTGGCGCGTCGATGGTCGATATTGCCGCCGTCCTTGGTCATCGTACCCTGGACATGGTGAAGCGTTACGCTCACTTGTCCGACGGCCATATAGCCAGCGTGGTCGAACGCATGAACACAAAGATTTTCGGTGGCGTGTGATGGCCGATGTAAAGACAACGCTCAGTGTACTTTCCGAAGCAGAACACCTGGATTCTCTATTTCGGTCCGTGCTTGACCCGGCGCAAGCAGAATCAGGCAATGGGTATTTGTTCGAAGGAATCCGGGCCGAAGCGGACCACAAAAGGCGCGTTGAGGATGCCTTGATTGCATTGACCAAAAGCACCGAGTCCAAAGAAAGCCAGGCACCAGCGACCAAAGGTGTTGACCAGTCAAGCGGGGAACGGGATTTAACAAAATGGTTCCGGGAAACTTGGAAAATAGAAGGCTGCCTAAACGGGACAGCATTTTTCAACTTATTAAAAAAATACGTTAATCAACCCAACAGCCCGATTAGAGAGCATTACACGACTGGACCAAAAGGCGCGGGTATTCGGTGGACAACAGGAAGCGCAAGCAACAACATGACCAAGAAAAACATTCAAACTATGGTCAGCAAGTTCAAAAAACAGGCGCGAGATAAAAGCTGTCAATAGCTAAAAACGGCAAATTTTCCGCGTAAGTTTCCGCATTACGTTCCGTCTTTCCGCATTAGCTAAGGCGGAAAAATCAGCCATTACAAATTACCCCTAGTCGCAAGCGACAACAGCAAGCGGCGAAACATCAATCCTATCAATATTGAATGTAAGGGGTAATTCATGGCCACTACAGCAACACCTATCACCCAAACTGCGAACCGTTTGATTCCCGTTCCTGAATGGAATCAGCACCACTCATGGCCGCCAGTTGGCGGATTACGTCACTTAATTTTTCACGAAAAAACCAACGGTTTTGCCAGCGCCTTTAAACGTGTTGGCCGCCGTGTCCTGATTGATGAAGCGGAGTTCTTCGCTTGCGTCGATAAACAAAACCAAGGGGGCAAATAATGAAAGCCCCTAAATTACCCAGAACCGACACCCTGACCGGTCGCGCGTGCATGCGTTTAATGGCTGGTCGCAAATTCACCCACCGCGATTTTCAAAACGAAACGGCAAGCTATCGGCTTTCAGGCTATATCGAACAGTTACGCAACCGCCACGGCTGGCCGATTGAATCCACCGAAGAAACCGCACCAACGAAAGACCCCACCGGCAGAAATGCCACCTATGCCCGCTACAGCCTAGACCCTGAGTTTTTGCAGATTGTAAGGGCTGAAATGGGGGAACGGTTCGATAACTTTATCGAGGCGGTTAAACGGTTCGAGGCAAAGGGGGAGAAATGACCCAACAAAGACAAGCCGCCCGGTACAGCAATACCAAAGCGGCTATAAAGCAAAATCTGAATGCTGATTATATCAAGCAAAGCCTTACAGCGCGCGACTTCTACCGCCACGAGTTGCCCGGCGCGCCACTCAAAAAGCATGGCTGGAACGATGGCGGCCTGTGTCCATTCCATAGCGACAACAAGCCCGGCTCTTTCCGCGTCAATCTAACAACCGGCGCTTATAAGTGCTTTGCCTGTGGTGCGGCTGGCGCTGATGTCATTGCCTTTGCTATGACCTTGTATGGACTTCAATTTGTAGAAGTCCTTGGAAAGCTGGCTGATGAATGGGGGCTTGCATGGTAGAGATTCCCCAGACATACAACGGCAAGCCATTAATGGCGAGTTGGACTTATTGCGCTATGGACGGCGCGCCCTTCGGGGTTGTCGGGCGGTATCAGAACGGCAGAGACAAAAAGGATATAGTGCCATTTTTCAAACGAAACGGCGCAAGCTGGGCGGCGGGTATCGAGTTAAATCCCCGTCCTTTGTTCGGTCTGGATAAGCTGGCGGCACAGCCAAAGGATAGGGCGGTTTTCATCGTTGAAGGAGAGAAAGCGGCGGCGGCCCTGCATGGTCTTGGCATTTGCGCTGTTACTTCATTAGGCGGCAGTCAAGCGGCCACAAAAGCCGATTGGACACCGCTAAACGGTTACAAGCTGGCCTATCTGATGCCCGACAACGACGAACCCGGCGAACACTATGCGCGGGACGTTTACGCGGCTCTATCGGCCTTGGAATTGCCACCGGATGTTAAGCTGGCGCGGTTGTCCGGCTTGCCGGAAGGCGGCGACGTGGTGGAATGGCTGCAAAATCACGCGCCTGAATGGGACGGCCTGCAACCATTCCCGACTACCGAACAAGCGTGGGCGCTGTCCGAGTTACGCGCGGAACTGAAAAAAACCGAGTCGATACCGGAAGAATGGAATTTAGCCATTTTAGCGGGTTCGTGTTCTGGTGTTTTTGATTGGGGAAAACCCAATGAAATCGAAACCAAGACGCCAGCCGTTCAAGCGTTGCCGCCGGAACTGATACCGGAACCTTTCCGGGGCTGGCTAGCTGATGTGTCCCACCGTATGCAAACACCGCCGGACTTTGCCGCAATATCGGCCATTGTCATTACCGGCTCAATCATTGGCGCGGGTTGCGCTATCCGGCCTAAACGCTTGGATGACTGGGAAGTTATCCCAAATATCTGGGGTGCGTGTATCGGGCGGCCTTCGGTCGTGCTGAAATCGCCCAGCATGAGCGAGGCGACTAAATTGCTTGACCGTTTGCAAGCCGACTATGGCGAACGCTACGAGCAGGAGAAGGCCGGGGCGGAGTTCGACGGCTTGGCAACCAAAGCCATGCTGGACGATGTGAAAAGCCAGTTATCCAGCAAAGCCAAGGGCAAAGGCAAAGACCGGGCGGTTAATCCCGACGACCTGCAAAAGCTCAAGGCCGATTATGTGGAGCTGACCCAAAACGCCACGCCAGAACCCACCCGGCGCTTATTCAAGACCAACGAAACCAGCATACAAAGTATGACGCTTTTGCAAAGTCAGAACCCGCGCGGCATTCTGGTTTTTAGGGATGAATTGACTGCCTTACTTGTGAAGTGGGACAGAGAAGACGGAGCCGACGAACGCGCCTATTTTCTGGAAGGCTGGAACGGCAACGGCTCTTACACGGATTGCAAGATAGGCCGGGGCATCACCGATGCCAAGCAAATCTGTATCAGTTTGTTAGGCGGCATACAGCCTGACAAGTTAAAGCGGTATCTGTACCAAGCCATGCAAGGTAACAATGACGGCCTGATGCAACGCCTACAGCTTGCCGTCTGGCCGGATGAGCCGGAACGCTGGCAACTGGTCGATACCATACCGAACAAGGCCGACAAGCAACGGGCTTTTAATATCCTGCAAGCCCTGGCTGAAATGGATTTTATTGAGCATGGCGCGAAACAAGGCGAATATGATGACCGGCCTTATTTCCGATTCGATGATGCTGGGCAATCCGTGTTCAATGACTGGCTGACCGAACTGCAAACCATCAAGCTACAGCGGGAAGAAAACCCGTTAATGGTGGAACACTTCGGCAAGTTTCGTTCACTGATGCCCAGCCTTTCCTTGATATTCCATTGCATCGACATTGCCGACGGTAAAACAAGCGGCAACGTATCGGCAGCAGCGGCACGGCTGGCGGTTGATTGGTGCAAATATCTTGAAAGCCACGCAAGGCGGATTTATGCCATGGCCGAGAGTCCAGAGCATGAAGCGGCGGTAAGGCTGGCCGACAAGATAAAAGCAAAGGCTTTGCCTAGTCCGTTTACCTGCAAGGCAGTCTATGACAAAGGCTGGCACGGACTGAAAGACCGGCACGAAGTCGAAGCGGCCTGCAATATCCTGATTGATGAAAACTGGCTGATGATGGAACGCAAACCAGCCACCGGAAACCGTGGGCGGCCACCTTTGCCGGAATATCACATTAACCCGGTTTTTCTATGAAAACCCGCCTACCCTGTACCAGCTAAAACCGCTAAATTATTTTAGCCATTTTAGCGGGTTCGGGGTGTAGGCATTTTCACTTAAAAAATATCAGAAACATGCATGGATAGCGGGCGACTGATGGTAGTCGATGAACCGGCATGAAATCTAAGCGGGTCCTTCCTGGAGACTGCGCACCGCGGGTAATTCGGACCCCGTTGATTGAGAGTTTTTCGGTTTTCTTATGACACTATTACTATCCCAAATCCTTACAGACCAGCAATATCAAGGCTTGCGGCCATTTCAAGAAATAAAGCAACATAAGGCATGAGCGGCGGGAGCCGTTCTTAAATCGGAATTCTTCCTTCCGATTTGAAACCCGTCAGGCTCAATAAAAACCGATGTAATAATGTAACAATCAAGACTGGATAACATCGGCTTTTTATTGCTGGTTGTTGGGGTGTTTTATTTTGAGATGGGACAAAATTGGGACAAAGCTCAAATCCAACCAAACCAATACCCCAATAAAACATTGATTTCTATGGCGTCCCGGATACGATTCGAACGTACGACCTGTCCCTTAGGAGGGGACCGCTCTATCCTACTGAGCTACCGGGACGTTGGGCGGCAATTCTACCATAGCGAGAGACTAGGCTTTCTGTTTTCTGATCTCAACCCGCTCCAGCGAGGTAATAAAATAAGACAGCTTTGATTGGCTTTTTGAGGATAGATTTTCGAAAAGCCCGCCAATTTGAACTTTCGATGAGCCCGCCGAGGCTGACTTGACAAAACGTACCGACAAATCGAAGTCCATTACATAATTTTCAAAATTGATTTGGCAATTTTTAATCCTGTCGCCGCGCTGTACCCTGGCTCTGTTAATCGGCACACTGATACCGGCCCCGCCTCTCGACAAATCAAAAAGATAACCGCCGATTGATATACCCGTGCGCTGTACGACACCGCCAAACGGAATATCGATAGAACTGATTTCCAACCGCGGCGAACGCCTGCGCTGTGGATAAAAAATGCGCTCCGGCAATGGTGCCTTGTAATAGTTGATACCGCGGGAATGACCGATTTCAATATCCGTCAGATTGAACGATAAATGTATACCTTTATGAAAGGTAGAGAGTTTTAGCGATCTGCTGTGCAACAAAAGGTCGTTACCGTGTTTGGGCATTAGCTCATCGAGAATAATGGAATTTTTATCCAACTTAACCCCAAGTATCGACGAGCTGAAATCCTCAGCCGAACCGTCGACCTGAACACTACACAAGGGTGAACTATTTTCGATTTCGCAAAGTAACTTGGCGATTTTTTCTTGATCGGTAAGAAAGTTAGGATTTTCAAAAGTTAACAGATCGTCTTCGCTGGAAACAGGCGCCGACTCAATCGGTTTTGAAAATAAATGCTTAAGTTTTCCCAGCATGCGAAGCGGCCTATCTATTGATTTAGGCGAGCAGTCTACACTGAAATTAATGTGTGCGAAAACAGCTCGTTTCGGGTGACGCCGTCAGGCCCATACGTCGCTGCTAATGGCGATTTGCCTCTAAGAATTTGCAGCGATCGCTGAGTATGCCGACTCAGCAACGCAATGCTAGCGCCGTTTTGTTCGTTAACGGCCCGGCATTTTTCGGCAAGCTTGGAGATACGATGCCAGCAATTCCAGGTCTCGGATATATCGATGCCCGTCTCTTTGGCTTTGATAAGATAAGTTTTGATGCCGTCGTTACCGATCGCCAACTGCTCGGTGGCAAGCACCTGACCCAGTTGCTTGGTGAATTGCTCAAGTTGAACAACCAGATCTTTTTTATTGGCGGCAATCGCCGAAATAACGTCCGGATCGACTGTTTGTTTTAGTTTATCGGATTCGGCATTTAACAACTCAAGCAAATTCTGCGTG
>Ga0172378_10001661_pt1 | contig 20654 bp, 15 predicted proteins | sample GrowelOW332metaG_FD_119755 | JGI IMG/M metagenome (GOLD analysis project Ga0172378, IMG submission 119755) | Groundwater microbial communities from an aquifer near a municipal landfill in Southern Ontario, Canada - Pumphouse #3_1 metaG | ecosystem: Environmental > Aquatic > Deep subsurface >... | reverse complement strand
GCCCAGCCTACCATCATTGAAAAAAATGTATCCATAAACTCGTATTTTAACTGCTTCTTTATTACATTCTCATTTTGCAGATTCCACTGCCTGCTCTGAATAACCTCTGAATGAAGAAAAAGGTTATGAGGCATGACTACCGCTCCTAAAACGCTCATTATCACAAACATGGAACCTTTAGGGAAGTTTGGGGTAACCCAGCCGGCAAGGGACTGATTCCAGTTTATATTAACCAGTATAAGTTCTATGATAAATGATATCCCAATTAGGGAGACGAACCCTATTATCCACTTTTCCAGTTTTTTATAAGAATTAGTAAGCAGCATCCACATAACAAACATCAATACTATAACTGTTCCTAATTTAATAGGAATCTTAAATAGCATTTCAAGTGCTATTGCCCCGCCTAAAATTTCTGCCAGTGCTGTTGAAACAGATGCTAAAACAGCAGTACTTAAAATAATAATGCTAAGATAGGGATTTAAATTAATTGCTGCAGATTCAGCTAAGCAATTCCCCGTTACAATGCCCAGATGTGCAGCATTGTGCTGAAGTACTATCAGCATTATTGTTCCAAGAGATGCCATCCAAAGCAGTCTATATCCGAACTGAGAGCCTGCAGCTACATTTGAAGCCCAGTTGCCTGGATCAATAAAACCAACTGTAACTAATAAGCCTGGGCCTATATATTTAAAGAAATCACTGCTCATAAGTTTTGGTCTATGATCTTTTCCATATTCACTAAATAATTTTTTTATTTTCATAATAATAACTCCTTAACAATAATTATTATATCATAAATTATAATATTTAATCATACATTTAAGATTTATCCCTTTAATAATTGCTATAAAAATAAGCCAGGTGATTTTCTCACCTGACTTATTAAGATTTTTTAAATGATCCGCAGTCTGTGCACTCTACAGTATCTGCCACCTTTTCATGCTTAACTACATCAATATGCTGAAGAGTACAATAATTTTCATCTTCAGCATGATATAAACATTCGTTCACGCTGCAGCCAATGCTCTCATTTTCGCCTCTTTCTTTTGGCATTTCATTTTCCATATTATTCATCACTGTCATCTCGCTTAATTTATATTTCAATATTATTATCTCAAAATATGAAATATATATTCTAAGATGACAGCTGCTTAGCAAATTAATCCTGAGTTATTTTTATATCGTACATGCCTTTAGTTTTATCACCATCTATATCTATATAATATACCTCTCCTTCTTTAACTTCCTTTTCATATGTTCCCTCCTGATTAGCGGGCAATTTGTCGATAAGCTTACCATCACTGTCTAAAAGAGATATAGTAAGGCTGCCATTATCTACAACCGAATTATAATATATCTTAATATCACCATCAAGATTTATTCGAATTTGCTTTCTACTATTTCCTTCCCAAAAGCCATAGGTATTTTTCAAACTAAATATAATATTCTCATCTTCGTTGTTTTCAGCTTTCACAGGTATACTGCTTTCTTCAGATATCATGTTAATATTAGAATTATATTTTACAGGCATTAAATTTAATACAAAAACTGAAATAATAGCTAGAATCAAAACTATAAATATTACAATTATTGCTATTAAGCCTTTATTTCTGTTTCCTGAACCTTCAGCATTATAATTTATTGTTCCATAATTTATTCCCCTATCTGCTTTTGCCCCACAGTATGGACAGGTTTCCCAGTCAGCATTCAGCTGTTTGCCGCAGTTAGGACATTTATTTGATAATTCTGTATCACAATAAGGGCATTTTATAAAATCCTTTTGAACTGTTTTTCCACAGTTAGGGCATATATATCTTTCTCTTCTGCCTGATCTAACCACTAAATATATAATAAGCCCTATAAGATTTGGTATAAGTACAGCAATAAGTGTCCAAAGCAATGGATCCAATCCATATTTAAGTGTATCTTTGTATACATAAACACCAATAAGTATCTTCAAAGCAATTATAAGGAAAAATATTAAAATAAGCGGCAAAAATCCCAAAAATGAAAAATTCATATTACTCTCCTCCTAAATAAATGAAATTTAGAATATCATCTTTATAAAAATAAATTATAATTATGTTTGCTGCTAAAGAAAAGGTAAACATAAAGCAGAAGATAATACCGATTATTATACCTATTTCAAAGGCAGCAGCGCATAAAATTATTTCTATTGAAACAAATATGGATGATAGAATAGTAAGCACTAAAATCAGACTTCCATTATTGCTGTGATATATAGCTTCTCTGGTTCTTTCTATAAGTCTTTTGTCTAGTGTCTCTTCCCTTCCTATTTCTTCTTTTAGTATATTATCAACATCAATAAGTCCCATAATATTCCTCCATTAATTTTTTCAATAGTATTTTGCCCTGGTATAATCTTGATTTAACCGTTCCTGTAGGGATATTTAAAATATCAGAAATATCAGTATATGTGAGATCTTTAAAATAAAACAGCAGTATAGGAATTCTATATTTATCATTTAGCTTATTAACACTCTCCATAACTTTTTTATTCCTGTCGCTTTTAATTAAATCTTCCTCAATAGTTATATGCTGATCCGGATAATTATTTATTTCATTTTCTTTTTCCTCAGTGCTTAAAAATATATTTTTCATTTTAAAATGAAGCATTTTTTCTTTTGAATAGCTGTCTCTGTAACAGTTAAGACAAATACTGTAAATCCAATTTTCAAATTTATTTTCTTTTTTATATTTATCAATATTTTTATATACTTTAAACCAGGTATTCTGAAAAAGGTCCTCTGCTTCAAATTTACTTTTGCACAGCTTAACGCAAAGCTTATAAATATAGGGAGAGTATGTCTCAATCAATTTATCCATGATTGTATTCCCATATTCATTATAGTGTTTTATTTTTCCAGCAGTTTCTGCCATGTTAAAATTTTCAATAGCAATCCCCTCCTTCATTTAATTATACTGGTAAAAATTTGATTTTGTTCGGTAATTAAACTTATTAAGCCAAAAAAAATAAGCTTGAAATATTATCAAGTCTTATTTCTTTACGAATTAATTAACTGTCCTCTAAAATGCATCTGGTTTCAAGAATATAATTTTCTTCAATTTCTTTAAATCCCGTGCTTTTATATAAATTAACAGCTTTTATATTTTCCTTATCAACTTTTATTAAGCTAACTGAAAATCCTTCATCTATTATTAGGTTTAACAGATGATGAAGAAAAATTCTGCCAAAACCCTTCCCTTTATATTCATCCAAAATTCCAAAATTAACTATATATGGTTTTTTGTTATCTATTATTATTTGTCCATATCCTATAATCTTATTATTTAGCTGAATGAAAATAGCTCCTTCGTTATAATAATATTTTTGAAGCTCATCATAATATATGTCATCAATGGTCAGCGGAATTCTATTTTTATTGTTGAATATTTTATTTTGTATTTTACATCTAAGATCTTCATCCTTACCAAGAGTTACACTTTTATAAGAAATGCCTTCCCTGGATTCATTAAATCTATCTTTAAGATCAATGCTTAATATCAGAGTTTTATTTCTAAAGTTAAAGCCTATATCATTTAGTGCATCTAATATGTAGGCTTCACCTTTATAATATAAAATATAATCTTTATTCTTATTCCCAATTAATCTTAATATATTTTCTTTTGTTATATTGTCCTTATCTAAATAAAGACTTTGAATTTTATATAAACTCTTTAATAATGGTTTTTCCCATATATATCCAATAAGTTTATCTTCTTTTTTCAATATTCGAACATATTTCCTATAAAACATTTTTTTTAAAACATTTGCTGCATTATAAGTATCAAAAAAATCCAGATTCATAGAATTGAAATCAGATCTTTTAGAATTTAGTTTTTTAAAATTTGATAAATTGTTTTTTTTAAGTGAAATTACTACCATAATTAATTTTCATCCCTTATTATAATCATTAATAAAATTCACAAAATCTTCAATAAATTTTTCTTCTTTATCTTTATATTTTATAATTCTGTAAAGTTTATGATTAAATTTACCTTCACTAAAAGTTTTTTTCTTCAAATATCTTTTTTTACCTATCTTCCAAAACTTATGGGGAAAGGTAATATACGCTAATATTAAGTTCATCTCATCTATTGATATTTTTTTAATTGAGGAATATGATTCCAGTATTGATTTTGCGTAGTTAAAATCCCATTCAAATTCTTTTTTATACATAAGTCTTCTTATAAACTTTGCTAAATCAACTACCTGTACATCTATCATAATACTGTCTAAATCTATTATATAATATTTTACACCTTCCTTCATTATATTTTGATAATAGAAGGAATTATGGCATATGGTTTTATTTTTTTTTGCCTCCTCAAAAAGCTTACTGTAACCAACTTTTTTCAACAAATCCAGTGCCTTTAAGCCCCTATTTCTGTAATAATCCAGGTTCTGCTGATAAATTTTATCAAATTGACTTTTTAATTTCATTTCACATATTATTACATCATACTTAGAAAAATCATTAATATAATTATTTAATAATATAACTGAATTATAAAATTTCCCATTAAACTTTAATTTTTTGTTTTCTATATTTCTAGCTGCCAAATGAAATTTTGCAAGAAGATTAGTGCAATTAATTACTTCTTCAATGCTGTCCATTATGCATTCATTTCCATCAATCCAGGTAGTTACATAAAAAAGAAACTTTTTCGTTTTAATGTAGGTCATTCCATTTTTAGTTTTTATATAATATGCAGTATTTGTAAAGCCTTTTTCTCTTAAATAGTAATTTAGAATGCTGCCGTTTAATATCTTTCTTTCTCCATGTTTCATTTTTTTAAGACAAAAATCTCCTTTTGAAGTTATAAGTTTGTATGCACTTCTAGCCTTAAATATATCATATACCTGAAAATCATACTTTTTTATAACATCCATTAAAAGGCTTCTTTCTTTTGATGTTAACTCATTAATATACTTTACCAGCCTTGTATTTCCCAAGGATAACCCCCTGATATTTCTCTATTAAAATATATTCATTTATATAATTTATAGAATATTTTTAATTATCCGTCTTTAATTTTTAATTTTAATTTTATTGACAGTATACCAAAAATAATATATAATCAATCTTGTCACTTAATAAGGAGGAGTTCCCGAGCGGCCAAAGGGGGCAGACTGTAAATCTGTTATCGATCGATTTCGATGGTTCGAATCCATCCTCCTCCACCATATTGAGCAAAAACCGATGTGTTATCAATGATAATGCGGCGGTTTTTATTTTATAGTGAATAAAATTAACCAAAAAGAGCGTCAGCAAATTTTATTTTGCTTCCGCTCTTTTTAATTACCCTGATTTTATAAATCGTTAACTTCCTTTATGCTGAGTCCAATCTTTTTAGTTTCTATGTTAACATCTATTATCTTGGCTTTAACCATCTGTCCTATCTCTAAAACATCTCCTGGTTTGTTTATTCTCTTGTGGCTTATCTGAGAAATATGAGCTAAAGCATCAACTCCAGGCTCTAATTCTATAAAAGCTCCGAAATCTGCAAACCTTACTACTTTTCCTAAAACTACTGAATCTACCGGATACTTTTCGGATGCATTTTTCCATGGATCCTCAATAAGCTTCTTAAGGCTGAGGGAAAGCTTCTTGTTTTCCCTATCCACATTTAAAACATAAACTTCTATTACTTCGCCTATTTTTAGAATGTCTGAAGGTTTATCAATTCTGCCATAGGATAATTCTGATACGTGAAGAAGTCCATCAACTCCATCAACGTCAATAAATGCACCAAATGGTGTCATTCTCTTAACTTCTCCTTTAACTGTCTGGCCTTCCTCCAGTTTCTCCCAGGTTCCTTCTTCAGACTTTTCTCTTTCCTTCTGCAGAAGAGATCTTCTTGAAGCAACTATTTTTGTATTTCTCTTAACTTCTTTAAACTCAATAATCTGAACCTCTACTGTTTTTCCTACATATTCATTTAAGTTTTCTACGTGGTATAATTCAATATGAGATGCCGGAACAAATATCCTGACTCCTCTGAAGCTGGATATAACTCCACCATTAACAGCTTCCTTAATCGTAACCTTAATTGGCTCCTTCTTTTCAAAAGCTTCTTTAATCTGGTTATAAGCCTCTTGTCTTTCTAATTCTACCTTTGACAGAACTACATACCCATCTTCATTTTTTCTGCTGATAACCTTAACTTCAATGAAGTCTCCTTCTTTGAACAGATCACTTAACTTTTCATTGGGCTCTAAAGTAACTTCTTCAACTGGCAGAAGTCCATCTGCTTTATATCCGATATTTAAATACGCCCCTTTTTCATTAATTGATATTATTTTACCGCTGATTACTGAACCAACGGCAATCCTTCTGTCAAACTTCTCCATAAACTCTAGCTGCTCGTTAAATTCTAGATCCTTTTCATCGCTCATTTTAGTAATTGCCTCCTTAATAATCCATTCAGGTGTTGAAGCCCCAGCTGTAACACCTATTTTATTTATTCTATTATCTTTTATTATTTCATCAGGAATTTCACCTGAATTTTCAACAAAAATAGTGTTTTTACAATTTTCACTGCATATCTTATATAATTTTTTTGAGTTTGAACTGTCTTTTCCCCCTAAAACCACCATGGCATCAACTTTTTTAGATAAGTCCGATGCTGCTTTCTGTCTTTCAGAGGTGGCTGTGCATATAGTGTTGAATGAAAGTATATCTCTTTCACCGCAGCTTACTTTAGCAAGCACTTTATCCCAATTATCTTTTTTCTCTGTGGTCTGGGCTACTATGCATATTCTATCCGGGATTTCTGTTAAATCCTCACCGTCTTTTGTTATTATGGCAGTATTCTGGCACCATCCATTAATTCCCATAACTTCAGGATGATCCTTATCACCTACTATTATTATTCCATATCCCTGGTTAAAATATTTATTAACTTTAATATGAATATTAGTTACAAATGGACAAGTAGCATCTATAATTTCTATTTCCTTATTTTTAAGGCTATCGTATACTTTCTCTCCAACTCCATGAGATCTTATTATAACAACATCTGCTGGTTTTAAGTTTTCTATATCTTCCATGTTAATTGGAAATATATTCTTCTCTTTAAGCTTTTCTACCACATCTCTGTTATGAATAATAGGACCTAAAGTATAAATTTTTTTATTATACCTGACGGCTGCCTGCAAAGCTTCATTTACAGCTCTCTCAACTCCAAAACAAAACCCTGCCTTGCCAGCTAAAACTACTTCCATTATATCACCTTGTCTATGTATGATGATAGTAAATTTACAACTTCCTCTATGGAAAGATAAGAACAATCCACCAAAATTGCATCATCTGCCATCTTCAGAGGATCTGCCTTTCTGTTTGAGTCAATATCATCTCTTCTTATGATATCATTTAAAACATCTTCATACAATACATTAATTCCTTTATCTATTAATTCTTTGTGCCTTCTTTTAGCTCTTTCTTTCGCGCTGGCTGTTAAAAAGAATTTTATTGGTGCATCTTTTAAAACTACAGTCCCTATATCTCTTCCATCCATAATAACACTGTATTTCTGTCCCATTTGCTGCTGAAGGGAAACCATCATTTTTCTAACCTCTGAAACTGCAGCATAATCTGAAACATTTTTGCTTATATATGGAGTGGTTATTTCTTCCTGAACATTATTCCCGTTTAAATAAAGATCATCATTTTCAAAATGCATCTCCAAACCCTTTATAATTTCTATAAGACCTGGTACATCATTAAAGGATATTCCGCAGCTAAGTGCAGAAAGAGTTACTGCTCTATACATGGCGCCTGTATTTATATACATAAGATCATATCTTTTCCCTATCAATTTTGCTATTGTACTTTTCCCGGCTCCTGCTGGTCCATCAATTGCTACATTTAATTTCAAATTATCAGCTCCCATTCATATATAATTCTATAAATATAAATAAAATCCTTTTTTTTACTAAAAATAAGCTTTTTTTCATTCACCGGCCTTTATACCTGAAAGATATCCTGTAGAAAGTGCTATCTGAAGATTGAATCCTCCTGTCAGTGCATCCACATCTATTATTTCTCCTGCAAAATACAAATTAGGTATTAATTTTGATTTCATGGTGGAAGGATCAATAGAATCTACATCTATTCCTCCACGAGTTATTATAGCCTCATCAATAGGCCTGAAACCTTTAATATTAAATGTAAGTTTAGTAAGAGAATCAACCAGTTTTTTTCTTTCTTCCTTTGTAATACTGTTTACCTTCTTATTCTCATCAATTTCTGATAATCTTATTATTACAGGAATCAGCTTTTTAGGAAGCAGCTCATTTAAAGAATTTTTAAAATCCTTATTTAAATTACCGGAAAAATCCCTTTGAATTCTTTTATCCAGTTCATCCTCAAAAAGAGCAGGCTTAAGATTAATTACTCCCTTTAATCCTTTTGCATCCTTAATATAAGAACTTCCTTTAATAACTATAGGACCTGATAATCCAAAGTGAGTAAACAGCATCTCACCGTTTTCTCTATATATTACCTTTTTCTTATCAATTAGTGAAAATTCAACATTTTTAAGTGACAGCCCCTGAAGATCTTTTACATATTCCTCGTAAACTTCCAGGGGAACCAGAGATGGAGTAAGCTTTGTTACCTTATGCCCAATTTTTTCAGCTATCTTATGACCTTCACCGCTGGAGCCGGTCTGAGGATAGGATATACCTCCGGTACATAAAATAAATTTGTCTCCATATATTATTCCTTTATCAGTATTTAATGACTCTATTTTTTCGTCTTTTATATTAAAAGAAACTGCCCTGGTTTTAAGCTGTATTTCTACATTACTTTCTTTTAAATTGTTTTCCAAAGCTCTGATTATATCTGATGATTTATCTGACTTTGGGAAAACCCTGTCTCCTCTTTCCACCTTCAAATTAACTCCATGATTATTAAAATACTCCATGGTATCCTTATTAGTATATGTATAAAGTGAGGAATAAAGGAAATATGGATTGGAAACTATATAATCAAAAAATTCACTAATATCTTTAGATGAGGTAATATTGCATCTTCCCTTTCCTGTAATATATAATTTTTTGCCCAGCTTCTCATTTTTTTCTATTAAAACTACCTCTGAGGTTTTTGAAGCTTCTATCGCTGCCATCATACCTGATGGACCTCCGCCAATTACAATAACCTTATTCAACTTATCACCGCCTATATACTAATTTAATACAGTAATGATAATTAATCAAGGTGCCACCCAGGTCACATTTCACATTTTCAACAAAAAACTATTTTAGAAAGTGAAATGTGACCTGGGTGGCACCTAAAAAAAATTGCCGCCACTTTCGTGGCAGCATTTTTTTTAGTACCATCCTCTAAGTTTCATAGCAGCTGAAACTCTCTTTATTGAGTGCATATAAGCTGCATTTCTCATTGAAACTTTATATCCTTCTTTTATCTTCCAAATATCATTGAAGGCATTGACCATTGCTGCTTCTTCTTTGTCTTCAACTTCTTTTTCGCCCCAATAGTAGCCGTATAAGTTTTGAACCCATTCAAAATATGAAACAGTAACTCCGCCTGCATTGCTTAGTATGTCTGGTGTTATTGTTATTCCCTTATTGAATAAAATTTCATCAGCCTCCGGTGTTATTGGGCCGTTGGCAGCTTCAACTACAAGCTTTGCATTAATCAGATTAACATTGTCCATGGTTATTGAATTTTCTAAAGCTGCCGGTATTAATATATCAACTTTTAATGCCCAGAATTCATTTAATGTAATTTCTTTTGCTCCCGGGAAATTAACCAGCGTCTTATTATTTTTCATATACTCTACAAGAGCTTTTCCGTCTAATCCGTTCTCATTATATATAGCATAGGTTCCTTTTTCTGTTGACCATTCTGATACTGCTGTAACCTTAGCACCCAGCTTTTCACAATTTAGAACTGTAAAAGAACCTACATTTCCAAAACCCTGTACAGCAATCTTGGCTTTCTTCATGTCAATTCCAACTTTTTTAGCAGCTTCCCTTGCAATTACTGCAACTCCAAAGCCTGTTGCCGCATTTCTTCCTTTTGACCCGCCAAATTCCAAAGGCTTGCCTGTAAATGTTCCTACTGCACTATATCCTGTAAGTTTGTTATATTCATCAACCATCCAGCTCATTATCTGACCGTTTGTATTAACATCCGGTGCCGGGACATCAACTTTTTCCCCTATCAGCTTATATATTTTATCTACATATCCTCTGCTTAATCTTTCTAATTCACCCTGAGATAATGTTTTAGGGTCAACAATTATTCCGCCTTTTCCTCCTCCGTAAGGAATTCCGGTTACAGAACATTTAAATGTCATCCATATAGATAGTGCTTTAACTTCTTCTATGGAAACGTTTTGATGGAACCTAATACCACCCTTAGTTGGGCCAACAGCATCATTATGCTGTGATCTGAATCCTTTAAATACTTTGATTGATCCATCATCCATTCTGACAGGAATTGATACTTCAATTACACGAAGAGGCTCTTTCAGTATTTCATAAACAGCAGGCTCCATACCCAATTTATCGCAAGCTTCCTTTACTTGTCTTTGAGCATTTTCAAACGGATTTAAATTTTCTTTTGACATATAACTACCTCCTAAATGAATTTATTATTTCATTCCTCACAAGTTAATGAAATTCTTCTTTCTTATAATGTATATATTCTATGTCAAATTAAATATTCCTTCTTATTTTATAAAAAAAATAAAAAAATCTGCAGATAGCAGATTTAATTTTTTGTTGAAATTTTATAATTCCTATAGAGTAAAAAAATTAGGAACGCCTCCTAATTTTCCATATCGCCGTTTTTATCAGAATATACTTTATATTCCTGCCATATATTTTCTAAATCATTGAAGGTTGTAGATATTTTTTCTTTTTCATTAAGTCCAACTGCAACTATTAAAGCATTTATTATGCTCATAGGAGCTACAAGAGAATCCACAAAGGAAGCCATGTTGCTTTGAGCTATAAGTGTACAATCGGATCTGGAGGCTAGTGGGGAAAGCAGGCTGTCTGTAAGGGATACTACCTTTGTCCCTCTGCTTTTCACAAAACTTATTGCCTCTATTGTTGTATTTGTATATCGGGGAAATCCAATTCCTATTAATAAATCATCTGATGATATATTAATAAGCTGCTCGAATATATCTGATATACCATAGGATACAACCTTCACATTGTCCAGGATTAAGTTTAAATAAAATCCTAAAAACTCTGCAAGTACTGTTGAGCTTCTAAGCCCTAATATATATATTTTTTTAGCCTTAAATATTGATTCAACTATTTCTTCAAAGTTTTTAGCGTTTATCTTTTCCATAGTCGATCTTATATTTTCTATGTCTGCCTTTAAAACTCCCTTTAATGTGGTTTCTTCATTTCCAAAACTGTTGGAAAGCTCTATTCTCTGAACTGTTGTAAGCTTTGTCTTTATAAGCTCCTGAAGAGACTTTTGAAGAGTGGGGTAACCTGAAAATCCTAATTCATTTGCAAATCTGACTACGGTAGACTCGCTTACACCAACGCTTACTCCTAGTTTTGCAGCGGTCATGAATGCTGCCTTATCATAATGTTTTAATATATATTCGGCTATCAGCTTTTGCCCTTTGCTAAGCCTGGGAAATTTTTGCTGAATTGTTCTCATAAGATCTTTACTGTTTTCGCTCATAATATATCCTCTCTAATGTTGCATTTTTTCTTTCATTTTAACATTAAATGCATTATTATTCAACATTTCCGTACTATTTAGAGGGATTTTAAATAATTTATTTCATTATTTGTAAGTATGCGGTATTTCCCCCTGGAAAGTTTCCCTAGATAAATTTTCCCGATCTGCATTCTTTCCAAATAAATCACCTTAAAGCCTGCTGACTCCAGCATTCTTCTTATCTGCCTGTTTTTGCCTTCATGTATTATTATTTCGTAGCTGCTGTCTTTTCCTTCATCTATAACTTTCAATTTGCAGGGTCTCGTTACATATCCTCCTATATCTATGCCGTTTTCCAACTTTTCTATGTCATCATGAGTTAGTTTTCCGTTTATAATAAACCTATATAATTTATCTATATTTTCTCTGGGATGAATTACTTTATTATATATTTCTCCGTCATTTGTAAGCAGAATTAAGCCGCAGCTGTCATAGTCCAGCCTTCCAATAGGATATATCCTCTCCTGCACCGGGACTAAGTCAATTATGGTTTTTCTTCCTCTGTCGTCTGTTACTGATGACAGAAAGCCTGCCGGTTTATTTAAAGCTATATATACCTTATTTTCCTCTTCTTTAATAATCCTGTCATCTAAAAGAACAATGTCCTTATCTTTGTCTATCTTATATCCCATCTCAGTTATAACCTGTCCGTTTACTTTAACCCTTCCGGATAAAATTATCTCCTCACATTTTCTTCTTGAGGCTACGCCGCAGAGAGCCATATATTTTTGCAGTCTTCCCATGAAATCACCTAATCTAAAGCTTTTGGATTATATATTCTTCTTTTGTCTAATGTCCATATTCCATCAGTAAATTCTCCCTTAGGCGTATCAGATAGTGCCTTTCCTATATCAAACATGGTAGCATCTATTTTATCAATATAGTGAAGAATTTCTGCCTCTTTAAGCATTGGCTTTTTAGGGCTGCCATATTCAGGCTCATAGTGATGAGTCAGAACCATATGCTCAAGCAGAAGAACTATTTCTCTGTCTGCCTTTAGCTTTTCTCCAACTATTTCTATATTCTTAATTCCTTCAATTATGTGACCCAGCATTTTTCCCTCAAAGGTATAATCTTCAACTATACCTAATTCTGAGGAATCCATTTCATCAATTTTTGCAATATCATGGAGTATTATTCCTGCATATAGAAGGTCTGTATTCAAAAATGGGTATACCTGACTTATTTTTTCCCCCAAAACCAGCATAGTAGATACGTGGTATAAAAGGCCTCCCTTTATGGAGTGGTGGTTTTTCATGGCAGCAGGATAAAATATCAGCTTATCCCTGTACTCATCAATAATATAAGATACTATATTTTTGATGTCTTTATTCTCAATTCTGCTGATATAGTTTTCAATAGTATTTAACATATCTTCTGCAGGAATCGGTGCTGCAGGAACGAAATCCTCTATTTTTACGTTGTCCTCTTCATTTGTCATTCTTATTTTAGAAATATTAAGCTGAAGATTATTGGAATAGTTTATTACTTCTCCTTTTACCTTTACCAGAGAGTTTTTTGAGAATTCACTTTCTTCCAGTTTATAATCCCATATCTTACTGTTTACTTCTCCTGTTTTATCTGCTAATACCATATCTAAATATTTAGAATTATTTTTTGACTTTTTTAGCTCTACTTCCTTAATAATGTAATAGCCTTGAATAGTAAAGCCCTCTCTGAAATTTCCTATTACTGCATTTTCAACTAACATAACATCCTCCTATTCTACTTTTACAGTCTCATCTATAGAAAACAAATATAAGTATTTTTCTTTAACTTTTTTGTTTGTCATCTTTTCTATTGCCATTTTGTAAAAATTAAGCTGCTCTTTATATCTGTCTGCTAAAATATTTTTGCTGCTCTTATCACACTTATCTGTTTTATAATCTATTAATATAATATCCTGTCCCTCATAAAAAAAGCAGTCTATTATTCCCTGAACAAGAACCTTTTCATCTTTGTATGGATCATTTATAAGCTCTTTATATATAACTCCTGCGGGAACCTGCATTATAAAGTCCCCTTCTCTTATAACTTTATCTGAAGATGAAAGCCTTTTTCCTAAGGAACTGCTTAAAAATGTTTTTATTTTGCCTGTTTCTATAATATCCCTTTGACTCTCTGTAATATACCCATTATTAAATATTCTTTCTATCTCAGTTTTTATCTCTTCATCAGTTTTAACTTTAAGATTAAGCTTCTCAAGAAAAGCATGATAGGCCGTTCCTCTTTCTGCTCCAATCAGCTTGCTGTCCTGCTGCAAAAATATTGGTTTTTTATGAAGGTTCCCCGGGAATATTTGTTTTGCATCATTATCTTCCCTTAACATAATGCTTTTAATTTCTGATACAGAAAGCTTTGATGGAACCTGGGATGATAAAACATATGGGTATCTGTAGCTTAATTTATCTTCAATTTCCTTTTTAATATTATCCTTAAGCAGGAAATTCGTTTTAGTGTCATCAGGTCCTTCTTTAGATGCTTCAAATTCTGAAGCATTATGGTAATATGTTTCAAATAATCCATCATCATGAGCTATGCAGGGACCTATCCAGTCTAAGAAGCTGTTTGCATTCATTACAGAGCTTTTAGACATATTATCATCAAATATTACATCTTCCCATTTTCCCTTATTTTTATCAATATCAGATACAACACCTGTTAGTATAAGCCTTTCCCTGGCTCTTGTAAATGCTACATAAAGTATCCTCATCTCCTCTGAAAGATTTTCTGTTTTTATTCTTCTTGACAGCGATGATTTTATAAGAGAGGGGTATGAAATTTTTCTTTCTAAATCTACTACATTTGTTCCTATTCCTAAATCTTTATGAAGGAGTATGCTCTTTGTAGAATCAGAAAGATTAAACCTTTTCCCTAATCCTGCCAGAATAACTATAGGAAATTCTAAGCCTTTGCTCTTATGGATACTCATTATCCTGACTACATTATCCATTTCTCCAAGTATTTTTGCACTGCTGTAATCACCACTTGATTTTACTATTTTATCTATCAGATTTACAAATCTAAAAAGATTGCTGCCTGTCTTTTTAAATTCTCCCGCCTTTTGAAATAAAAGCCTTAAATTTGCCTGCCTTTGAACTCCTGCAGGAAGTGTTCCTACATATCCATAGAAAGCAGTTTTAGTCATAAGATGCCATATAAATTCATCCAGAGGCATTATGCCGGACAGTTTCTTAAAATATTTAAATTCATTTAAAAAGAAATCTATTTTATCTTTTAAATCAGGATCCGCTGATGCCTTTGTCAGTGCCTTAAAGAAAGGTCCTTTAAATAAATACTGTCTTATCTTTCCTAAATCTTCTGAGGAGAACCTGTATATGGGAGACCTTAAAATCGAAACAACAGGTATATCATTTAAGGGGTTATCAATGGCCTTCAAATAAGAGCAAACAAGCTTTATTTCTAAGGTCTGAAAAAACGTACTTCCCCCATCTGAGTAGGCCGGGATATCTCTTCTTTTAAATTCATCAGATATTGCCCCTGATATATTAACTGTTGACCTAGAGAGCACTGCTATGTCCCTATAGGATATTTTTCTCAGTCCCTTTATGTTTTTGTCATATACTCCATAATTACTGTCAATAAGCTTTTCTATAATATCTGCAATCAGTGATGCTTCCAAGTCTTCCTTTTGCGTAAATTCCTGCTGATCACCTTTATCAATCAGGTGAAGTTCAATTCCGCCGGAAGACATGAGTCCTGTATCTATTTTTGCAGCATAATCTGCTCCCAGGTAAAGCATCTCATCCTGATTATAGTCGATTTCTCCAATTTCGCTGCTCATAATGTTTTTAAATATAAAATTTGTTCCATCTATTATTTCTTTTCTTGATCTGAAATTTTTATTAAGGAGAATTTTAACAAACTGCTGATCTTTATTTAATGAGTATTTTTTATATTTTTCTAAAAATATCTCCGGGTTTGCCTGGCGGAATCTGTATATACTTTGCTTTACATCTCCTACCATAAAAAGATTCTGATGACTCAAATTTTCTTTAGATATAAGGTTTATTATGGTTTCCTGCACGTTATTGGTATCTTGATATTCATCTACCAATACTTCATAGAAATCTTCCTTAAGCTTTACTGCAGCTTCCCTTTCTATTATCCTGCCATCTTTATTTTCTGCTAATATTTCAAGGCAAAAATGCTCTATATCATTAAAATCTATCAGGTTTTTTTCTTTTTTCTTATCACTATATTTATTCATAAAGCTGATGGTCAGATCAATAAGCCTTTCTACCCTGGGATAAAGGTCATCTATCTGTTTTTTTATTATTTCGGAACTTAGAGATCCTATATCTTCTCTTATGCCTCCTATGCCCTTTTTAACGCTGTCTCTGTTTTTTTTCACCTTATCCTTTAGTATTTCATCTGCTCCTTTTTTGCAGCGTCCAATAGTGCTAAAACTAATTTTATCAATGCCTTCTGACAGACTTTGGAAAGATTCTTTTGATTCTTCCAAAAGATTACTGATGTTAAATAAATCCTGATTTAAAGTATCCAGGTAAGATTCAAAATCTGTCTCATCCTTTATCAGATCAATTGAGCAAAGCATACTGCCTTTAAATCCTTTCAGCTCAATTTGTATGCTTTCTACTAGATTTTTTGCCCATTTAGTATCTGAGAAATTAAAATTCTCATCTGTCTTATAATCATCTTTAATACTACTTAGCCAATTTTGGGGATATGGTGAGGATATTGCATATTTATATATGGACATAACTGCAGTTTTAAGTCCATCGTCATTTTTCTTTGAAGAGTAAGCTTCAATTAAATTTAGAAATTCCTCATCTTCTTCTTCGTAGCATTCTTCAAAAAGCTCCTCTATAGCTTCCTCTGCTATTAAGGCCAGCTCTGTTTCTTCTCCTATTCTAAAATCCGGATCAATATCTATTTTCCCAAAATTATTTTTAATAACACTTAGGCAGAAGGAGTGGATTGTTTCAATATTTGATCTGTTAAGAAGAATAATCTGCTTCTGGAGATCTAAGATTGGATTATTCTCTATTTCCTCTTCTAATGCGTTTCCTATTCTCTCTCTCATCTCTGAGGCTGCTGCATTTGTAAATGTAACCACAAGCAGCTTGTCTATATCAACTTTATCTTCTTTTATTAATTTAATTATTCTGTTTACAAGTACAGCTGTTTTCCCTGAGCCTGCTGCAGCTGAAACTAAAATATTTTTATTTCTTAAATTTATTGCTGACAGCTGATCCTCTGTCCAATTATTTTTCCCCATTATTTAATCTCCTCTCTTATTTTTAAGAGAACATCCTCATCACTTATTTGTCTTAAATAGTTATAGCTGCATCCTTTACTCCCTGGATCAAACTGACATATTGATGAATATGGACAAAAGTCACAAGCTGAGCTTGTTCCAGTGACTACCGGGTATGCCTTTATATCACCCTGAAGCATCCTGTCACAGCTTTCCTTAATCAGCTTCTCAAGATAAGTTCTTAAATCCTCAAAGTCTGCTTCACTTAAGACTGATGAGGCTTTTGAGAGAGATCCGTCATTGTTTAATTTAACAGGAATAGAAAAGGATGCTCCGGATATAGCGTTATCCATTTTCCTTATAATATTAATATCAGAGGTGGAGGCCCCTTTCATTCTAAAGCTTTTATTTATCTCATCTTCAATTACTTCATCAGGTATATTAAACTTGCTCTTTACTATTGGGTCATCCAGTTTAAAATAGAACATTCCCGCTGGCAGTCCCTTCTCATTGCAAAGTGCTACATGGAGATATAAAAGAAGCTGAATTGCAGTTCCATAATATAAATCGTTCAGGCTAAAGTCCTTTATTCCGGATTTGTAATCTATTATTCTAATATAAGTTTCCCCATCCTGCTTAAAAACGTCAATTCTGTCTATTTTTCCAATTATATTAACTATTTCTCCATGATTTAGTTTTATGCAAAGTGGAGTAAAGCTGCTTTCATTATTAAATTCCTTTTCAATATATTTTGGCTTAAAGGAGCTGCTTTTTAAGCCTAAAACTATTATTTCAATAGTTTTAACTGAAAGAGATATAAGCCTTTCTTTAAAATATTTATAACGGGAACTGCTTTCAAACACACTTCCTTTTGAATTATTAATATATATATCAACTAAGCTTCTCACTGATTTTTTAATATCATCCCTGTTTAGTTCATCCCAGCTTCTTCCGCTTTCCAATATGTCCTTAGAAAAATATTCTAGGATAAAATGGAGGAACGAACCAATATCCAGCCCTGACAGGCTAAATTCCTGCCTTTCCTTTAGATTTAATCCATATTTAGCATAATATGAAAAAGGACATTTTAAGTAGGTTTCAATCCTTGAAGCGCTGAAATTTAAATTCCCATAAAGTTTAGGTGCAATTTCTCCTATGCTTGTATTATCCCTATATTTTATACTGTCAAAAGCTCTCTTCACTCTTTCCTTATATTCAGTATCCTTCAAGAAAAAGCTGAATACATGATCAAAATCTTCATTGTTTTCTTTATTAACATTTAAAAGAAGCCTGTTAAATGTAGGAAGCTTTGAAGATATTATTACTTCATCTCCCTGATTTAATAAATCACTTTCTTCTTCTATATTTGTAAACAGCTTTTTTATTCTGTTAATAATATATGATGGCCTTAGAGCCTTACCTTCTTCATCAGATACCGCATAGGACAGATAAAGTTTATCTGAGCTTAATGTCAGCGTCTTATAAATAAGGTACTGCTCATCATAGACTTGGTTCTTAGTGGTTTTGGCCAGCTCTATGTTCATTTTTTCCAGAGCTTCCCTGTCGGTGTCCTTGAGTATTCCCTCCTCTATGCCCCCCCTGGGAAATACACCATCATTTATTCCCAGCAGAAAAAGAGCCTTAATATTTGAACTTCTTAATCTGTCGCAGGAGCTTACAATTACTTCATCTATTGCAGCCGGTATTACCCCTATCTTTTTATCATCAAAGCCGCTTAGCAGAATATTCATAAAATCTTCGAAAGAGGCTTCAGTATCTCCCATTACTTCAACAATCTGATCCAGGGTAGCTAAAACTATATTATAAATTTGTTTGTATTCCAGTCCAAAGCTGATAAATCCCTGGTTATTATAATCTTCAATAAGTCTTAGAATCTGATTATATAAATCTATATCCTCCATAAACTCATATAAGGTTTTTGCATACTCCTTTATGCTGTGCTGCCCCTTAACACTATTTAAGATTTTGCTTATGGGCTTAACCACAGTTTTTCTTATTTCATTTATTTCTGAGAGGCTGTCTTCAAATCCATAGGCTTTATATTCAAAGGTTTCCTTCCATTTATTCCTGCCTCTTATCCCTGATGCTATTATGTAATTTTCAAGAAGTGATATGTCCCCATCTGTTAGTCCTAAAAGTCCGGTTTTGAGTAGTGTGAATACTCCATCATAACTCCAGTTATTTTTGTATATCTTAAGAAGAGAATTAAAAAGCAGTACGATTATATTGCCGGTTATTTCTTTTTTATCATCTGTGAAATTTGGTATTTCATATTCCTTGAAAACAGAATTTATTATACTTTTATATAGATCCAGATCTCTGGTTACAACAGCTATTTCTTTAAATCTCAGGCCTTCATCACGGATTAATCTTATAATTTCATCTGCGGCATGAATAACCTCACCAAACCTGTTAATACTCCTGAAAAGCTTAATATTTTTTACAGCCCCTTTATTTACCCGATTAGGATAGGAGAAAAATTCCTGCTCTAAAAAGGAAAGATCAGGATTATCTTTAAATCTTCCCTGCCCTTTCAGGAATATTGGTTCTTCAATAGGAATATTATTTTCTTCTAAAATTCTGTTTATCCTGTCTTCCGTGTTTTTTATATCAGCAAAAATTATATTGTCTTTGTTTATGTCTTCATAATTTAATGTAATGTTTACCATGCTTGATAATTTTAAAATACGGCTTAAAATCTGATACTGAACAGGAGTAAAGCTTTTAAATTCATCAATGTACACAATGGAATTTTTAAACACATCAAAGGCAGAATCCTGATTTAATAAAAATGATAAATTATCTTCAATATCAATAAATCTGTCCTTAATTTCTGTCTCTAATTCACTGTAAATTAAGTTTATATCCCCTAATTTGTCCTTAAGCTCTGAGTCTTCCATATCATTTATAACAGCATCCAGTGTTTCAGCTGATACATTAAACCTTTTAAACTCAGATATAAGTCCTGAAATAATACCTGTAAAACCTTTTTTTTGAGCTGCCATGGAGAAGGTTTTAAATTCTGCTTTCTTCCTTTTTAGTATTTCATATATAAGCATACTTCTTCCGGAGCTGTCCAAATAATTTCTGTTAATAAAACCTAAGTCCTTTAAAATATCTTTTGCCATCTTTTTAAAGTCCCAAATTATAATTTTATTGCTTTTGTCTTCTTTTAAAAGGCTGAAGATATTTTTCTGAGCCATATATGAATACTGCTCTGGGATAAGCAGTATTATTTTTTTTTCTTCATCTTTTGTTACTTCTCTTTTTATGTCATTTAAACAAAACAGGGTTTTTCCGCTTCCAGCTTTTCCATATATAAATCTTAAACTCATTTTTTCACCACCTAAATACATTTTAATATTAATTCATGTAGATTTACAGCTATTTCTGATATAATTTAATCAGGGTGATAGTATGAAAGAATATGGTCTTGTTTTAGCAGGGGGAGGAGCCAAGGGTGGATATGAAATTGGCGTCTATAAATCCCTTATTAAAAATAATATAAATATTAAAGCAGTAGCAGGAGCTTCCGTTGGAGCATTAAATGGAGCCATGATTGTACAAGGTGACTACGAAAAGGCAGCAGAGCTTTGGAAGAATATAAATGTGCAGAATGTAATCAACTTGGAAAAACTTAGAGT
>Ga0172378_10001660_pt1 | contig 20660 bp, 15 predicted proteins | sample GrowelOW332metaG_FD_119755 | JGI IMG/M metagenome (GOLD analysis project Ga0172378, IMG submission 119755) | Groundwater microbial communities from an aquifer near a municipal landfill in Southern Ontario, Canada - Pumphouse #3_1 metaG | ecosystem: Environmental > Aquatic > Deep subsurface >... | reverse complement strand
TTTTACAATCAATGGAAGCCATTCATCTGTTCGCTTATTAAAATCTCCATTTTTGGCATCACTAAAGCTTACGCAAGGATAATTGTAATTATATATATTGATATTACCGTCTATAGGATTACCTAGAAAAACAAAATCAATGTATTTTATTTCGTTTCTTTCAATTTTTAATTTTTGACCATTAGATTTAACTTTTATGTAATCTCCCCACTTAAACTGTTTAACAAAACCTTCTATTGTTTCTCCATCTTTTTTCTGTATTATGCAATACTCAGAAATAGGTCTATAATATTTATGATTTGGATTTACATATAATCGGGAAACACCCCCTGCATGACTATTTGCAACTATAAAAATGAAAAAACATAATAGACATAATGTTTTTTTTAGGATGATTTTGTTGAAAAATGAATCTTGTAGCATTTTAAACATGTGTTTTTTGTAATTTTTCGGTTTGCAAAATTAAGTAAATCTTTGCTTATAAAGCAAAGATCAAGCTTATCTTAATTTGCAAGAGAAAATTAAATGTAAAAAGTAGCCCCAGGTAAGCGATAGAGTAACGAGTGGCGCGGTGTCATTTGTTATATTTTGTTTGCTTGAAATGTTTCAACGAGTATAGAGGCGAGTTACAAACTCGCCCTCCCGATTGGAGAATTTCTCAAAGGTGTTTCGTGATTTTATCTCTTCACCACCTTCTCACTCATTCCTTCGCATGTGATTACATAAATTCCATTAGGCAATTCACTCAAATTAAATACGATTTCACCGATACTTGTTGCCTTCTTTGCCAAGATGGATCCGTTGGCACCATGTAGCGTTGCGGATCCGTTGCTTTTTTGCAGTTGTATGAAGACAAAGTCCTCCGTTATTTTCGGTGAAATCGTGATTTTTTGTTCGTTGGATGAGATGGTCGGTGTTGAAACGCCCTCTTCTATCTCTACTTTCGTAGTCTTCTGTTCCATGATGGAGAGAACGTCGAGCTGTGATGCCTCTTCGGTCAATCCTAAAGTAACGGCGTCAGCTGTGATGCCGGTCTGTGTGGTAACCATCTCTTGCGATAATCCTTCGTAAGAGTTGAAGTGACAGGTGTAGGTGATGGTTGAGCCTGTACGATCAATGTCAATGTCGACCTTTGCCTGCTCAAGCGTACGGAGGAATCTGTCCCAATCTTCGCCCCATGAGTTGGTGAAGGTGATGGAACCTTTGCTGTCGATCTGGTAACCGTCTGAACGGATCAAGCCGACTTGATTGTCGATTGTGTTCCTGATGATGAAGTTGTTCCAAACATTCTTCTCACCGGTAGAGTGGAAGTTGTTGAAAGTATAGCGAGCTTTAAAGTCGCCGGAGAAGGTTCTCTCTGCACCCGAATAGGCATTGAACTTATCCTTGTATGCGCCGTAGTTGGTGACTGTGCCTATGATCTCTCTCTCTTTCAAACTGGCAACGGACATCTTCTTGACATCCAAATAAGTGCTTTCTCCACCAAGGTAAACAGTAAGCGCTGTTTGTGGTGACGATTTGGAAAGGGCTCCGTAAATGTCCTTTCCATCGACAGAAGCAGAGACATGGATGGATGCGCCTTGACGGATGATTTTTACTTCAATGTCTTTGTCATTAAACTCATTCCAAGTTGGTGGAATGGCGTATGTGACCGTAGAACCGCTGAAGGTCGAGACACTGTAAGCATTGGCTCTAAGTGCCCAAACGTTATCTGTGTTTTCTTCGAAACGTAGAGACCAGTTGTCCCAGTTGTTTTCAGTCTTGTTGTAGTTGTGAAAAGAGAAGGTGATCTCAAAATCGCCGGCAGGGGCATCGACTTTCAAAAATTTATCCTTGTCATCCCAAACGAGCGATTGGTCTTTTTCGCCTACGCGAAAGAAGGGTGAAAAAGTGGTCTCGGTTCCCATTTTTGTCTGAGGTTTTCGGTAAGCCCAGAGACAAAGCTCGTTGGCTGGATTCATGGCGGTCAGGCAAAGGGTCTTTCTACCGTTGTCTTCCATGCGTTGGTCGAGCAGAGTTCCGTTGAATGTGCCTACGCTTGTCTTCAGTGTAATGAACTGTTTGCCATTGGCGTAGTCGTAGTCCCAAGTGCCGGTATAATCGGCAGAGATGGTTTTATCTGCGTTGAGGCGCATTGTTCCAGGTTTGTTGCAGGCCAAAGCCTCGTAGTTGACAGCCGTGTGCGTGAGGACTTTGTATTCGCCCATGATGTCCTGAACTTTATACAGTGTATCTGGATTGGTGTACTCTCCGAGTCGAGCCTCGAATGGTGCAACCAAAGGCCAACCGTCTGATGTGAATACCATTGGATGAACCTCCACGTGGTGCCAGCCGTAGCCGTTTCCTGTATTGTCTTTCGTGTGATAGATGATGTAACACTTGCCGTCTTCGTCTTTCAACGCCGAGTTGTGGCCTTGAGCTGTCTGTCCGCCGCCCACTTGACCATAATCGGTGATGTTTTTATCTGCCGTCCACCAATCCCAAGAGTAATTCTGCATTAGGGAGATTCCGAAAGTTACGTTGTCTCCATAGTTGGGATAGATAGCTTTGTTGAAGACCGCATCGTCTCCCGTAACGTCAATAAATGGTCCTGTGATATTTTTGCTTCTGAATAGACGCATGTTGTATCCGCCCTCGGGTGAGTAAAATCCGTATGACATGAAGAGGTAGTAATAACCCTCGCCGTCAGCATCTTTCATGTATTCGATGTATGGACCTTCACCGCTCACGTAGTAACCGCCCGCAATGTGCACGCCCATGTATTCGTCGTATCTAAGTCGAGAACCTTCCCATACGGCACCGTTAACGGGATTGACCCCGTAGTTGTAAGAGTAGTCGCGAAGACCCGTTTTGTTGTCGAGCTTGATGACGAAGATGCCGCCGCTCCAAGAACCATAAACAAGCCAAAGCTGACCGTTTTCATCATAGAGCACATTGGGGTCGATGCAGCTGGATCCGTAGGTTCCGCCCCAACCGCCATCTTTCATATATCTGTCGGGAATGGTATTCTGTCCTGTCACTTTTTTGAAATCATTATTCCCAGATCCTGAAGTCTTCGAGTCCATACCTCCGAAAACAACAGAGCCGACTCTTTCGTAAGGACCTTCAATCTTGTTGCTGGCGAGCATGCAGATGCTGCTGTGCCAATCGTCGCCGTTTAGGGAGTAGTACATGCACCATTTTTTCAGGTCTTTGTTCCAGATGATATCGGCAGCCCAAAGGTTGTTTTTTAGGTCATTGTTGTTGCTCCAACCTGCCCAAGTTGCATTCTCTCCAAAAATAGTTGCGTAGTCTGTGCTTGTCTGTCCGTTAACGGATAGAGTGGGCGTGAAGGCGGTCCAGTTCAGCATGTCTTGCGAATAGGCTGCACCAAGCTGTGTTCCCACCAAATAATAGTATTTCGTGAAGCTGTTTTCTGCGTTTTGCTCGGGATAGCTGTTGCCGTTTGCATCTTTGTAGACAATGATGACGGATGGGTCGTGCACGGGCACTTGTCCTGCATAGGTGTTTCCTACTGCGAAAGCTATAAGCAGTACAATGAACGTGATCTTGATGATTTTCATAACCTTATGTCTTTTCAAAAATGAATCATGGTCTTTTATGCGAATACAAATCTGTTTGTATTCGATGGCTAATTTATGGTTTTAGAATCAAAACAGCATGGAAATTTTCTTCAAATAATATGATTTTCATTTCAAAAAGAGGTAGATTTAAGTAAAGTTCGTAAGGTGGATGTTAGAGAAGTAACATGGTTGATCTACGTTGGCTTTCATTCCTTATTTCATCCAATCCTTACTCCCGAACCCCATCTCTGTGTGGCTAGTGAGGCCCAGTAATTGCCTTGTTTCATGGCTTCGCAGATGTCTTTGTTTGAGGTGAGGTAGTAGTAGGCGAAGGCGGCTTGGTAAGTGTCACCGCAGCCGGTGGTGTCAATGATCCGCTCGAAATCTATCGCATCCTGCTGGAATACTTCTCCTTTATAGAAAGCCATACTGCCATATTTCCCCATTGTAGTAACGATGAGTTTGCCAGTCTTGTCTGCCAACGCTTTGTAGAAATCTTTATCAGAAGGTCTTACGGTGATAAAGGCAATGTCTGTTTTCTCCAAAAGTGGCTCTATGTCGAGGTGGTTCTCTTTGTCCAAAAAATCGACGGAGAGACATTGACCTGCTTTCTTTCGCTTTAGAAGTTCTGGTAAGATTGGATTATGACCTGCAATGTTGATTAAGTCGGCTTGGGCAATCAGTTCCCAATCGGCGTCTGTAAGTTGAAAATCGTCGTTTACGCCGTTAACCCAACTGCCTTCTATACCAAATCGGTCGCCCTTTTCATCTACTCGAAGCTGGTTTCTTGAGGTCTCTCCCTCTTTGATGCTTACGTGCGAGATGTCGAGACCATTCTCTACCATGGCTGCCTTGATTTTGCTTCCGTTCTCATCAGTTCCTAAACAGCAGATGAGGTTGATCTTTTCTTGTGGAGCAATGGCATGCCATGTCAATGCCTGATTAAAAGCATTGCCTCCTATGTAAGTCTCATTTATTTGAGGATATGTGTCTGCACAGCAGGCCGAGAGTGTTACGAGTTTCATGGTGGTATTTTTTAGACGATTGTTATTAAAGATAGATATTTGGCAGTAGAAGGTGATTACTTGAGAGGAAAATTTTAATAGGCTTACTGGAAGCAAGCCGCCAATTAGTCTAATAGGACTAATAAGTACAGCCCTTTGGGCTGTTATACTTTCAAGTACTCCATTCTACTTGCGTCAAGTCTGATGAAGATAAAGAGCAAGATGGTGAAGCCCCACAATGAGGAACCTCCGTAGCTGAAGAATGGCAACGGAATACCAATAACTGGCGTTAATCCCAACACCATGCCGATGTTGATGGCCAAATGGAAGAAGATGATGGACGCGACACAATATCCATATATTCGACTGAATTCAGACCGTTGCCGCTCGGCCAGATAGATGAGTCGAAGCAACAGAATGAGAAACATGACAATCACAAATACAGAACCTATGAATCCATGTTCTTCGCCTACGGTACAAAAGATGAAGTCAGTATCCTGTTCTGGCACGTACTTCAATTTGGTCTGGGTTCCGTTAAGGAATCCCTTGCCAGCGAAACCGCCCGAACCAATGGCAATTTTGGATTGGTTCACATTATATCCCGCCTTCTTAGGGTCGTTCTCCATACCCAGTGTCACCTTGATTCTTATCTGCTGGTGAGGTTGCAACATCTTGTCGAACGCATAGTCGGCAAAGTGGGCATAGGCCGTTGAGCAAATCATGAAGATGGCAATCCATGTGTAGGCCATTCTTCGGTGCGCAATACTTGTGATGATGAGGTAAAGTACCGAAAGGGCAATGGAGATAGCCCCAATATGACTGAATTTGATCGGAATATCAAAGAATTTGTAAAGGCAGAAACTGATTCCAAACAGCAATACGTTTCCAAGGAATATATTCCTTGAAACGACCACATTTCTTCGGTATACAATCAACAAACCTATTTGTACGATGATGGTGAGAATCATGACGAGGAATGTTCCGTACGACTCTTCCGGTATGGCTGCAATGATAGGTTCAGCTCCGAACCGAATGGCTATGATGAAGAAAACCACAAGGCATAGTCCTAAGAACAATACGATACCGGGCATTCCTTCACGGTAGAGAACAATCAAAAATGCTGAATAGACAAGGGCTGAACCCGTCTCCTGTTGCATGACTATTATAGCAAACGGAAGAAATATGATTAAGCCGATCAAAAGGGCGTCCTTCATGTTTTTCAGCCTGAACCAGTAGGAACTCATCACTTTAGCTAAGGCCAGACAGGTCGCTGCTTTGGCAAACTCGGCCGGCTGAAGGCTCACGGGTCCAAGTACTAGCCACGATCGTGAACCTTTAATTTCGGGGGCTACTATGAGGGTCACTATCAGTGTGAGTATGGCTGTTCCATAAAAGACATAGGAAAAGATGCTGTAAATACGGCTGTCGATACTGATGAGGACAATGGCGATTAGGAAGGAACATCCTATCCAGACTAGCTGCTTGCCGAATCTTTCAGAGAAACTCCAAAATCCCACATCTTCAAAGTTATAGACAGCGCCGTATATACTGAACCACCCGGCAATGACAAGAATGACAAATATGCCGATGGTAATCCAGTCGATATTCTGTAATATGTTTACTCTACGGTTCAATTCTGAGGAAGTAAATTAGCGTTGAACATTCTCTCTTCTAACCATAATCTCCTCTTAGGAATATATCCTTTGAGGTATTTCTCCATCATTAAAGTGGCGATAGGAGCCGCCCATGTGGCACCGAATCCACTATTCTCCACAACCACACAAATGGCAATCTTAGGATCGTCTTTAGGTGCGAAGGCCATGAATATGGAGTGGTCTTCTCCGTGCGGGTTCTGGGCTGTTCCCGTTTTTCCGCAGACCTCAATACTGTCAATTCTTGAACCCCAACCCGTACCAGATTTCATTACCAAATCCATACCTTCAATTACGGGGTCGAAATATTGCGGTTGGATAGTCGTCACTTTCTTGTGGATGAAAGAGGAGTCTATGGTGCCACCTTCGATACCTTTTACAAGGTGAGGAGTGATGTAAAAACCTCTGTTGGCGATGGTTGCACTCAAATTGGCAAGCTGAAGAGGGGTGGCAAGAACCTCGCCCTGACCTATGGCCAAAGAGATGATGGTCAATGAACGCCATCTGTCTTTTCCATAAATCTTATTGTAAACGCCAGAGTTAGGAATGTATCCACGTTTCTCGTTCGGAACGTCGGCTCCTAATTTGTAACCGAAACCAAGGGAAACAATGTGGTTTTTCCAAACCTCGAAAGCATGAGCTACTTTCGGATATTTTTTATTGTCGAGCATAGCCCTGAATCCTGAACAATAATATGCGTTACAGGAGTGCTGGATGGATTGAACCAAGTTCAATGGAGAAAAGTGTGAGTGACAACCTACAGTGAAACTGCCTGCGTGGTAGCCGTTTGAGCAGCCGTAAGTTGTGCTGCGGTTAATGATGTCTTCCTGCTGGAAAATAAGAGCATTGGCCGTCTTGAAGGTTGAACCCGGAGGGTAGCAAGCCATCATTGGACGGTCGAACAGCGGTTTCAATGGGTCATTGACCAGTTTCGCAAAGTTCTTTGTACGTTGACGTCCTACCAATAGGGAAGGGTCGTACGTCGGACTGGAGATAAGTGCTAGGATCTCTCCCGTTGAAGGGTCGATAGCGGCTATACTTCCTATCTTGTTCTGCATCAACTTTTCTCCATAGGCCTGTAGGTCAATGTCGATAGACAAGGTGAGGTTCTGGCCAGCTTTAGATTGAACGTCGTACTCTCCGTTGTTGTAGCTTCCTTGAATGCGTCCGTGAGCATCACGCAAGAGAATCTCCACACCTTTCTCTCCACGGAGAACTTTTTCGTAGGTAAGCTCAATTCCATTTTGTCCTGCAAAGTCGCCTGGTATGTAGTACTCGTCTTTTTCAATTGTTTTTCTGTTTACCTCACCGATGGAACCCAAAAGAAGTGCTGCGTTAGGATAATTGTATTCGCGTAGCGTGCGCTTCTGAATGTAGATTCCGGAGAATCGGAACAACTTCTCCTGCAAAACGCCGTACTCGGCTGCAGAGAGCTGTGCAATGAAGGGTTGAGGCGTGTATCTTGAGAATCCGGATTTATGTTTGATCTCCTTCATTCTATTGATAAAAACTTCTTTGGTGATGCCTATGGTATTGCAGAAATCGACCGTGTCAAGTTTCTTCAGCTCCTTATCTACCACCATGATATCGTAAGCGGGCTTGTTGAAAACCAACAGTTTTCCGTTACGGTCTTTAATCAAACCTCTGGCTGGGAATTGTATCTTTTTCAAGAAAGCGTTACTGTCCGCTTTGTCGCGATAGGAATCGTCCATGATTTGCAAATCGACGAGACGTATCACAAAGATGATGACAACCAATACAATGAAGCCACCTATGACGAGTCTTCTATTTTGATATTGGTCGTTAAGCATTATCTCTTTGATTTAAAGGTTTCAACAACGATGATCAGCAACATAGTGAAAAGGCTGCTCAATCCTGTCTTCAGTAGGATGCTTCCAATATGACTGAGTGAACCATATTCTATAATGAAGAAGGAGAAATGGTGGATGATAACCAAAACTAAGGCATATTGAATAAACATTCCAATTCTATAGCTTTTGAAAGAAGGGATAATCATGATGTCGTGGTCCTCTCGTGGTCCGAACATCTTTTGTAACAAAGGTGCGGCGTAGGTCACCAAAACGGATGCAAAAGCGTTGTATCCTGGTGTTCCGGAGAAAATGTCGATTATCAGACCCATGGCAAAGCCAATCAGCAGAAGTGAAGTTCTTGAGATGTTGGATGGCAATGTGATGAGAAACAGTACGTATAGGTATGGGTTGATATATCCAAAAAAGAGGATGTTGTTCAGGATAAGAACCTGTACCAATATGTATAAGGCAAAGATGCCTATTTGTTTTAAGATAGAACCAATCATTTCTCTGCCCCCTTTCTTGTCTCTTCTTCCAACCCTTTTTCTTCTTCAGCGTTCTTGAAATCTATCACATCCACGTATGAGAGTTTGTTGAAGTTGGCTAATAATTCAATCTCTATATAGAAATAGTTATCGTTTTCCTTTCTAAGGACCTTTACCTTTCCTATGTCAATTCCTTCAGGGAAAATGGATGAATAACCGCTCGAAACAACGGTGTCGCCCACATGAACAGGAATGTAAAGAGGTACCTCTTCCAAAAGTGCGATGCGCTCGTCAGCACCTTCCCATATTACGGAACCTGTTTGGTTCTTGTCTTTCACCTTCGCACTGATTCTGGATGACGGATTGATAATAGGAAGGACAACAGAGAAGTGGTCGGATACGCTGCTTACGATACCCACGATTCCGTGTTCGTTGATGACTCCCATCTCCTCTTTGATGCCGTCTAAACGACCCTTATCTAGTGTGATGAAGTTTTTCAACTTGTTGGTAGTAGCGTTGATGACTTTGGCAGTGATGAAGGTATACTTCTTGTCAATGGCCATCTCTTTTCTTCCTTGGTAGGAGGTGTCTTGCTTGAGGAAGTTCAGCTCTGTTTCAAGCGTATAAAGTTTCTGCTTGAGTTCTGTGTTTTCATGGGCCAAAGAGAGGTTGTCTCTTTTCAGCCCGAAATATTCATAAACGTTGTTGGAGGTCTCGTAAATCTTTCCCATGACGGCATTGCTTGAGTTTAGAAATGCACTTCTCTGAAACTGGTTGTGTTTCACAATCAGAATGAGAGATATGATTTCTAATGCCAAGAATAGAAAAAATACCCTAAAATGGATGAAAAATCGAAGTAATGCCTTCATGCAACTTTGTTGTTAGGACAGATTAAGAAGAGCCTTGTCCACAGTGTTTTTTAGCTTATAGGAAAAACCTTTGCGTATGATGAACGAGTTGTTTCTTCCTACAGTTTAATAATGACAAAAACACGCTGCATGATACACCGTGTTTTTGTTTTTTATTTCCGAATAATATAAGACGGGAATTCCTTCTTGTATTATATGCGGAGAAGTTATCTCATTAAGAATGAGAATTTGTCTACGTTTTTAAGTGCGACTCCTGTACCTCTTGCTACGGCGTGCAATGGGTCGTCTGCAATATGGAATGGAATTCCGATCTTGTTGGTCAAACGTTTGTCCAAACCTTTCAACAAGGCACCACCACCTGCTAACCAGATACCTTTGTTAACAATGTCGGCATAAAGCTCAGGTGGGGTCTGTTCCAAGGCACTCAAAATGGCTGCTTCAATTTTTGAAATAGACTTCTCAATACAGTGTGCAATCTCTTGGTAAGAAACCGGAACCTCCATTGGAAGGGCAGTCATTTGGTTAGGACCACGAACGATGTAATCGTCTGGAGCATCCTCGAGAGTTGTAAGAGCAGAACCTACGTTTATTTTGATCAACTCTGCTGTACGCTCACCTACCTTGATGTTGTGCTGACGACGCATGTACTCTATAACGTCTGCAGTCAAGTCATCACCAGCGATACGGATGGACTTGTTAGAAACGATACCACCTAAAGAGATGACAGCGATCTCAGTTGTTCCACCACCGATATCGACGATCATGTTTCCTTCTGGAGCTTCAACATCGATACCAATACCAATAGCAGCAGCCATTGGCTCATATATCATGTAGACCTCACGGCCACCAGCATGTTCTGAGGAATCTCGCACCGCACGGATTTCAACTTCGGTACTTCCTGATGGAATGCAGACAACTATCTTTAATGATGGAGCAAACCATCTGTTGCTGGAGTATGCCATCTTAATCAAACCACGCATCATCTGTTCTGCTGCGTAGAAGTCGGCGATAACACCATCACGAAGCGGACGTACTGTACGTATGTTTTCGTGTGTCTTACCGTGCATCTGGCGTGCTTTCTCGCCTATGGCGATCAACTTGTCTGTACGACGGTCAAGAGCAACCACCGAAGGTTCGTCGACTACAATCTTATCATTGTGGATGATGATTGTGTTCGCAGTTCCTAAGTCCATGGCTATTTCTTGTGTAAATGAAAATAGTCCCATAGTTTTATCTTTTTATGGGGCGGTGTTGACGCCCCAATATTTGTATTAATGTTTGAAATGTCTAGTGCCAGTCATAACCATTGCAACACCGTTGTTGTTGCAGTAGTCAACAGACTCTTGATCCTTGATAGATCCGCCTGGTTGGATAACAGCAGTTATACCAGCCTTCTTTGCAATCTCTACGCAATCAGGAAATGGGAAGAATGCGTCTGACGCCATTACAGCACCTTCCAAATTCATGTTGAATGAATTTGCCTTTTCAATAGCTTGCTTCAATGCATCAACGCGTGAAGTTTGTCCTACACCGCTTGCGCACAACTGGCCGTTCTTGGCAAGAACGATAGAGTTGGATTTAGAGTGTTTAACAATCTTGTTAGCGAAAAGCATATCTTCAATCTCCTTCTCTGTTGGCGCTTTGGTTGTAACAACCTTCAAGTCGGCGGCAGTCTCTGTATTTAAATCTTTTTCCTGAGCCAAAACACCGTTCAAAACAGTTCTGATTTGTTTTGTAGGAAGTTTTATATCTTTTTGAACCAAAATGATTCTGTTCTTCTTCTGAGTCAAAATTTCAAGAGCGTCAACATCGTAATCTGGAGCGATGATCACCTCGAAGAAAATCTTGTTAATCTCTTCTGCAGACTCTTTGTCCACAACAGCGTTAGTTACAAGAACACCACCGAATGCAGAAATTGGGTCGCCTGCCAAAGCATCTTTCCATGCGTCAATCAACTTAGCACGAGAAGCCACACCGCAAGCATTGTTGTGCTTGAGAATAGCGAAGGTGGTAGTGTCGTCGTAGTCTGAAATCAAATTAACGGCAGCGTCGATATCCAAAAGGTTGTTGTAAGAGATCTCTTTTCCTTGCAACTGCTCGAACATATCGCTGAAGTTACCGTAGAAAGTTCCTTTCTGATGAGGGTTCTCTCCGTAACGTAATGCCTTTGCGTGTTCTGCAGTGTATCTCAATGCAGAATTTCCGTCTCCGTCGAAATAGTTGAAGATGGCAGAATCGTAGTGTGAAGATACTCCGAATGCCTCTTTAGCAAACCATTTGCGAGTGTCGAGTGTTGATTGTGCGCCCTGCTCGTTGAGTACGTTGAGCAATGGCTCGTATTGAGCTTGAGAAGCTACGATGATGACATCCTTAAAGTTCTTAGCAGCAGCTCTGATCAAAGAGATACCGCCGATATCTATCTTTTCGATGATTGCTTGTTCTTCTGCACCTGAGGCAACTGTGTCTTCGAATGGATAAAGGTCTACAATAACCAAGTCGATTTCTGGAATCTCGTATTTGCTCATTTGAGCCAAATCATCTGCTAACTCCCTTCTTCCAAGAATACCTCCGAAGATTTTTGGGTGCAATGTCTTTACTCTACCTCCGAGAATAGATGGGTAACCTGTAAGGTCCTCCACTGCTTCGCAAGGTATACCTAACGACTCTATGAAAGATTGTGTTCCACCAGTTGATATGAGTTTTACTCCTTCTGCATGAAGTTTCTTAATAATCAAGTCCAATTTATCCTTGTGATAAACTGAAACTAATGCAGTTTTAATTTTCTTTACCTCAGCCATTTAATGAAAATAGTTATATTGATGATACAAAATTATAAAATATTACTCGTATGAGAAATAAAAAAGTAATAAATCTTTGTAAAAAGAAGCCTTTGCGATTTTGATACATAGAAAGATAGAAAAAACCATGCCATAATTCTTCTGATTCTTTACACCTGCGAATTTTGTTTTCCATGCACTTGTTTTTTTCTTCTTCGCAACCTGTTTGTGTTGATTAGAGAAATTTTTTTTGAAGGGATTGAGAGAAGGAGATTTGGGTGGCTCTTCGCAAAACAAAAACAAATGTCTAATGGTTGACTTTATGCTAAAAAAACCAATTCTACATGAATTGGAATTCATCTGTTTAATATTTCATCGTTTATCAACAATTCACCATTCCTTCGCAATTATTAATTTCTTTCTTTTGATATCTTCGCTTATCTTTGAGGTATAAATTGAAGACAAAACAATGACAAAGACTCAAAGCTTCATAGCAGACCTTCCTAAAGATAAGAAGAAGGCTATTTCTCAGTGCTTTATATCTCCTGAACTCTTTTACGAGGCAGTCTATCTGATTGTTCAGAACGGACATATTCTTCAACAGTCGCAACCCGACATGTGGGAGATGAAGCTGAAAAATATCGAATATTATCAGCAGCAGATAGAGGCGAAGTTGGATGGAATGGGCTTTAACGGCAAAGATTTAGTGGCAGATATTGCCAGCGATTATTTTGAGGATTATGTGCATTACCGAGAGGCTAAACTGTCCATTACCAGCGAGCAGTTTCTAGGCATTATCCGCAGCTTGCAGTAATCAATTTGTTTAATTCATAAATAAATTATTATGAAGCCTTTCCTTCGCTTAGTGGCAGAAGATTTGTATGCTAAATATGGTGATGATCTCTCTCGCATCACGGTGGTTTTCCCGAATAACAGAGCTCGTCTCTTTATGGGTGAATTTCTTGCCGAAATAGCGGGTAAGCCTATTTGGTCGCCTAAATATACAACCATCCAGGACCTTTTTGCTGGATGCTCCAATCTACATATCCCTGATTCTTTCAAGTTGGTCTGCGACCTCTTTGATGTCTACAACCACAATGTGCCGACTCCCGAAACGTTTGACGAGTTCTATTTTTGGGGCGAAATTCTTTTGAGTGATTTTGATGATGTGGACAAGAACAGGGTGGATGCAGCGGCTCTTTTCAGAAACATAAAGGAACAAGGCGAATACATTGATACATTTGAACATCTGAGCGACGAACAGAAGTCTTACTTGAGGATGTTCTTCAAAAATTTCTCTTCAGACATGCGTACCGAGTTGAAGGAGCGTTTCCTCAAGCTTTGGGATGCACTTATTAATGTTTACCAGGATTTTCGTGCGAAGTTGGAATCGCAAGGCTTCGCTTACGAGGGTATGATGAACCGCATTGTTGTGGATAAACTTCGCAAGGAGGGACTTTCTGGTTTCGATTCTGAGAAATATGCGTTCGTAGGTTTCAATGTCTTGAACGAATGTGAGAATGAACTTTTCTCTTTGCTGGATAATGCGGGTAAGGCTCTGTTTTATTGGGATTACGATCTCTTTTATACTGAAAAACCTTATCATGAGGCGGGACTTTTTATCAATAAAAACCGACTTCGTTTTCATAATGAACTTCCGAAAACTGTCTTCAATAATTTAGAAGAGGTAAAAGATAGAAAATTTACCTTCATCAGTTCGTCGACGGAGAATGCGCAGGCGCGTTTCCTCAACAGCTACTTGACGAACGTGAAGAAGGAGTGCGAATTTAAGGATGCCGATACCGCTGTGGTGCTTTGCAACGAAGGACTCCTGCTGCCGGTTTTGCACTCCGTGCCCGATTGCGTGAAGGACATCAACGTTACCATGGGATTTCCACTTACGCAGACGCCAGTCTACAGTTTGGTTCTCAATTTATTGGATATGCAGACCTCTGCCCGCAAAGGGAAGGATGGACGCACTTGCCGTTATGTGATGTTGGCGCCATTGTTGAGGCACTCTTATATCCGTGCTGCAATGCCTGAGGCCGACGAACTTTTGAATGCTTTGGCTCGAAATAGGAACTATTATCCTTCGGAGAAAGACCTCTGCACTACGGAGAATCTCACTTTGCTTTTCTCCCTGATTTCAACTCCAACTGAGTTGACAGATTGGTTGCTGAAGGTTTTGAAATGTGTGGCTGCTTTTCATAGAAAGGAGGATGCTGAAGCCGAAGAATCGGCAACAGATGAAACGACTGTCTTGTATGACGATCTTTACAAGGAGGCTCTTTTCCGCACCTATACGCAGTTGAGCCGTATTAATGCTTTGCAGAAGGAGGAGCAGATCAAAATAAGCCTTCCGGTGCTAATTCGTTTGATAAAGAGATTACTCTCTTCTATTTCTGTCCCTTTCAGCGGAGAGCCTGTGAAGGGTATGCAGATAATGGGATTCTTGGAAACTCGAAATCTGGACTTCAAAAATATCGTGATGCTTTCTGTTAATGAGGGAACTTTGCCTAACTCTGGTAAGGAGACCTCGTTCATCCCATACAATCTTCGTAAGGGTTACGGTATGACCACCATCGAGCATAAAAACTCCCTTTATGCTTACTATTTCTACCGATTGTTACAGCGTGCTGAGAATGTGACGATGCTATACAACTCGGCCACTGAGGGTATGAGCCGTGGACAGATGAGCCGTTTTATGTTGCAGCTCTTAGCTGAGACCGATTTCGACATCAAAACATACGATATCCGTTCGGATGTTCCTATTGCTGAACCTAATCAAATTGAGGTGGAAAAGACCGATGAAATCGTCAATTTCTTGAAGAATGAGTATGACATCAGATGCAAGGAGAAGGCTTACCTTTCACCAAGTGCATTGAATGCATTTATTGACTGCTCGCTTCGTTTCTACTTCCGTTATGTGAAGGGTTTGAAGGTAAAGGATGATTTGACCGAAGGCATTGAACCATCCATGTTCGGAACCATTTTCCATAAATCAGCCGAACTTCTTTACAAAGAGTTGGGTGCTGATAAAAAACTGATACAGAAGGAGACTCTCGAAGAATTGGCTTCAAAAGATGGTCGTCCAAGGCTGGAGGCATATGTTGACTCTGCTTTCCGTACGGAGTTTTTTGGAAAGGGAGAGAACGAAAAAATTCCAGAATATACAGGTGAACAACTGATTAATAGAAAGGTAATTATTGATTATCTCACAAAACTGGTACGCCTTGATGCTGAATATGCGCCGTTTTCCATCCAAGGATTGGAACTTCCTGTTTATGAGCAGATGAAAATTAAGGCAAATGGTGAGGAACTTCTGGTGAATATCGGAGGAATTGTCGATAGAATGGATTTAAAAGAGGGCATCTTCCGTATCGTGGATTACAAGACAGGAGGCACGGCTAAGGTCGATACCATTGCCAATATTTTTGAACAGAAAGAGGAAAGGGCGAAATACTTGTTGCAGGCATTTCTTTATTCTGCTATCCGTCATCGTGAGTTGCAGGGTCAGTATGATGTAAAACCAGCCATTCTTTATATAAACAAAGCTATGGTGGGATACTCTCCCGATGTTCAGGTTTTGAGAAAAGAGAATAACAAAAAAGAGACTGTCGATTCAATCGCCACCTATGAGGAGGAATATCGCTCCTTGTTGGAATATAACATAGGAAGAATCTTCGACAAAAACGAACCTTTTAGACAGACCTCCATTGCCAAATCTTGCGAGTACTGCGATTTCAAAGAGATTTGCAGAAAGAGGGTTTGATAGGAGTGAATGGAAAATGGAAACAGCTTCTTGTCAAATCTATGCTGCTACTTTGAAAAAGAATTTGAATATGGCATCCCAGCTTAACATTGGAATAAATAAAGTGGTAAGAAATCCGCAGAAGAATCCGGCTATAACCTGTTTAGGTGTGTGCGCTTTGAGGTAGAGTCGTGCAGATGCCATTAAACCGCATAACATTACGATGGTGACAATCAAAAAAAGAGGGAAGATGTGCATGTAATAACTTATAATCAAAGTTCCTCCTAAAAGTGCACCCATTCCAGTCATGTGTGCGCTGATTTTCCAAACTCGGCTAACGATTGCATCAATTATAAGAGAGATCGCTATTGCAATCACAATTGCAGAAACGAAAGTCGGGAATACAAGCGTATAAAGTGAAACTGCACATAATATGTACGAAATGGCGGTTAATAGGTAGGGTATAGTTCTTTCTTTCTTATCTTTTAGATTCATGCTTGATGTCACTTTCAAAAGATAAAGAATCAAGATGCATGTCATTGGAATAATAGTTCCGAAGATAGCAACGGAAACATAGGAGCTCCTGATGTAAAGCTCTGGATAATAAGAGAAAAACTCTGTTGATGTTAGAAGCATAATCCCGTATAATGGAATAAAAAGCGGGAACAGTACAAATGACAAAAGCTTTGATAGTGCGTTCATCCAAAATCGTTTTAGTTATATTTCTTTTCTGAGCCTTGATACAGGAAAATTCAATTGCTCCCTGTATTTGGCTACTGTACGTCTGGCTATGATATAGCCCTTCTCTTTGAGAATCTCAGCAAGTTTGTCGTCAGTCAGCGGGTCACGCTTGTCTTCTGCATTGATGCACTCTTGAAGGATGGTCTTGATTTCCATAGAGGAAATCTCCTCTCCTTGGTCATTCTGCATCGTCTCAGAGAAGAAATATTTAAGTGCATAAATGCCGAAGTCTGTCTGAATGAATTTGCTGTTACTTACTCTCGAAATAGTGGATATGTCGTAACCTGTATCTTCTGATATGTCTTTGAGAATCATTGGCTTTAGCTTTGTTTCATCTCCTTCCAAAAAGAACTCTCTTTGTCGTTCGATGATAGCTTGCATGGTTCTTTGTAACGTCTCTTGCCTTTGCTTAACCGCATTGATGAACCATTTGGCAGAATCCAACTTCTGTTTGACGAACATGACAGCGTCTTTCATCTCTTTGCTCTGGTTGCTTTTGTTGTTGGCATACTCTTCGAGCATATCGGAGTAGTTTCTGTTTAGTCTCAACTCTGGGATGTTCTTGTTGTTGAGGGATAGAATCAAATCTCCATCTTGATTTTCCAGAATGAAATCGGGAACCAACTGTACGCTGTTTTCTTCCAAAACGGAGGTCCATGAACTTCCGGGTTTTGGGTTGAGTTTTATAATTTCGGCAACGACCTCTTTGAACTTATTTTCCGTGATGGAATGGCGTTTTATGACTTTGTCATAATGCCTTTTCGAAAAATCATCGAAGCTGTTTTCTAATAAATTAATGGCAAGAGCAATGTTTTCTGTCTCTTTTTTTCTTTTAAGTTGAAGAATAAGGCATTCCTGAAGGTTAGTAGCGCAAATACCCGCTGGTTCCAACATCTGTACAGTCTTTACTGCATTGGCCATCTCTTCGTCTTCTACTTGAATGCCTTGTTGGAAAGAGTAGTCGTCTACCATAGACTCGACCTCTCTCCGCAGATAACCGTCTTGGTCAACGTTTCCGATGACATATTCTGCTAACTCCTTCGTCTTTTTATCCAACTTTTTGAGGTGTAATTGCTCGATGAGATATTCGTGTAGTGAATAACCGGTAGCGTAACCTATCTCATCCTTCTTGTCGTCGTCGTTGTTGTTGACAAGGTGCAACTTGTAATCAGGAATGTCGTCTTCGTTTTTATAATCACCTAGACTAATATCGTCATAATCGATTGTATCATCCTCACCGTTATTCTCATCTTGAAGATTCTCATCTTGTGAATAGTCATCTTCCTCTCCTTCTTCCAAAGCTGGGTTCTCTTCAATTTCTTGTTTTACTCTTTCTTCCATTTCCAACGCAGGTACTTCAAGCAACCTTATCACCTGTATCTGTTGAGGTGATAACTTCTGTTGAAGTTTTTGTTGTAAACTTTGTTTTAGCATAAGCAACGTAAATTTAAGAGAAGACCCATGAGTCTTAAATGCAAATGTAGTATTTTTTTTAACTAAAAAGAGAAAAATAACGTATAAGCTTCGTTTTATGTTCTCTTTGAGAGATACTTTATGCCTTCTAAAAGGCCTATTTATGAATGCTATCTATTTGTATTTCAAAAAGAAACGATATTTTGAGATCTTTTTAATACAATTTTAGTGCCAAATTATTTTATAATCTCCGACTTGACTTTTTTTCGAAACGATATCTTTTGATATAAATTGTGCAAAACAAAAAGAAATTAACGTCATTAATCTGTATTTTTGTCCGTGTGTAAGTTATTTTCAAAGTGATTTTATGAACGACAATGTCCTAGAAAAGCTCAAAACTTTGGCTGAATCGGCCAAGTATGACGTTTCGTGTGCTTCGAGCGGAACTACCCGCAAGCATACGCAGGGGAGTGTTGGCAGTGCCTCGGGGTGGGGTATCTGTCATAGCTTCACCGAGGACGGTCGTTGCGTCTCTTTGCTGAAAATAATGCTCACGAATTATTGTATGTACGATTGTGCTTACTGTATCAACCGAAGAACCAACGATATTAAACGTGCCACCTTTTCGGTTTCCGAGTTGGTGGACTTGACCATTGAGTTTTATAGGCGTAATTATATTGAGGGACTTTTCCTTAGTTCAGGTGTGGTGAGAAACCCGGATTATACGATGGAAAGGCTCGTTCGTGTGGTGAAAGACTTGCGTCTGATACATCGTTTCAATGGATACATCCATCTGAAAAGCATTCCCGGAGCAAGCCGCGAACTTGTCGATGAAGCGGGTCTTTATGCGGATAGAATGAGTGTAAATATTGAGATTCCTAACGAGTCGAGCCTTAAAACGTTGGCGCCCGATAAGGATTTTCAAAGTGTCTATCTTCCTATGCAGTATATTCAGCAAGGAGCCTTGCAGAGTATTGAGGAGAGAAAGCATTTCCGCTCAGCTCCACGATTTGTTCCTGCTGGACAGAGTACGCAGATGATTGTAGGTGCTACGGCCGACACAGATAAGGATATTCTTAATCTTTCGTCGAATTTATATCAAAAACCGACGATGAAAAGGGTATATTATTCGGGTTTTGTACCCGTAAATGAGTACGACAAACGCTTGCCAGCTTTGAAACAACCGCCTTTGGTGCGGGAGAATCGACTCTATCAGGCCGATTGGCTACTGCGCTTTTATCAATTTACTGTCGATGAAATCGTTGATAGTTCATTCCCGAACCTCGATTTGGAGATTGACCCTAAACTTTCGTGGGCATTGCGTCATCCATCATTATTTCCGGTAGATGTGAATTTGGCGGAATATGAGATGCTGCTTCGAGTGCCAGGAATCGGGGTGAAATCGGCAAAATTGATTGTTGTGTCGCGTCGTTTCGGCAGACTCTCCTCATGGCAACTGAAGAAGATGGGTGTGGTGATGAAGAAGGCTCAATATTTCATCACTTGTAACGAATTGCCGTTTCATCATACTGTGAACGAATTGACCCCCGAGCGTGTTCGCGGACTTCTCACCAAAGGAGCCAAGAAGATGAATGATTCGCAGTTGTTAATTCCGTTTCAAGATTAAAAGGTGGATGTTTTATGCTAGTATTTCGTTACGATAAGAGTTTTGAAGGGCTGCTTACGGCTGTTTTTGATGGTTACACCCGTAGAGAGTTTCCTGACTTACTGTTGGGAGAAGAGGATATGCCGCCTCTTTTTTTCGATGAAATCGCAGATATCTATACAGATACCGAAAAATCAACTCGTGTTTGGAACGGACTTAAGAAACGAATGTCAGAAACGGCTTTGTATATGTTGCCAGAGGTTTGGCTCTCGGAATTGCCCGAGGTAGATATGCTGCTGTTCCGATACATTCGGAAGACTTTTGATTCAAAGCAGAGTATTGAACTCAATTTCGGAGATCCGGATGTCATGGAGCTCACAAAAATCTGGAAACATGTAAGCAAAGAGCGTTTGAGAGTAATCCAGTTTGTTCGTTTCCAGAAGACTTCTGACGATATCTTTTTTGCCTGTATAGAGCCTGAATACAATGTCATTCCGTTAGTTTTAAACCATTTTACCGATAGATTTCACGATCAACGTTGGCTTATTTATGATTCGAAACGTGATTTCGGTTTCTTTTATGATTTGAAAAAACCTGTCGAGGTTCATCTTGATGCCAAACAATGGGACGGAAATGGTTGTTTGAATGACCAGTTGGCCGCTGAAGATGAGAAACTTTATCAGAAGCTGTGGCAAGGCTATTACAGCTCCATGACCATTAAGGAGAGAATAAATCCACGATTACACCGACAAAATTTACCCGTCAGGTTCTGGAAATTTTTACCTGAAAAAAGAAAATGAGGGCTTACCTGAAGAAGTGCGTGGACAGCATTTAACCAAGAATCAATCAAAATAAATAATAAAAAAAACGGATCAGCGGATAGGTGGGGTTGGTACAAGGACAAGAATCCCCAGATTCAAGAATAAAGTTTGGCAAGCCTGTACATGAAAAACTTCACGTCTGCCACGCCCCTGAACTGTGTTCGGAA
>Ga0172378_10001659_pt1 | contig 20665 bp, 16 predicted proteins | sample GrowelOW332metaG_FD_119755 | JGI IMG/M metagenome (GOLD analysis project Ga0172378, IMG submission 119755) | Groundwater microbial communities from an aquifer near a municipal landfill in Southern Ontario, Canada - Pumphouse #3_1 metaG | ecosystem: Environmental > Aquatic > Deep subsurface >... | reverse complement strand
TGCATCTTCTGTCTGCAGAACAACAACGGCTATTTCGGACGCCTGTGCGTACTTTACCGCGTTATGAATTGCTTCCTGGATGATACGGTAAACATTTATTCTGGCGGAACTGTCAAGCTTTATATCGCCCTTTACATTCCACGTAAACGGGACTTTTAAAGTTCCGCAGCTCTGCTGTTCTGTCGTTGAACACAGTTGTTCGATTCCCTGCTTCATCCCGAGTGATTCAAGTTCAACGGGAAAAGAATTATGAACGTACTGCCGCGTCCGTTTCAGTGTTTCGTCAATCAGCTCCGATAATTCTTTTAAATGCGGGTTTTCTGCAGACAGGCCTCTGCACATCATTGAAATGCCTGCGAGCCGCTGACAGATATCGTCATGCATGTCCATGCTGAATCTGCGCCGTTCCAGTTCGCTTATTTTCAGCACTTCTGCCTCGACTTTTATCCGCTTTTTTGATTCCGTCTTGAGTTTTTTATTTGCATCGACAAGATTCTGCGTACGATGCTTGACCTCGATTTCGAGCTGTCTGCTGTGATTTTTCTCTTCCGCAAGCGTATATATCCGTTTAACAGCTGCCGCGAGGAATATAGCGCAGCTGCACATCTGAGGATAATTGGCTTCGTCTGCATCGTATACGATGAATCCCAGACGTTCTGTTCCTGATGATAGATAATGAATAATCCGGTGTGATAAAGAACTGCCGGACTTAAACAGTTCCGCAGCAAAAAAAGATTTGAGTCTGATTTTTTTATACGGTTCAAAATTTTTTTCGATGTTTCCCTCCTTTTTGTAAATAAGCATTCCTTCTTCCGGTACTACTGCGGGCATTGGTTCAAAAAGACAGAAGTAGAATGCGGTTATATTTATATTGCCCAGAAAATTCCGTAAGGATGCAATAATTTCAGGAATATCTGATGCACGGTTCACCTGTTGACCAAAAAAACTGACATGCTGCTGGGCAAGATTTGATTTCAGATGTTCATACTGTATATGTGCTATATAGTTGTTCAGTTCTTCTTTAGTGCCTGTTTCGGAACTGTCTGTTTTCTGCTGTATCATTTTTACGCAGCCGCACGAATTACGTATGGCAAGCGATGACTCAATATGTAAAACAGACGGGGGTGTCTGTCCTTTCAGTATTTTGTAGAGCATATCTACCGAAAGATCTCCCATCTCGTCGATAGGCTGCCGCACCGTGGTAAGACCCGTGACGTCGGTACGGATTTTTTCTATATCGTCAAAACCGGTGACGGCGCATTTCTTCCAGCGTTCATTTTCCTGCATGTTCAGGATTTTCAGTGCACCTATTGCTGTTGTATCGTTTGCGCATACGATTGCATCAGGCGGATTGTCCGGATGCTGTTTTATATATTCCTGTATGGCTGTCATACCGCTGTACTCATTGAATAAAGCGTGAATTATGTCCCAGGAAACAGTTTCATCGGTTTTTCGGGCTTCGGTGAGCGATTGACAGAAGACTGTCTCGCGGATCGTGTTGTCAGGATGCTGTTCAGGACCGCTTATATAGAGAAATGTACGGTAGTGATGAAATGTAATCAGATGGGTCATAAGCTGTTCCATTGATGCTTTTGTTTTTATAACGACGGACGGGATATCAGGAATTTCTATACCGGCAGAGACGATCGGGAGTGTGCTGAACAGTGTTCTGAGCTGCCTGGTAAGGGCTGAAACAGGTCTGCTTATGATTGTTGCCGAGAGAATGATAATACCGTCAGCCGAAATAAATTTATGCGACGGGAAGGGATCGGGATCATCATTGTCGCGGCTGAGCGACTCCTGCTGGATACAGAGTATATCCATGTTAAGTTTTCTGGCCCGTTCACGGGCTGCACTATAAAAAAGAATCTGGTAACTTTCGTCAAGAGTATTCAGATATACTGCAATTCTCATACGCATGAATTAAGTATAACAGAATATCGGAAATAGTGTGACAGGATGGACACAAATCTGCAGACATACGTAATTCGTATGTCTGCAGATTTGTGTTATTTTACGTTAAATGTTTCTTTGGAGGGAGTTACTTCAGTATCATTGCCGGAAATCCTGTACGTACAACCGCTGCTGCCGGATGCGGTAAAGTTCTTTATAATAATTGTTATATCTGCCGCTTTCCCCGTTTTTTTAAAGGAAACGGAGCCTGCTTCATTTTTTTCTGCGGAAAGAGAAAGGATCGTCTTTCCCTTTTCATCAATAACAGTTCCCTTGTACGTCTTTCCTTCTGCACCCGGAAAAAACTGCCAGACAATATGATCCGAATAATCATAGTCCGGTTTTTCTTCTTCCCTGCCGGTCGGAATGATTGTACCTTCCCGTACGAATACAGGCAGGCTGAAGTAGTCGTACGTGTCCGAATACCACCTTCCACCGGGTACTTTTTTCCCGGAAATAAAATGTACCCAGTTTCCCTCAGGAAGATAGCATGACTGTGTGACCGATGAACCGGGGGTATCGTCGGGAGCCGGTGTGAATACCGGTGCCACGAGAATATCCGGGCCGAACATGTACTGCCTGTCAAGGTATGCACAGTTCTGGTCTGCGGGGAATTCAAGATGCATAGGCCTCATAACCGGAATGCCGGTAAGCGACGCGTTTACGGCCGCAGTATAAATGTACGGCATAAGCCGGCATTTCTGTTTAACGAAGAAGCGGAGCACATCACATGCCTCGCCGTCGTATGCCCATGGGACACGGTATGACGACGAACCGTGCAGACGGCTGTGCGATGAAAACAGTCCGAACGCAACCCACCGTTTATACAGATCGGCGGAACCAGTTTCCTCGAATCCGCCGATGTCGTGGCTCCAGAATGAGAAACCGCTGTCCATGAGTGACAGACCTGCACGCAGACTTTCCGCCATAGAAACAAAACGGCTTGTGCTGTCGCCTCCCCAGTGAACCGGAAATTTCTGTCCTCCGGCAGTCGCGCTGCGGGCAAATAGAACTGCTTCTCCGGGTCCTTTTTCTCTTTCAAGGAGTTCAAACACACACTTATTATAGAGGTAAGTGTAGTAGTTGTGCATTTTTTCCGGATCGGAACCGTCGTACCATGCAACGTTGTATCCGTTGTCAAAACACGGGATGCGTTCACCAAAATCAGTCTTGAAACAGTCGACGCCCATGTCGAGCAGCTTCTTTAGTTTTTCCTGGTACCATGCGTACGCCCCGGGATTCGTAAAGTCGACTAATCCCATTCCGGCCTGCCACATATCCCACTGCCATACGGTACCGCCGGCATTTTTGAGCAGGTACCCTTTTTCCATACCTTCTGCAAAAAGAAGTGATTTCTGCGCAATGTATGAATTAATCCAGACGCAGATCTTAAGTCCCTTTGCATGCAGCCGGCGGAGCATACCTGCAGGATCGGGGAACATGTCTCTGTCCCATTCGAAACTGCACCATTCAAACTCCTTCATCCAGAAACAGTCAAAATGGAATACTTTCAGCGGAATATCGCGGGAAGCCATGCCGTCGACAAACGAACTGACTGTCTTCTCGTCGTAATTTGTAGTAAAAGATGTCGTAAGCCAGAGTCCGAAGCTCCATTTCGGAAGCAGCGGCGCGCGCCCTGTGAGGGCAGTGTAGCGGGCAAGGACGTCTTTCTGCGTACTGCCGTAGATAAGATAATATTCGAGAGATTCGTCTTCTACTGAAAACTGTACGTCTTCAACTTTTTCGCTTCCAGTTTCAAAGCTGACTTTTCCCGGATGATTGACGAACACTCCGTACTGCCTGTTTGTCATATAAAACGGAATACTTTTGTAAGCGGTTTCGCTTGCTGTACCACCGTCTTCGTTCCAGGTGTCGACAACCTGCCCGTTTTTGACGTACGGAGTAAACCGCTCGCCGAACCCGTACACGAGTTCACCTACGCCGAGGGTAAGTTCGGTAACGGTATAGATTCGTCCGTCTGCATGCTGCATGCGTGAAATTCCGCGCGCACCTGTTTTCGTAAGCGGTACACCGTCCGCAGAGAAAACGAGCTCCGGAGACCCTTTCGTAACCGTAAGTGTAAGTTTCCCGCTCGTTATTGATGCGCTTCCGCTGCCGGACGATACTTTTGTTTCTGCATAATCGGTACGGGGAATGTCGAACAGCGGACCTTTTTTTACCTGCCCGGCATGGCCGGTAAGTCTGATTCTCAGAATGTTTTCTGCAGGACTTGAACATGAAATAGTCATCATCCCGATGTTGAGCGTATCTCCGCGCCCTTCTATTTTTTTGAAGGGTGCGAATAATGTCAGCGACGTTGTACCGGCATCCCATTTATATATTTCGCGCACGTAATCTGCGTCGTATTCTTTCCGTGTAAGCCAGAATCCGTTTGTAAATTTCATAACAGCTCCAATTGAAAATTATTAACCTTTTACGGCACCGGCTACAAGACCTTTGATAATGTTTTTCTGGAATATCAGATAAATGACGAGTGCCGGTATAATAATCAGAATAGCGGCAGCCATAATATTCTGCCACTCCGACTTGTACTGTCCCATAAACGTATATGCCGCAAGCTGCAGCGTTTTTTTCTCTCTGCTTCCTCCGATGACGAGCAGCGGCAGCAGAAAGTCGTTCCATATCCACATTGCGTTTACAACGATAACGGAGGCCGTAACCGATTTTAGAAGGGGAAATATAATCTGCATGAACAGACGCGGCTGACTGCAGCCTTCCATGAGCGCCGATTCTTCAAGTTCGTACGGGATAGTTTTTGCGAATCCCTGATAAAGAAAGAGTGCCATCGGAATGCCGAGTCCCCAGTAGATAATGCCGAGTCCGGGAACGTTGTTTGTAAGGTGAAATGCCTTTGCAATGACGACGAGCGTAATCATGAACGACTGGAACGGAACCATCATCGGCATAATGCAGTAAAGAAATGTCAGCCGGCTGTAACGGGTCTTGACGCGGGCCATTTTGTAGCCTGCCATTGAACCGAATATGACGATTCCTGCCGTTCCGATGAGTGTGACAACGAACGTGTTAAAGAACGTAAGTGGATAATTCATGTCCTGAAAAACGACGGCGAAGTTTTTGAGAGAGAAATGCCCGGGCAGTGCAAGAACGTTTTTCATAATTTCGTCGTAATTTTTAACTGAATTCAGAATCATCATGCCGAGCGGCAGCAGATACAGAACTACAATAAAAAGCATCAGCACAAAAATGACCGACGGTATTTGTTTTTCCTGTTTGAGCGTCATGCTTCAATCTCCCTGCTTTTGAAAAAATTTACCTGAATGACGGATATAGCGCAGACTATGACAAAGAGTACAACGCTTTTTGCGCTGCCGTATCCGAAGTTGTTGTTGTTGAATGCAGTGTTGTAAATATCGAGCGCAATCGGCGTCGTTGCATCTCCCGGACCGCCGCCTGTGAGACTGAATATTAATTCAAACATCTTCATGGAGTTCGCGACCGAATAGAACATACAGAATGAAATCGACGGCATGATCAGCGGGAGCGTGACGGAGAAAAATCTGCGGAATGTGCCGGCACCGTCGATACGGGCAGCTTCCATAAGATCGTCGGGAACAGACTGAAGACCGGCGATATAAATAATAAGATAAAACCCAAGCCCCTGCCATACCGAAACGAATATAGTAGTAACGACGGCAAGCCGCGGATCTCCAAGCCAGCTCTGCTGCCAGAACGGATTGTTTGTCAGTACTGCCAGCTGTTCAAAGACTCTGATGCAGATGAACTTCCATATAAAACCTATGACGACAAGACTTATGATATTCGGTATATAGAATGCGGCACGGAAAAATCCCCTGCCTTTTATGTTCGATTCAAGAAGCACCGCAAGCAGCAGTGCCGTAACATTAATAATAACGACGACACACACTGCATACAGAAAGGTAAAACCAAGTGCATGCAGAAAGGTTGGATCATTTGTAAAAAGTTTATGGTAATTTTTAAGACCGATGAATTTTGTTGCCTTGGAAATACCGTTCCATTTCCGGAACGAATTATAGATGCACATGAGAAACGGAATGCTTACAAAAACGGTGATGAACATAACTGCAGGAAAAACATAACAGGCGAATTCTTTGAGTTCCTGCATAGTCCGGCGTTTGTTTCTATTTACTGGAATCATGAAAAACCTCTGATGGAAGGGCAGGCCGGCAGACTTGTACTTTTCTATCTGTAAACACTGAACAGTATCTATGCATTATTCAGTGTTTACTTTCAACTGCCGGGCTGTCTGTGATAATTAATTTATACGGTTACTCGACATCATAGGCGTCTGCAAAGAGGCGCGTAAGAGCTGCTTTTGTTTCTGCCCGTGACGCTGTTCCTGCCGCATAATTCTGGAATGCAGTGCCGAACGGCTGTTCGATACCGTCCGGGCCTTTAAAAATCCACCACGGACACGTGATCCTGTCTGCCTGTGCCTGTGCGGTTTCTTTTGCAAGCTGTGTATCCGGAGCTGACGCACCTTTGAGAGGAGAAATCTGCTTCACAACGTCCGGAATCCATTTTCTGCCGTAATCCGATGTTGACAGCCAGTTGAGGAATGCAAGCGTTGCAGCCCGGTTCTTTGAATCCTTGTAAACCCGGAACGTAAGGTTCGATTCGACGGCTATAACACCTTTTCCGTCACTGCGCGGTGATTTCATATATCCCATGTCGATGGTCGGATTTATTGCACGTATGCTTGATTCAGCCCATGATCCCTGTCGGATTATGGCAGCTTTGCCGTTTGCAAAATCCGAGACCTGAATATCGAATGTCGATTCCATCGGTTTATTTCCGCCGTATTTCTTAATCAGGTCAATAAGATCAAGTGCAAAATCAATCTGGGGAAGATCGCCGAATTTCAGTCTGCCGCTTTCAACGTCTTTGAACAGTTTTTCATAGTCCCCGTTGTATGCGTCACTCATTGAAGGATACGTTGTCTGGGGAAGAACCCACCATTCCGCGAATCCTGTGCTGAACGGCTGTATTCCCGCTGCCGTAAGTTTCTGGCAGACGGCATCATATTCTGCAAGTGTTTCCGGCAGTTTTGTAATTCCTGCTTTTTTAAAAAGTGCTTTGTTGTAAATAAACGAATGTGACTGGACTACAAACGGATAGCCTGTTATGTGTCCGTCGAGTGTAACGCTGGAAAGAATTGCCGGCTGGACATTTTTCATAAACGGTTCTTTATCAAGATTATATTCGTAATCCCTGTAGACTTTATTGTCATTATATGCACTGGTAAGGAACAGATCGGGTATATCGCCCGAGTTGATGCGTGTTTTAAGAACTGTCTGGTAGTCGTTCTGCAGTATATCTGCATTGATTTTTACGCCGGTTTCTTTCTCATACTCTGCAAAACACTGTTTGTAGTATTCCGTCAGTTCCGGACTGTTGAGCATAAACGACAATGTCGTCTGTTTTTTAGAAGATTTTTTACTTCCGGCTGCAAACAACGTTCCTGCCGCGGCAGTCACCAGCAGTACAGCCAAAATAACCTTTTTCATTAGTAGCCTCCTGTTATTTCAGTATAAGTCGTCATTTCTATTTGAACATGCAAAAAAAAAGACAATTCAGGGTAAAAAAATGAACAGTTGTGCTATACTGTGGACATGCTGCGACGGTTACAGAATTTTCTGCAAAAGAAATCGCTCGTGTATCAGCTTACGGCTGCAATAACGACGCTCATGACGGTAATACTGATACTTGTGGTTTCGATTACCTCTGTACGTACAAGTCTTGATCTGCAGAATAAAATATATGCAAGCACGCGGACACTGCTTGAACTGCAGATAAAAAATGCTTCAGCCTATTTTTCCCGGATGAATGCATTTTCGCTCAATCCCCGGAACGACATCCGCTTTTTGAAAATAATCAGTACCGACCGTCAGAATGATTACAGCACGAAAGAATATCTTATGTCGGTCGTACGGAATGCATATTACCAGCGTGATGACCTTGTTGATTACAGTATATATGTGGTGAATCTTAATAAGGGATATTTTATTTCGCGCGAAAACAGAAATGTCAGCGAGAGGCCGATGAGCGATATAACGTCGGATCCGCTGTTTACTGAATTTTCCCGTCCGCGGTATTACCGGGCCGTTGTTCCTTCAGGGCAGGACGGAAAACTGCTTGTCTATTACCGTACGCTTATTAATATCGAAGACGGCAGACCGCTTGCTTTCGTCCGGTTTATGGTAGATACATCATGGTTCGACAAGACGCTCAGCAGCGGCCAGCCGGGCGGGCTGACTGTGCTCAGAAATAAAAACGGCAGTATATATTACCGGGATTCCGTGGAAAATTATGATTTTTTTTCACTGGAAAAACATGGTTGTCTTACAGTTAGTGCGGAAAGTGAAGACAGCGAGTGGAATCTTACGACATATATTTCAAAGAAGCAGCTTGATTTGTACTTATCGGAAACACGTACGATTACGTTTACCGTGGGTATACTTTTTATTGTTGTATCCGTTGTTCTTCTCGTTTTTTTCATACGGATTCTGATGCGTCCGCTTTCAGTTCTGGCAGGAATGTTAAGAAGTACAGGACAGGGAAATTTCAAGTCTCTTATTTCGATTTCCGGCTGCAGTGAAATTACTTCATTATGCAGTGAATATAATACGATGATACGCAGAATAGATGAACTTATCGAAAAAAATTATGTTGTCGAATTAAACTGGAAAAACGCACAGATTGCTGCATTGGAATCACAGATAAATCCGCACTTCCTCTACAATACGCTTCAGACAATTTCGGCAGAAGCTATAGAAAACGATCAGATGAAAATAAACGACATGGTAATGGCGCTTTCATCAATGCTTAAGTATACGATCAGGGGACCTGAGACTGTAACGCTCAGAACAGAACTTGAACATGTAAAGGATTATCTTTTTTTACAGAAAGCCCGTTTTGAAGGCAGACTTACATACGAATTTGTTATTACAGCAGAAACGGAAGAGCAGCTTGTTCCTAAAATAAGTATAACGACTCTTGTTGAGAATTCAATCATACACGGAATGTCAAAGACTGCTGATTCTGTACGGATTGAAATTACGGCGGAACATACCGGTGGAAAACTTATAATAACTGTTACCGACGACGGAACCGGTATTCCTGCTGACCAGCTTGCAGGAATACAGAAAATTCTTGCGCAGACAAATCCACGGGAGCAGGCTGCAGGAGAGAGTAATCGTGATACGGAGTGTATTGGTCTGCGTAATCTGTCGAACAGACTGCAGCTGCTGTACGGTAAGACGGCCCGGCTTTGTATTTACAGTACGGAGTACACAGGCACGAGCACCGTAATGGAAATGGACGATGTATAAGACACTGATTATTGATGATGAAAAAGCCGTGCACACGGTAATCCGCAGACTCGGAAAATGGCAGGATTTTGGTCTTGAAGAACCGCGTTCCGCGTGGAACGGAAGCGAGGGGCTTTCAATGATGCGCGAAATTCATCCCGACATTGTTTTTGTCGACATGAACATGCCTGTTATGGACGGCAGTTCGTTTCTGCAGAAAGCAGCAGAAGAATTTCCAGAGGTAAAACTCATCGTCGTGAGCGGTTATGACGATTTCCGTTATGCAAAAAGCGCACTCCTTGCTAAGGCGCTTGATTATCTGCTGAAACCCCTTGCCGCCGATGAATTGAATAAAGTACTTGAACATGCCGCGGATCTGCTTGATAAGGAGCATGGTACAGTAAAGACAATACGGAATACCGATCATTCGTACACCACGGATGAACTGCCGGGAGCCATAAAAGAATATCTTGATCAGAAATACATGGAAGAGATAACGCTTGATTCATTAAGCGAACATTTCTACTTTACAAAAGAATATTTATCCCGCCTTTTTAAGAAAGAATTCGGTTGTGGAATTTACGAATATGTGCTGCAGGTACGTATGAACCGCGCGGAACAGCTGCTGGAAGATCCTTCCGTGCAGATTCAGCAGATAGCGGAACAGCTCGGTTATAACGACAGCAACTATTTCAGCAAGGCGTTCCGCACGTATACCGGTATTTCACCGACGGATTACCGTGCGGAAAAAAATCCTGAAGAAAAGTGATGTGACTGTTTTACTGCTGAGCCCGTATCTCCTTCCGGCACAATTCGTCGCATATTTCATTATACTTTACGCCCGCGTGGCCTTTTACCCATGACCACTCGATGGTGAGCCGGGAATACAGTTCATCAAGTTCTTCCCACAATTCCCTGTTGAGTACCGGTTTTTTCGCACTTGTGACCCAGCCGTTTTTCTTCCATGATTTTATCCATGATGTGATGCCGTTTTTTACATACTGGCTGTCGCTGTACATATGTATTTGCCGTTTCTGCCAGTCGGGATTACGGGCTGCAGCGGAAAGCGCACTGATTGCAGCCATAAGCTCCATACGGTTGTTTGTTGTCGATTTTTCACCGCCGCTTAAAAGTGTTTCTTTCTCTCCGTCAAGTATGACGCATCCCCAGCCGCCCGGTCCCGGATTTCCGCTGCAGCCGCCGTCGGTATAAATTGTCAGTACGGAGTTGTCGGCAGCTGCGGGCGGTACACTGCCGTCCGCAGTACAGGATGATGCTTTCTGCGTCTCGCACGGGTAGACAAGATGCCACTGGGCGCGCAGCGTGTCTAGTGCTGCACAGACGGCAAGCGCAGCCTGTGATTCGTGCAGTACCGATTCCGTTTTACCCGCCAGAATGCATTTTGTCGCATCTTCTATTTCGTATTCGTATCCGTTGAACCGGAACGGTTTGTCTGCAGTTTCTGCCCGTACCGCTTCCGTTCCGTTTTCTGCAGTGTAAATAAACAGTTCTGCCTGCTGTGCCATCCAGAACAGCGGCAGATGAATATAACCGTTCGTTCCGTATATGTATGCATCCTGGGGACTGTCCGCACCAGACATATCAACTGCACTCTGGAGAGAGGCTGTCATACCGCATGCGAATGTAAACTCTTCACTGTTCCATAAATCAACACCTTTTGCCGTGCGTGCGGAAGAAACAATACGCCGCGGAACGGCCACCGTACTGCCGCCTTTTATGAGAACTGCAGGTTTATGGCCTGCATAATCTTCAGCAGCCTTTGCAACAAGCATGGAGAACGTGACGGGGTAAATCCCGACGTCCAGAAGTGCTCCGCCGCCGAGTGCCGGATTAAACAGTCTGTTCTCCGGATTGTATGCATTGCGGAAGCAGAATTTCGAGTCTGTGTGCAGAACCGTACCGATTTTTCCGGCCCGTATCCATTCAAGTACCGTCCGTACCGCCGGGTTAAAAGCTGTCCACATTGCTTCCATAAAGAAAAGATGTTTATCCGACGCGCAGTCAAGTACGGTCTGAAGCTGATCTGCGTTTACTGCCGCCGGTTTTTCGCAGAGTACATGTTTTCCCGCACGAAGCGCTTTGAGCGAAAGTTCCGCATGTGATGTGTGGGGACTTGCAATATATACGGCGTCGACAGCAGAATCGGCTAAAAGCTCGTCGTAACTGCCGTACGGCTTCAAGAATCCCCATTGTGCCGCAAATTTTTCAGCTTTTTCTGCAGTACGTGATGCGACGGCATAACGGCAGAATGAGGAATCGGTTTCTGCAAGGCCTGAAAGTGCTTCGGCAAATTTTGCAGCAATGTGTCCGGGGGCAATAACAGCCCAGTTAACAGTAGTATCTGGCATATGGTTGTTCCTGATTAAGCATATTTGAGAAATCATCTTCACACATAACTTTTGTATGTGAATTACTAAAATCTTTTGTATTTCTTGTGATGATATAGTCAAGTTGTGCTGATTCCGCACATTGCATCTGACGACCGTCCTCTAAGTCGGGCCATTCTGAATGGGCAATTGCTTCAAGAAAACAATCAGCGTCTTCAACTAAAACGACAAACGACTGACAAATAAGCGAGATGAACTGCATTCTGTCATTTTCAGGGATATCCTTTCGAAGAATTATGTTTGTATCAAGTAAAATTTTAGGTGCGTTCATCAAGCGCCGTCAGTCGTTCTGCTTTTACGTCAATATCGCGGTCTATATAGCCTGAGAATTTTTTGAACAGAGCTTCCTTTTCTTTTACGCTTAAAAGTTTTTTTTCAGAGAAACTTTCAGGAAACAGTACAATTATTCTGCCTTTAGTTACAGGTGGCTTTTCAGCAAATGTTACTTTTCCATTGTCATATGTTCCGGTAAGTGCCAGCATTTGTACTCCTTACATAAATAATACCCTGATTACTCTGTACCGTCAACGCATAAAAAAAAACCCGGCACAGTACTGCACCGGGGTCTGTCAAAATGCGTCCAGAACGCTTACGTTACTTGTTCAGGTTTGCTTCAAGATCGTCAAGGCACTTTGAAAGTTCTTTCGGCAGATGCTTTCCGAACTTAGGATAGTGATTCTCGCGGATATCCTTGATTTCCTTTTTCCAGCCCGCAACATCTACAGATGTGAGAGCTTTCATTGTTTGAGCTGTTACGCCTTTAAGACCTGTTGTGTCGATGGCGCCTTCTTTCGGCATATAACCGATCGGGGTGTCTACGTAGTTGTCTTTACCGTCGCAGCGGTCGAAAATCCATGCAAGAACACGGCTGTTTTCGCCGTATCCGGGCCACATGAAGTTACCGTCCGAGTCCTTCCGGAACCAGTTAACGTAGAAAATCTTCGGCAGTTTGTCTTCCGTTGATTTGTGGCCAATGTCGATCCAGTGCTGGAAATAGTCGCCCATGTTGTATCCGCAGAACGGAAGCATTGCGAACGGATCGCGGCGGACCTGACCGACCTGGTCGGAAATAACGGCAGCCGTAACTTCGGAACCGACGATAGAACCAAGGAATACACCGTGGTTCCAGCTGCGTGCCTGATGTACGAGCGGTACAGTAGACGGACGGCGTCCTCCGAAGAGGAATGCACTGATCGGTACGCCGTTAGGATCTTCCCAGTTGGGAGCGATGCACGGGCACTGATGTGCAGGTGCCGTAAAGCGTGCGTTCGGATGAGCCATGCACAGACTCTTGTCTTTCGGGTTTTTGTCGTTTTCAGGACACGGACGAGTCTTACCCTGCCAGTCGACAAGGTTCTTTCCTTCCGGTTTGTGTCCGATGCCTTCCCACCAGACGTCTCCGTCATCGGTAAGAGCGCAGTTTGTGAAGATTGTATTCTTTTCTGCAGCGCGCATTGCGTTGTAGTTAGACTCGTCGGATGTTCCCGGTGCTACGCCGAAGAATCCGTTTTCCGGGTTGATGGCATACAGACGTCCGTCTTTACCGAATTTCATCCATGCAATATCGTCGCCGACAGTTTCGACTTTCCATCCGGGAAGAGTCGGGCGGAGCATGGCAAGGTTTGTCTTGCCGCATGCTGACGGGAATGCACCGGTGATATATTTAACTTCGCCCTTCGGGTTTGTGAGCTTAAGAATAAGCATGTGCTCTGCAAGCCATCCTTCGTCGCGAGCAAGGACGGAAGCGATGCGGAGTGCAAAGCATTTCTTTCCGAGCAGTGCATTTCCGCCGTATCCTGAACCGTACGACCAGATCGTACGCTCTTCAGGGAACTGGCTGATGTATTTGTGATCCATGTCTGCGCACGGCCAGATGCCGTTGTCTGTTTCGCCGTTGTTGAGCGGTTTTCCGACTGAATGCATACACGGAATCCATTCGCCTTTCGTACCGATATTGTCAAGCACTTTTGTCCCGACGCGCGTCATGATGTCCATGTTGCAGACAACATATGCAGAATCGGTGATTTCAATACCGTTTTTACCGATGGATGAACCGACAGGACCCATGCTGAACGGAATAACATACATTGCGCGTCCGTGCATACAGCCGTGGTACAGCTCTTTCATGGTCTTTTTGAGCTCGACAGGATCAATCCAGTGATTTGTCGGACCTGCATCGTCTTCTTTTACTGATGCAATATATGTGCGTCCTTCAACACGTGCAACGTCTGAAGGAAGTGAACGGAAAAGATAGCTGTGCGGCTTCTTCTTGAGCTCTGTTGCGAGACCTGCATCAACAAGACCCTTCATGAGTCTGTCGTACTCTTTTGCAGAACCGTCGCAGATATAAACACTGTCCGGCTCACACCATTTGACCCAGTCTTCAACCCACGCTTTGATTTTAGCGTTTTTAAGATCTTTAACTTCCATGAGTGGCTCCTATAAAAGATTACCGCCCGTTGTCGCATCCAACTTTGACAAGCAATGCCTTCAGTTTTTAGCGATTCCCGCGGTTCTCTTGAAAATCATACTGAATTTCAACACTTAATGCAATGACAAAGTATACGAAAATGTCGTTTTTATGCGGAAAAATATATATATATCTGATATTGATGCATATTTATGCATAAATTCATTTCTGCATTACTGCTTTTGCAAACTGATCGGCACAACTTGTATTTTTAAAACCACATTTGTTGCCCAGAAGTTTAGAAGCAATTTCTTCCGGAGTCATGCCGTCGCATAGAATTGATAGTGCCTTTAGATTCCCACTGCATCCGCCGTCAAAGCTTATGTCAGTGATACGGCCATCATCTGTTCTTGTAAAATGGATTGCCCTGGAACATGTACCGTGAGTCTTATATGTAATTTTTTCCATGATAGTTACCTTGCAGCCGCTTTCCTGATCTGTTCTTCTGCAGCTTTTACATCACTCGGATCGAACCTCACAGCATATCTGTCTATAAAACCTGCATAAAGTGTTTCACCACAGATAAGTGCTGTGACTGCATGTTCTCTGCGGAGTTCTGCAGTCCTGCTGTCAGGCTGTTTTCTGATAAGCGCGCGGTAAGTATCGTATACGTCTATTACAGAAAGTTCAATATCTCTGCGGTCAATCACCTTGTCTGGTTTTGAAGGAATTATAAGTTTGTCTGCTGCTCCGGGTCTGTCCGGGTCAGGATACCGGAGCATGTTCGCACTGAATATATATGGCCACAGGTTGCGTACACCGTACTGTGTACTGGAAAGACCGGCATACAGGTTGTCGTCTGCCGCGACACGTATCTGTCCTGCTGTCTGCTGTGCAGGTGGCTGCGTTTTTCTGACAGAAGTTGTTTCCGTTGTTCTGAATACCGCTTTTTTTTCAGTTTTATGAATTACTGCAAAAACAAGAAAAACAAGGACAAATGCAGTAAGTACTACAGTTATACCGGCAAAAAACCAGCACCGGTTTACGTATTTTTCGCTGTCGTCTTCTTCTGTATCGTAATCCGGATCAAAGTCTTCTGCCTGTTCCGCATGCTTTTCTTCAGGTACTGTCTGATGTATAATCTGCTGCCGGATGATCTGCTGATGTATAATCTGCTGCTCTATTACGGCATTCTGAATTGTCTGATTAATGGTGGAGAGAGGAACTGTTTTTTGTGAAACAGGAGGATCATCCGCAGCTGTATTTTCTGTCTGCAGGGGTGCCGGTGACTCAGCAGTATCTTTTACAACAGGCTGCTGTTCTATTGTATCTGCTTCGTGTTCCGTATCCGGAACAGGTACATCCGTCTGTCCGTTGACAGATTCAACAGGCTGTTTCCTGTTTTCAGGAAGTACAGCTCCGTTCAGTACTTTCGGTTTAAGATGTGCAAACGGTTTATTGATTCGTTCGGCAAATGCAGCTGCCGGTGTAAACTTTACTTTGTAATGAGAAGGAATTTCAATCTGTTCATTTGTATGAGGATTCCGTCTTTGTGAAGGTGCAGCGAATACTTTTTTGAATGTACCTAATCCCTGCAGCTTAAATGATTCGTTTTCATTTATTTCGCTGGCTATAATCGCAAAAAAGTCATTTGTTGTCTGTTTTATTTTTTCTGTATCAATGCCTGTTCTCTTTTGAACTCGTTCAGCAAGGACTGCAGGCGTAAGTACATTTTGGTCACTTTTCATTCAGCCTGTCCTTGAATACTTTTGACGGCCTGAATCTGATTTTCTTTTTTTCCGGATACAATATCTGCTGCTTCGTAAAAGGATTGCGGACAACATGCTCCTTACACATTGTCGTTTCAAAAACTCCGAATCCTGGCTGTGTGTATTTGCCGTCCTTTTCAAGTGTTTTTTCGATTTCTTCAAAAACTGCAGTTATTATTTCGTTACAGTTTTTTCTGTTCAGCTCTGTCGAGGCGGAAAGTTGTTTTAGTAATTCTTGTCGCGTCATTTTACGATTTTACCATAATTACAGACTTTCTGTCATTTCAGCTGCCTGAAATTCCGTTGATATACGACCGAACTCTGCAGACAACGATTCGCGTCTGATTCCAAGCTCTGCTTTCAAAGAATCAAACTCTTCGATGACACACCTGGTGACTTTAGAGTCAAGCTGTCCATCTTCTGTCATTTCTGAAATGATTTGTATTACTTTTTCTTTTGGAAAAGAATCTTTATAACTTCTGATGTCGATGAGTGCGCTTGTTATGTCTGCGACTGTAAGTATTCTATCCTTCAGCGATAATTCTCTTCCGGAAAGTTTTTCCGGGTAGCCGGATCCGTCCAGTTTTTCATGATGATGAGATGCGATCGATTCTATCTCCGGGGAAATAACTTTACGATACATGTTTACACCTTCTGCGACATGGGTCCGCATAATTTCCATGTCTCCGGTACTGAGTTTTGCAGGATATTCTAGAATACGCGAGTCGATTGCCATTTTTCCGATATCATGCAGGATACCAGCCGTATACAATTCGTCTATTTCCTGCCGCGTGCAGTGCATGCGTTGCCCGATCGCTGCGGCAAAACAGGCCGCGTTGATTGTGTGACTGACTGTTGCAGTACTTTTAAAGTCCATAATGTAGATAAGCATTTTGATAAGTTTAAACGTATCGTTATAATCATATGAAATGCTGCTGCTCCATTCGTCGATTTTTACGCGGAATGAATCATTTTTAAGGTTATTAACGATATTCAATTGTCTGTCTGCTTCAAGAAACAATTGTACATAATCAGGTCCGCTTTCTGCCGGATCCAGTAATTTGATATCCTTTGGTATATACGAATATTTATTTTCACGCAGAAATGATTCAACTCTGGCTGAAAAAAAAATAAGATGTGCATATTCCGCCTGTACTACTTTTTGTGCAAGTAACGGATTATACTTTTCATTATAGAAAAAAAGAAATTTTGTATTTTCACCGAGCGGCGACATGTATTTGAGAAAATAATAACTGTATGTATAATCACGCTCTGCAGCGTCCGCTATTGAAGATGTGAAATTGGGCAGAATAAACCGGTATGAACCAATATTTGAGAAAAGAGAAAGCAGAAAAATATCTTTAAGAGACAAAAACTGTCCAAGATGTCCTTGTTTTGCTAGTAAAACCGCTATATAGGCAGTTCGTTCACTTTCCTGTATATAGACCATGCGCCTGCCTTCATAGATGTGTTCACCAATAGCAGAAAGCATACGCCTGATGAGGATAAGAGTTTGATCTGCCGTAAGCAGTATATGGGGAATATATATTTTTTCCGATGGTATTTCATTATCCATGATACTCATTTTAACGCATCGGAATGTATTTTACAAATTTACGTAAGAAAAGTACGTCGGGTACTTTTCTTACGCGGCACGAATCGAGCCGTACGGAAGCAGAGCATGAGAAGTACAATTCGTGCAACACAGAGGCACGCCCCGCGACAAAAAATGACATCGTGTCATTTTTTGACGAAGCAGGAACTCAAAAGTTCCTGCAGCAATAGGGACGCACATCCTGTGCTTACCTTAATCTACTACGGCTTTCATGGCTGTCATGTAGGCGCGGAGTTTCCGGCCTACTACTTCTATCGGATGATTGCGGATTTCTGCATTTACCAGAACGAGTTCTGTGTTGTTTACAGAATTATCCTTTACACTCAGACCTTTACCGATGACGTCTGTGTCGATTTTCGGCATAAAGTCTTTTTCAAGGATCGGAACGGCAGCGTTGGCGAACAATGCACATCCGTATTCTGCTGTATCTGAAATAACGCGGTTCATTTCGTAGAGCTTCTTACGGTCGATCAGGTTTGCGATCAGCGGGACCTCGTGGAGGGACTCGTAGTATGCGCTTTCCGGCATAATACCTGCATCTACCATTGTTTCGAATGCAAGCTCACAGCCTGCTTTTACCATTGCCACAAGGAGAATGCCTTTATCGAAATATTCCTGCTCAGTGATAGTATTGCTGCTTTCTACAGTTGTTTCGAACGGGAGTTTTCTTGTTGCTTCACGCCAGGTGAGCAGGTCATGGTCGTTGTTTGCCCAGTCTTTCATCATTGTTGAACTGAACTCTCCGCTGATGATGTTGTCCATATGTTTCCGATAAAGCGGTGTAAGCAGTGTTTTGAGCTGTTTTGAAAGCTCGTTTGCCCTGATTTTTGCCGGATTCGAAAGACGGTCCATCATATTTGTAATACCGCCCCATTTGAGTGCTTCAGAAATGTGGTTCCAGCCGTGCTGGAGCAGTTTTACGGCGTATCCCGGTGCTATTCCTTTTGCAACCATTTTGTTGTAGCAGACGATTGTACCTGCCTGAAGCATGCCGCAGAGGATCGTCTGTTCGCCCATAAGGTCAGATTTTACTTCTGCAACGAACGATGACTCGAGAACACCTGCTTTACTTCCTCCCATACCTACTGCGAGTGCTTTTGCATATGCCCAGCCTTTCTTTTCCGGATCGTTTGCCGGATGAACGGCGATAAGATCCGGTACTCCGAATCCGCGTTCAAATTCATGCCAGACTTCGGTACCCGGGCCCTTCGGTGCACACATAACGACGGTGATATCCGGGCGGATCTGCATCCCTTCCTCAATCATGTTAAATCCGTGGCTGTACCAGAGTGCAGAACCTTTCTTCATGCGTTTCATGACTTCTGTAACAACCGGTGTGTGCTGTTTATCAGGTGTAAGATTTCCTACAAAGTCGGCCGTCGGGATCATTTCGTCATAGGTACCCACTTTGAAACCGTTTTCTGTCGCATTTTTCCAGCTCTGGCGTTTTTCCGCAATGGCACTTTCACGGAGCGCATAGCTTACGTCAAGGCCGCTTGCACGGAGGCAGAGTCCCTGATTCAGTCCCTGTGCACCACATCCGACGATAACGATTTTTTTGCCTTTGAGCGCTTTTACGTCGTCTGCGAATTCTTCTTTTGCCATTGAACGGCAGTGACCAAGCTGCAGGCGTGCTTCACGCCACGGAATTGAATTAAAATAGTTCTGTCCCATTCTGTAACCTCTTAAAAAATTAAAGATATTTATATAAGTTCAGCATAGTTGTACTTATGTATAGACGTAGTATAAATCCGTTTTATTATTGCGTAAAGTGAAATAATTACAAAATAATGATGAAATTAATGCATTTTATGCCTGCTGTACTATCCGTCTTTCTGGTACGAATATGCTATTTTCGGGCAACGATTACCATTGTGCGGGCTTTTTCATTGTACGGCGAAAAATCAAAGTCGCCGTATATTTCGGCACTTTTGAATCCTGCAGCAAGCATCATCCGCTTAAGCTCAACCGCGGAATAGAGGCGCTGTACGAATTCATGCTCAATACGTTCTCCGTTTTTTCCTATGAGTATCCATTTTGAGCGCAGGCCTTCCCATGCACCTTCTACTGAGAATTGTGTAAGTACTGTCATGCCGGCCCGTTCAAACCATTCTCCAGGGGTAAAATAAAGAATTGCAGTTTCACGGCTTGTTGATTCAAGAATGAACCAGCCGTCGTCTTTTACTGCTGCGGCGATATGTTTTAGTATCTGGAGGTCTTCTTCGATGGTATCGCAGTATCCGAAAGAAGTGTACAAGTTTACTGCTGCATCGAATTTTTTCTCTGCCGTATATGTACGGAGGTCTGCTTTGACATAATTTATATTAACATGTTCATCTTCGGCTGACTCTTTTGCTGCATCAAGTTCGGACTGGATAATGTCGACACCGGTAACCTCAAGACCGCGCAGGGCAAGCTCGAGCGAAATTCGTCCGGGGCCGCAGCCTGCATCGAGAATGCGTGCACCTTTAGAAAGGCCTGCAATTTTACATATATCGCCGGCAACTGCCGGAGCTTCCGCCCACCGCTGGCTGTCAAACATAATGGGGCCGTAATTCTGCCAGAACGCTTCGTTTTCAAACCATTCTTTTTTATCTGCCATACTGAAAGTATATCACAGACTGCTGTTTTGGGTTAAATAAAATACATATATATGAAGAAAATATGAAAAAACGGTGTTCTGCCGTAACGAGGCTGTTCCGCTGAAAAGCGGAACAGCTGCTGTAAATGTTATATCCTTACGGCCGGACGATTACGTCTGCTATATGCGGCCGCTTTACAAGGTCTTTTTTCAGGCCTTCCTCGCGGGCTTTATTTACGTATTTCGGATTCTGGAAACTGTACGTGAATTTTGTATGGACATCGTATGTCCCTTTCATGAGTGCATATGCATCTTCTGTCATAACAAGTTCTTCGTCGGTTGGTATGACAAATACTTTTGTTCTGCTGTCGTCTGCACTGATGCACGTCTCTGCATTGCTGGTGAATGACCATTCATTTTTCTGGCTGTCGATTTTAATACCCAGATCTTCCATCCCGTCCAGACACTGTCCCCGTACGATCGGTGAGCGTTCTCCAATACCTGCAGTAAAGACGACTGCGTCTACACGGCCCAGGGCTGCCTTGTATGCACCTATATATTTTTTGAGCCGGTAAGAGAACATATCGATTGAAAGCTG
>Ga0172378_10001658_pt1 | contig 20673 bp, 14 predicted proteins | sample GrowelOW332metaG_FD_119755 | JGI IMG/M metagenome (GOLD analysis project Ga0172378, IMG submission 119755) | Groundwater microbial communities from an aquifer near a municipal landfill in Southern Ontario, Canada - Pumphouse #3_1 metaG | ecosystem: Environmental > Aquatic > Deep subsurface >... | reverse complement strand
TTATTGTGATGCCACTGGGGGGACAACTCACCATTGTATCGGACTTAACAGGGCGGATTATTTTGACCGGCAATTGTTTGCCCTGGCCCATGAGCTCTATCATTTCTTCACTGCTTCACAAACAAGCCATTTCAGCCCTTACATTCTCCTTGATATGAGAGAAAAAGGTAAAGAATTATCAGGTGAGCAAGCCATCGCTGATCGAGAAGCGAATTACTTTGCTGCTGAGTTTCTTCTTCCTTCCACAACGTTACACCACCTTGTGCAGAAGCAATTTGACAAGGAAAACCTTTTTATTGAGCAGGATATTCCCACATTGCTGAGGTTCATCGCAAGAATCCATCTATCCTGGTGGTTGCCTTATCGGTCAATAGTGCGTCGCTTATATGAGAAAAAACTCATCAACGAGGACCAGTACAACAACCTGTACAAAGAAGACCCAAGAAACGGGGAAGGACAATATTCCTTAATTGCAAAAGCATTTGATCCTGATACCTATGCAAAACTGAACTGCATGACTAAAACGAAAACCATTGACAATGGAAGTCTGGAATGTATCCTTTCAAACTACACCACAGGATTGATTGATGAACAGGAATTAACTGATACACTCCTTTTGTTTGGGAAGACACCACAAGAATTGGGCATTAACTTTTCTGAGGGACTAGATGATACCGAGGATGATGAGTAATGCAAATCAAGAACTCAAGGAACACTGCTTTTGCAGGGTTACTTGAATCAAAAGGGAAAGAGCTTCTCCTTGATGCCAACATTTTCATTCCTCCTGACCGGTCTTCCAGTTTCTCACAATACCATCCTCTCTCATTCATTGACTATTGCGAGATCTGGCTGACACCACTTTTCAATACATTTACTGGTGTAGCAATTCATTCTGCTGTGTACCAAGAAATTGTCAAAATAGAACAAAAGGCCTTTGTTGACCAACTTATCAAAGATAATAAACTTGCCGTGGTTAATGATTCAATGCTGGATTCCCGTGAAAAAACCTTCCGAGACACAATAGAAACAAAACTTATTCATACTGGTTTGCTTTTTTACGACTCCCAACAAAACAACAAGAAAGATAGAGGAGAAGTCAAAACCTTATCCTATGCGGCTGCAAAAGGTATTCATTTATTCTCCACTTACGATCATGTACCAGTTGAGCTGGTTACTCATTCTGAGAAATTACAAACAGGACTGGATTCAATATCAATTATCTACGGATTTGAGCTTATCCATGCACTCACAAAACTTCCAAACAGCAATAAAAGTGGATTAAGGAAGCTCTACAAGGACCTGTACTACTTTTCACCTCAAGAAAAAAAATCAAACCCTAATTGGGAGTTTTTCTTGAAATTACTGGATTCCTTTTACTGCTGAATCTTTCAAAATTTAGAACAGAAGCCGATTGCGTATTCCTTGTCTCTTTGCTCGTTCCCCCCCAAAAAAGTGCAATGGACATTTCCTCTCATCAAGATCGAGATGATACTTTTGGTCTTTCTTGTGAGTGTATTGTTTGTCGGCTTGGCAACCATGCTCCGTGCATCAATTTGGGAATGCAATCGCCCATACCCGCCCTTGATTCTTTCCTTCAAAATCCAACAACCAGCATCTGTCAAGCCATTGAAATATTAAGAGAGATACTAATACCAGATAAGGTGCCTTATTCGGCACCTTATCTATCTTAATAATATTAAACCTTTCCACACTTATTCTACGAATTAACCAGGAATTTCCCTTTGCTGATCACCAGCTTGTCATCAAGATACAACGTAGGATCCAGGATAATCCCATTCAGGAGAGCTTTCTTTGTGGCTCAAAATCCGATATCCGCCGCATATACGGACCCATGCGGCAGTAGGGGCCTATGCCCAATCGCTCCGGCTTAAAGAGGCCTATCTTTCAGGGACCAGGTCTTTCGACAAAGTAACGAATGTCGCAGAAGCAGTATGACCTCTCCAACAGACCCGATCACCTCAACGACATGGTGCTGGTATATGAGGATACGTTGCCTGTCGCCTGCGGAGCTTTTAAGAAATATGACGAGAGCACCGTGGAAATAAAACGAATACTCGTGAGAAAAGAATACAGACACCAGGGAATATCAAAATCAATCTTGAGGGAATTGGAAGGAACTGCGAGAGAGGCAGGATATACCTATGCCGTATTGGAGACAGGGAAAAAGCAATTTGAGGCGATAGGCCTCTCTACAAGTGAAGGATATGAGATGCAACAGAATTACGGGCCCTATGCCAGAAAAGAAAACAGCATATGCATGAGGAAAGCCCTGTAATGTATGCAGATTGTCATTCTTGGTAAGGAAATACCACAGACTCCAAGAGACAAGTTTTTCCTTTCCTCCTGAAGAAGGTTCTTTTGGGAAATAAAAGTTGACATATGGAGAAAAGCAGGCCTACACTATAACTATCGAAACGTTTCGACGATTTATTTCAGCAGAAGGTGTCCGATGACAATGAAAGATGTGGCGAAGAAGGCGGGAGTCTCTCTTAGTACTGTCTCCTATGCCCTTAGCGGGAACAGACCAATCTCCGCTGAGAAAAAGCTCCTGATACAGAAATCCATGAAAGAATTGGGATACCGCCCCCATGCAATCGCCCGAAGTCTTGCCAGTAAACGTACACGGATTCTCGCTCTTGTCTTTCCTCCTGTGGAACGGGGAGTGGGTCTCAGCGAACTTTCCTTGATCACTTGTGCCGCCCAGGCAGCCACACTCAAGAAATACCATCTTGTCTTCTGGTCCTTGAAAACCAAGGAACCGGCAGAATTGCATCAATTGCTCGGTCAGGAACTGGTCGATGGGGTTATCCTGATGGAAGTGCGCAACAACGACTATCGTATACCTGTACTTGAGCAGGAGCAGGTGCCCTTTGTCCTGGTAGGTCAGGATGACCAGGCCCATACCCCCTGCTATGTCGATACGGATTTCCCAAGGACCATGTTGGATGCTCTTTCCTACCTCATCGCCAAGGGACATCGGATAATCGGGTTCATCAATCAGAGTGAGGAAATGTTCAAGGAAGAATACGGTCCTGTAGTCCGATCCCAAAAAGCGTTCGAACAGTTCAAAGGAATGTTGCGGTACCAAGGACACAGTTTCTTTTGTCCACCGAGCCCCCAGAAAGCTTACTCCCTGGTGCTTGAGGACTTAGAGAAGCACAAGGACTGCACAGCCTATATCGTGATGAATGACCGCATTCTCTGCGGGGTGATCAAGGCTATCGAGCACACAAAAAGAAGCATTCCAGAGGATTTCTCTTTGGTATCCATCGTCTCAACAGCAAGTTCCGCCACATTGAGACTCCCTGCCTTGACCACCTTCGAGCTCCAAGGGGAGAAGCAGATGTCCCTGGCGGTGAACAAGCTCATCTCACGGTTGGACAATACCTATTGCGAGTTATCTGAATCACTGTTTCCCTGCATACTTGTCGAACGACAAAGCAGCGGTCCAGTGACAAAAGAGAAAAGAAACGATTAACAGGAGGTCGTTATGAAAAAGGGGTTCATTCTGACATTGGCACTTTCCTTGGCGTTGCTATCGGCATTCGCACAAGGACAGCAGGAAAAAGGACAACAGGAAAAGACAAAATTCACCATCTGGCATTACGAAAGTGCGAACGGAGCGATGGGCGCCTCCTGGGCGGAGGCGATGAAGCAGTTCCAGGCAAAACATCCGGAGGTGGAGATTGTCTATGAGAACAAGGGCTTTGAGCAGATCAGGCAGACCGCATCAATGATACTCAACAGTGATGAGGCTCCGGATGTCATGGAGTATAACAAGGGCAATGCTACGGCAGGTATGCTTTCCAAACAAGGGCTGCTCACCGATCTGAGTGAGCAAGCGGCAACATATGGGTGGGATAAGAAACTCTCCCCGAGCCTGCAGACCACCTGCCGCTACAATAGCGAAGGAACCATGGGCAGTGGAAAATGGTACGGAGTGACCAACTACGGTGAATACGTCATGGTCTACTACAACAACGACATGTTCAAGAAGTACAACATCCCCATCCCCACCACCTTCGCCGAGATGGAAAGCGCGATGGCGGCTTTCAAAGCGCAAGGGATAATACCACTTGCCATGGCAGGAGCCGAATATCCTTCACAGCACCTGTTCTATGAGCTGGCTCTTGCAAAGGCCGACAGGAAAATGGTCAACGCGTATGAGCTGTACCAGGGCGATTTCGATTTCCATAATGCGGCATTCACCTATGCTGCGAACAAGATGGTCGAATGGGTGAAGAAAGGCTACATCGATAAGGATTGCATCAGCTTGAAGGCTGAGGATATGGGACTTCAGTTCACCAATGGCACTGCACCGATAATGGTATCGGGATCATGGTGGTATGGTCGTTTCGCCAATGAGATCACCAACTTCAAATGGTCCATCGGTCTGTTCCCGGGCAACAAGCTGAGCCCTGGTTCCTCAGGAAACATCTGGGTTGTCCCGACCAAGAGCAAGAACAAGGAGCTGGCTTACGATTTCATCAATATCACCTTGCAGCCTGATGTGCAGGCACTGATGGGCAATGCAGGAGGCATCCCTGTCGCTGCCGACATCAGCCAGATCAAGGATGAAAAGATCAAGGAACTCATCAATCTGTTTGGTAAGTTGAACGAAGAGGACGGGCTCGCATTCTATCCGGATTGGCCTGCGGCAGGTTTCTATGACGGGTTGGTATCCAACTTGCAGAATCTACTTCTTGGTTCACAAACGGTCGATCAGGTTCTTGATTCACTTAACAAAGCGTATCAGGAAGGAAAATAGGCAAAGCTGAAAGGAAGGCGTCATGAGAGAGAGATCGAAAGGCTATGGGATATTTCTCGTCCCGGGATTCATCCTGCTGGTGATTGTCATCGGGATTCCCTTTCTCATGAGCCTCTCTGTAAGCTTCACCAAATGGACAGGAGTCGGCAAGCCTGAGTTCGTGGGTCTTGCAAACTACAGGAGTGCACTGGCAGACCCGATATTCTGGGCCTCGTTCCGCAACAACCTGCAATTGATTTTCGCCATCACGGTAATCCCCACGTTCATCGGGTTGCTGCTTTCTGTCTTTCTGTTCGATTACGTATCCGATACGCTCGGAACCCATACAGTGAATTTTTTCCGTACAGCTTACTATCTGCCACAGGTTCTGCCTGTGGCCATAGCGGGAATAGTCTGGGGCTGGATACTCAATCCGAAGCAAGGTGCGCTCAATTCGCTTCTGAAGCTCTTCGGACTGGGTGGCCTTGCCCAAAACTGGCTGGGAAATCCCGCCACGGCATTGAACTCGGTGATGATGATCATGATCTGGTTCCAGATCGGTTATCCATTGATCATCTTCATGGCAGGTCTCCAAAGGGTGGATCCCCAGGTCATCGAGGCGGCGGAAGTCGACGGCGCCAACTGGTATCAGAAATTCCGCATCTATGTCTATATGATCCGTCCTGAGCTCCTTGTGGTCGTGCTCACCTCAATGATCTACTCCCTGAAGCTCTTCTCGCAAATCTACGTGCTGACCAGAGGTGGCCCAGGGACGGCGACCATGGTGCCGTCCTATTTTGCCTACCAGAACTTCTTTGAGAAGACCAGGGTTGGCTATGGCTCCACCGTTGCCATGATCATGACGGTTATCATTGTGATACTGGAAGTCATTTTCATCACCTGCCAGAGCAAGATGACTGATGAGGGGGAATACTGATGCATGCCCAGACAAAGAAAAAACGAATCACAGGGAAGATTCTGACACTGATTCTCCTTACCCTGATCATGGTGCTCATGGTGTTTCCTTTTGTGGTCATCATCACAAATTCCTTCAAGACGGCCCCTGATTTTGCGAAAAACGGGCCCCTCACCCTTCCCCAGCCCTGGTCCTTGCAGGCCATCATCACCTTCTGGACACGGGTGAATTACGGACAGAAGCTCTGGAACAGTTTTTCCATAAGCTTCAGTGTGGCTATCCTGGCCGTGCTGCTCTCCCTGCTCAACTCATTCGCACTGGGCATCGGAAAGATCAAGGGGACGGTGGGCTTTCTCATCGTGTTCGTCATCGCAAATACCCTGCCGCAGGAAGTCCTGGTCTATCCCTTGTACTATATGGCAAAACTTGTGGGCCTCTACGACCATCAGCTTTCGGTCATCATTATCTTTACGGTAATCCAGAGCGCTTTTGGGACTTACCTGCTCAGTTCCGCCTTCCAGGCCTTCCCCCGGCAGTTGCTTGAGGCAGCAACGGTGGACGGATGTTCGAAACGCCAGCTTCTGGTAAAGATTGTCGCCCCGGTAAGCAGTTCCACCTTATCCGTGCTTTTTGTCTTCTTTTTTCTCTGGACTTGGAACGAATTCTTCATCCCGCTGGTGATGCTTGTCTCCAACGCCCACCAAACAGTGCCTATCGCTATCTCTGTCACCCAGGGGCAGCATAACATGGATATGACCGCGGCTTCGGCCAGCGCATTCCTTGGCATACTTCCCTGTATCATATTCTTTGTCTTATTCCAACGTACCCTGACAAAGGGTATCACTGCGGGAGCAATAAAATGAAATTTATCAATGGATATTGGCTATTACGAGAGAATGTGACCGCAAAATTCGCATTGGAAGCCATTGAAGCGGAACAGAATGATACCGCTCTGACCGTATACGGGGCATGCCGCATGATACAATCCCGAGCCGATTGCAATGACCTCACGATGCTCACCGTACAGGTCACCGCACCAAGAATGGATGTGCTGAAGGTACGTATCACTCATTTTGAGGGAGGGGTGGAAAAGAAGCCGCAATTCTTTATTACTGAAGATGCTGTACAAAAACCGGCGATAACCATTAAGGAAGACCATGCATCCATCTCAAGTGGCAATCTCAAGGCGACTTTTCTTTTGAATGCACCTTGGCAGGTGGATTGGGCATATAAGGAGAAAGGACTTACCCAAGTCCAGTCAAAGGCAACAGGTTATATGAGGGATGCGGCACTTGGCCCTTTCCTCAAGGAAGAATTCAACCTGGATGTCGGAGAGCATATCTACGGTCTGGGAGAACGCTTTGGCACATTCGTCAAGAATGGACAGAGCATTGACATAGATAATCAGGATGGAGGCACGGCTAGTGACCAGGCATACAAGAACATCCCTTTCTTTCTATCCAGCAAGGGGTATGGTCTCTTTGTAGACACCCCGGACAAGGTAAGTTTTGAAGTGGGAAGTGAGAAAACATCCCGAATTCAATTCAGCGTTCCCGGTGAGGAGCTTGTCTATTATATGATCGGAGGCGAGAATCCCAAAGAAATCCTCGAGCGTTATACAGCATTGACCGGACGTCCCGCACGACTCCCTTCCTGGTCCTACGGGCTTTGGCTCTCCACTTCATTCACGACAAGCTATGATGAAAAGACCATCCTGGATTTCCTTGACGGCATGGAGAAACGGCAGGCTCATGTCTCCGTGTTCCATTTTGACTGTTTCTGGATGCGTGCCTACCACTGGGTTGACTTCATTTTCGATCCTGTCATGTTCCCTGACCCAAAGGGTCTGATGGATAAAATCCATGCACGGGGAACCAAGGTCTGCCTTTGGATCAATCCCTACATCTCCCAGCGTTCAAGCATGTTCCTTGAGGGAAAGGAACAAGGATATCTGATTAAACGTCCTGATGGTTCCGTCTGGCAGACCGACCTCTGGCAACCAGGCATGGGCATTGTGGATTTTACCAATGCCAAGGCGTATCGCTGGTACCAGGACAAACTTGGCGCATTGCTTGATCTTGGTGTTGATTGTTTCAAAACCGATTTCGGCGAACGTATCCCCAAGGATGTCGTGTATGCCGATGGTAGCGATCCGAAGAAAATGCACAACTACTACACCTTCCTTTATAATCAGGCGGTTTTCACCTTGCTCGAGAAGAGAAGAGGCAAAGGCGAAGCCTGTCTCTTCTCCCGTAGTGCAACCGTGGGGTCGCAGCAATTCCCCCTGCATTGGGGAGGGGATTGTGAATCCACCTTTGTATCCATGGCTGAGACACTGAGGGGCGGTCTCAGTCTCGGTTTGTGTGGGTTCGGCTTTTGGAGCCATGATATCGGTGGCTTTGAAGGAAGGCCGGACCCCACGCTCTTCAAGCGCTGGATTGAATTCGGTTTGCTTTGCTCCCATAGCAGGTTACATGGAAGCAAATCCTACAGAGTCCCCTGGCTTGTTGATGAAGAATCAAGCGAAATAACAAAAAAATTCCTTAATCTGAAGCACCGCATGCTGAAATATCTCTTGCGCTGCGGTGAAGAAGCTGCTACCAAGGGCATCCCTGTCCTGCGTGCCATGCTGATTGAATATCCTTTTGATCCGGCTTGTGCCACATTGGATCGGCAGTATATGCTAGGTCCGTCCTTGCTTGTGGCTCCGGTATTCACCCCTACGGGAGTCACGGAATACTATCTTCCCAAAGGGAGTTGGACCCAGGTCCTGGATCACAGGAGAGTCGATTCCATAGGACAGTGGTATAAGGAGACCTATCCGGTTGACAGTCTTCCCCTTTGGGTGAAAAGTGATCAGGAAGAGGCTCTCTTCAACTAGCAATCCCAATCTGAAGGAGCGATGTATCTCATGAGTGAGGTGAATAAGGCTTCGAAGCGGGATTTACCAGCACTCTATGCAATCAGGGGTTGTCTTAGATATTGAAAAAGGTATTTTTATACTTTTGTAACAATTCCTCAAACACAATAAACATTACTGCTATCTGTAAAAAATTGGACTGAACAGGGTGACACTCGAAAAAGATATAATATTTTGAAAGTACCGATTTGATTTACACAAATCCGCTTATAAATATAAGCTCAAAACAGATGTAGATAGCAAAATATAATTTACTTTTCCGATGCAACTATACAGAATACTGTACTGATGACGGATGATATTACTAAGAATCCAGTTGACTGGGAATTATTGCGTGATTGCCATCTACAAGCACGCTAAGGTGTTCAGTAATAACAACTCAGCATGATAATGGCTCTTATATTGTCGTACGGCGCACTCAAGATGCTGTTCCCGAGATGGTATAAGTGAAGTACCGTGAGGATGCTAAAATCAGTGAGAAGGGATCTAATCGTCGAACCTTTTTCAAAGGTGCATTTCAATCTTATTATTGCGAAATATGTTGAGGACTTCAGTATTTAGGAATATCCTGAAGAGAAGAAAATATTCAGAATTTCGGCATCGGTGTTTTTGTATTTACTTAATACATTAAGTCGGTAAACTATGTGAAAAGAATATAAACTCGAAAATATTCCTAAAGAGGCGATTTCCGTGAATCTGCATGAAAATCTGATAATTGCTAATGACAGAGTCATTACTACTGATGTTAAGTTTTGCAAATTTAATTTGCAGACGAATAAATATGAAATAACCTTTAATTCAGGTAAAAAATATTCGTATAATCACAATTCAGTAACATGGCTCAAAAATCCGAAAGTACTGAATCCCGCGAATTATGAAATTGCACACGGGAAAACACCACTGTTTGGAATAGATGCGATTTATGACTTTGAGAATGATAGATATCAATGCTGGCATATTTGTTTTGATAATGGCAACGAACGGGATTATGGGAAAAATTCGCTACATATCACTGCTTCTTGTCTGGCTGAGCCGAAAGCAAACAATGTGTTCACATACTTGAAACAGGTTGCCGATACCTGTGACCTGCGTGCCGAAGATGGAACAAAGCTACTGCCGAAACAGTATGAGAAAATACAATTCGTAGAAGAGAATAAGGCGCTTTCTTTCTACCTGGATCCTGAGAAATATGCAGTAAAGAAGTTGACGCCTGTCACTCCTATTTTTCCATTCGGTTGTAACGAAAGCCAGTATCATTCAGTACGGAATGCGCTTTCCAAACAAATCAGTGTTATTCAGGGTCCGCCAGGAACTGGTAAAACGCAGACGATTCTCAATATCATTGCAAACTTGCTTGTTGCTGGAAAAACTGTTCAGGTTGTCTCAAACAACAACTCCGCGACAGCAAACATCATGGAGAAGCTTTCTTCTTGTGATTTAGGGTTTATTGTTGCTTCACTTGGAAATACGGCTAACAAAAGAAATTTTATTCAAGAACAGTCTGGGAGGTATCCAGACATATTGCAATCCTGGAGGTCTGACGTAGCAACAAAAATTGATTTTTTTGAAGATGTTTGTGAGCGTTCAGAGAAGCTGAAGGAAGTTTTTACAAAGCAGAAACTGCTTGCACAACTTAAACAGAATTTGAGGGAACTAGAAACAGAATATAAACACTTCTGTCAGTATTCTGATAAATCAGGCAGTAATTATTCGGAAATTATGCTGCGAAGAACATTAACAATTGATACAATTTTCAACTTATGGAAAGAATGTGAAAGGTTTTCTGATGTTGGCAGAAAAGTATCATTCATTTTTAAATTAAAGTGTCGCTTGATATATGGTATTGCAACATGGAATTTCTACAGAAGAGGTAGCGACGAAATTGTGACACTCATGCAGTCGCTTTTTTACCGTATAAAACATATTGAGTTGAACAGGGAAATTGAAGAGCTTGAAAAAGCACTTGAAAACTGCAATCAAAAAAAGCTTATGGAAGAACTAACTGGAATGTCGATGCAGTTCCTCAAAGCAAAACTCTACTATCGATATAGGAAGAAGTCCGAACGGGAAATATTCAGCGAAGATGATCTATGGAAGAATTATGAAGAAGTGCAGAAAGAATATCCAGTTGTTCTAAGCACAACTTTTTCTTCTCGCTGCAGTCTTGGTACGAAAGCTGAATATGATTATATCATCATTGATGAAGCATCGCAGGTTGATGTTGCAACTGGCGCTTTGGCTTTGTCCTGTGCAAAGAATGCAGTAATTGTTGGCGATACAAAGCAGCTTCCTAATGTGGTAGATGATGATAGGAAGAAACGTTTGCAGGCGCTTTACGATTCATATCATATTAGCAACAACTATAATTCTGGAGAGAAAAATTTTCTGCAGTCTGTATGCTCCCTGCTACCTGATGTTCCGACGACATTATTGCGTGAACATTATCGCTGTCATCCCAAAATAATTAATTTCTGTAATAAGAAGTTTTATAATGGACAGCTTCTTATCATGACGAAGGATGATGGTGAAGAGAAGGCAATCTCCGTTATGAAGACAGTTGCAGGGAATCACAAACGGGATCATATGAATCAGAGGCAGATAGATGTAATAGTAAAGGAAATAATTCCATCGCTTACCTATTCAGATGATGAGATAGGTATCATCTCGCCGTATAATGAGCAAGTCAATGCTCTTAAAATTGCTCTTGAAGGAAAAAAGATTGATGTCGCTACAGTACATAAATTCCAGGGACGGGAGAAAAATGTCATCATCATTTCAACTGTTGATGATGAAATGACCCAGTTTGCTGATAATCCCAACCTCTTGAATGTAGCGGTCTCTCGGGCAAAGAAACGATTATATCTTGTTGTTTCTGGAAATGAGCAGCCAAAGAACAGCAACGTCAGAGATTTGATTGATTATATTGCATACAATAACGGAAGTATTGAAGAAAGCAATATTTATTCTGTCTTTGACTTACTTTATCATCAGTATGAAGAAAATCGTCTCCAATATCTTAAAACTCATAACCATATTTCCACATATGATTCAGAAAATTTCATGTATGGACTTATACAAGAAGTATTACATGAAAACAGCCTTCCTGCGTTAGATGTTGTGTGTCATGAACCATTGAATATGGTAATCAGAGACACAGGTCTGATAATCAATAACCTGATGACAGAAAGCGAATGTCGTTATGCAATGAACGGGGCAACCCATCTTGATTTCCTGATTTATAACCTCATCAGCAAGAAGCCGGTACTTGCTATTGAGGTAGACGGATTCCGTTATCACAAGAAGGGAACCGTACAGTCGGAACGCGACAAGAAGAAGAATAATATCCTGGAATTATATGGAATACCATTGCTACGTTTTCCTACGAACGGCAGCGGTGAAAAAAACAAACTAATAGCAAAACTCAAGGAGGTCACTTCCTGTTAGTTTGGTCTCAAACTTCATTTTATTCCAACATGCATTAAGAATAAACCTGTCTGCCTGATATAATTGTCGAGGTTGGAGCCAGAAGATAACAACCAAAAACTTGTTAGCTTATCCCGTCAATAAAGATAGCCAGTAAAAGACAATCCAGCAATTGAGCTATTCAAGTTCCTCATGAATTCAGCTAAATTTCACCAATTCGGGGAACGTGTCAGACATAATCATAACTTATCATTATCTTGGTAATAAGAAGTAACTTTGAAATTTTAAAATTTTGTAAGCAAAAAAATCAAATGGTTGTTTCAATCAAAGCTTCGGGTGAAGATATCACTCTTTTTCAAGAGGTCCTCCACGGTTTTCAGACCAAGACGGTTGAGCAACTCAATGACATAGGGATTGTCAATCGGGGTAAGATAGGGGGCGGCAGCTCCATAGGCCTCGACATTCAGCTTCCCTTCTTCCTTGGGAATAATCGCCCGTGGTCCTCCCACACACCCTCCGATGCATCCCATTCCCTCAAAGAAGTTCGCCGTTGTCTTCCCTTCCCTGAGATCATTGATCATGGTCCTGCAGTCACGCACTCCACTGGCTGCTTGTGTCCTGATGGCGATATCCTTGTCGGGGTCCAAGCGTTTTAGCGTGTCGGAAACCGCCTCGCTGACCCCTCCCGCATGGGCATAAATCCTGCCCGCCCGAGAGGAATGATCTTTCTCACTGTCTTCCATTTCGGAGGGATTGATTTTCATGACATCGAATACATCCTGGACCTCTCTGAAAGTCAGTACGTAATCCACCGCATCCGCTATGTCTTTCTCCTTGGCCTCAGCTTTCTTCGCGATGCAAGGACCGATGAAGACCGTCAAGGCATCAGGATGCAGGAATTTCACCGCACGGCCGGAAGCTATCATGGGGGACACAGAGGGCGGTACATGAGGAACCAACTCATTGAATATATTCCTGATCAGAGCAATCCACACAGGGCAGCAACAGCTGGTAAGTTGATAATCCTTCTCTGTCTTGATGTTCTCGTCAAACTCCAGGGCTTCCTTCATGGTCAGGATATCGGCAAACAAGGACACTTCAATCATGCCATCAAAACCGATTTGCTTCAGGGCGGTCCTAAGCTTCCCTGGAGTCACTTCCTTGCTGAACTGTCCGAGAAAGGCAGGAGCCACCAATGCATAGGTCAGTCCTTTATGGGACCTGATGGCCTCGATTGCAGGGATGATATCCTTGCTACTGGTAAGTTTCCTGGCACGGCATTCGTCAATGCAAAGGGAACATCCTGCGCATTTGTCCTCATCAATCACCATGTTTCCCGCTTCCCCACGATGGATGGCATGGAAAGGGCAGACTTGGGCGCATACGGGATTTTCCTCCTCACAGGAGCAGGGTCCAATCTGCCAGACGAGGGGATGTTTCTCAGGATGCAGGAGACAATCAAGATGATGGGTGTCATACTGTCCCAATTGGTCAAGGAAACCAGCATTCTTTTCCTTCAGGGTCCTCACCAGCACTTCATAATACAGTTCCTCAAAGGTTTTCATGGATATCCCCCCTTGTATAAGGACAAGTCTAACCCTGAACAAGAGAAAACACCACCGAAAACAGTCAGGCAATCAAAAAAACAATATCCTGCAAGATCCATAGTGTTCGTTTTCCTCCAGGTCAACAGACCTGAAGGATAATCCCTAGTCACTGAGTAACTTGTCCTTTCTCCTCGTATACGTCAAAGAACCCGATTCCTCTGCTCAAGCAAATATCATAAGCAACTTCACCACCCTCCATGATACTGGTTGCCATTTTTCATGCCCACTTGCTATGGTTGCCTGTCTTTTCCCTATGCTTATCGGCCAAAATAAAGAGATACTACCCCCGTTCCTCATCTCGTAAAACAAGAATGTCTGCCTTATGTGTAACAAAAAATAGATTACCCCTTACCTTTTTCCTGAGCTCGGAACATCCTTGAAAACATCCTAATTATCGAAATACGCCTTGCCTATATGTCATGCCACAAAACAGTATTTCTTTTGCGACAACCTAAAAAAAGTGGATGAGTAACGAAAGAAAGTGAAATTTACAACAGGGGATTTATCGATGACAATGAACACAGAGGTCAATGATGAAGACAAAAAAAACAGTTGGGATTCCCAAGAGGACAATACCCTATATCCTGATTGCTCCCACCATATTCCTGTTTGTTTGCCTGTTGGTATATCCTCTTGGGAACGTATTCTACCTGAGCTTTCAAAACAGATTGCTGTCCAGACCTAAACTAGATGGTTTTGTCGGATTCCTGAATTATCTTAAGCTATTCACTGATGATCCTGTTTTCTGGGAAGCCTTGTGGAATTCCTTCCGATGGGTATTCATTGAGGTCGGCCTGCAACTGGTGTTCGGTGTATCCCTGGCATTGCTTCTCAAGCGGAAGTTCAAAGGGTGCGGAGTGTTCCGCGCAATCCTGTTCCTGCCTTGGGCCCTGTCTGGGGTATTGGTCTCGATGCTATGGTCGATGATGTATTTTGAGAACGTCGGGGTTCTCAATGATATTTTACAAAAAACGGGCATCATACAGAGTGCGATATCCTGGACGGGAAATATCCAGACAGCCTTCTGGGCAGTGGTGATTGCGGAATTATGGAGGGGCATCCCGTTTTTTGCCATTATGGTACTGGCCTCATTGCAGTCTATTCCTAATGAATTATATGAGGCCTGTCGTGTCGATGGAGGGGGCGCAATAATGGGCTTCGTCCACATCACCCTCCCCTATATCAAGGAGACTGTGGTCCTCACCACCTTGCTCCGTACCGTTTGGGAATTCAATAGCGTCGATCTGATCCTGAATCTGACAGGCGGAGGACCGATCCATAAGACAACGACATTGGCGGTATATCTTGCCAACACGGCAAGACGAGACGGTGACTTCGGGTACGGAAGCGCCATTGCGGTCGTATCTTTCTTCATCCTGTTGCTTTTTGCATTCGCTTATTTGAAACTGAGCGGATTCAATGAAGAGGGAGATACGGTAAAATGATTTCCTTACGCCAAAACAAAAACCTGAAGAAATTCCTTTGCCTGTATCTTCCATTGATCATCGCTTCGATATGGACCTTGTTCCCCCTGTACTGGACAGTAATTACCTCACTTAAGACAAGCAACCAGATTGTCTCGAAACCCATTACCTATTTTCCTTCTCCTGTGGTGCTCGAACACTATGCAAAGGCTTGGAATGTGGGGGGGTTCTCAAGATATTTCCTCAACAGTTTGTTTGTCTCTCTGGTAAGCACGCTGTTCACCGTGGTGTTTGCGACCATGGATGGCTATGCGATGGCCAGATACAAGTTCAAAGGAAAATATCTTTTCCTGATATTGCTTTTGTGCACCCAGTTTGTCCCGACAGCGATGTTAATCATCCCCTTATTCGTAATCTACAATAAGCTGTCGATGATAAACACACCCTGGTCCTTGATTATCACCTACATTACATTCCATATCCCTTTCAATGCGACTCTCATGAGTACTTTTATCAAAGGCATTCCCGACTCCTTGGAAGAAGCGGCGATGGTTGACGGATGTTCACGAAAACAGGCTTTTGCACATGTATTGCTACCGGTATTGCTCCCTGGAGTCGCTGCGATTTCCGCCTATTCGTTCATCAGCAGCTGGAACGAATACCTGTATGCCTTGATGTTTACCACCTCAAGTAGGAATTATACCCTTCCTGTAGGCCTGAGCATGATGATTGGTGAGTACAGCATTAATTATGGACAGTTGACCGCAGGAAGTGTGATTGCCTTGTGCCCTGTGGTGCTGATGTTCATGTATGTGCAGAAATTCATGGTCTCAGGACTCAGCGCAGGAGCGGTGAAAGGGTAATTATTGAATAGGCTTTTCAGGGAGGAAAGGCTGAATGAATTTTGTTTGTTTTATCATCATGAAAATTTGAAAAGGAGATAAAAAATGAAAAGAAAAAAATTATTCGTGTGTTGTATTCTGCTTTTTGCCTGCACTTTCGCATTTGCGCAAGGCAAATCTGAAAAACCGACCTTGACTTTCTGGGATGAGAACGCAGGAGAGACCCGTACCCCGTACTATCAGGAGTTAATCAATCGTTTCAACAGTTCCCAAGATCGGGTCACCGTCATATATGAAGGTATTCCCTCATCCTCTGCTAAAGAGAAATATGATGTTGCGATAGCAACAAAGACAACCCCGGATATCGGTCACTGCAATGCAGCCTGGGGTTCAAACTGGCTGGCCCAGGAATGTCTGGTACCCCTGGACAACTATTTTGATTCATGGCCCGAATCCGCGGATATCAACAAGAATTACCTTACCTTGAACCGTAACCTTGACTCTCAAAACAGACTGTTCCTGATTACCGACACAGTCTCCACCCCCCTGATGTGGGTGAGAACGGATTTGTTGAAGAACGCCGGTATTGGAATCCCTCGTACGTGGGATGAGTTCTTCAATGCGGTCAAGGTGCTTTCTGATAAGAAGAATGGGTTCTACGGATTCTCCTTACGGGGAGGTTCCGGCAGTTGTGTCGAGTTGCAGCATGTCCTGTATGCATACTCAGGTATCCCGACCTATTTTGACAAGAACGGAAAGTGCACCATCAACGCCCCTGAACATGTGGAATTCCTGAAGAAACTTGTTTCCCTTTACAATGTGTACACCTCTGAAAGCGACATCACCAACGGATATAAGGAAATGGTCGCCGCTTTTGATGGCGGTTCCGCTGCTATGATCTTCCACAACACGGGATCCAAGGCTGAACATGCCAATGCCTTGAAACCTGATCAATACCAGGCGGTTTCCTTCCCTGTGTCCAAACAGGGCACGTATTCCTATACCGCAGGAAGCCAGGGGGGATATTGCATTTTCACTACCTGCAAATATCCTGACGAGGCATGGGAATTCATCAAGTTCATGCTTTCAGAGGAATCCAACAGTTACTTCAACGAGAAGATCGGACAGATACCGATGAATAACAAAGTTTTGAGTGAGAACTGGGTAGCCGCTTCTCAATGCACGAGCGAAGCGCTCAGCACCTTGGCGAACCCTCAATGCCATCTGGTCGAGCAACCCAAGTACCTTCCTGAGTATTCGAAGATCATGAACACCCTGACCCCTCCGAATTTCCAAGCGGTGCTTGCAGGAGAAATGACGGTTGAGAAATTCCTGGATACCTGGGCAGATGCTTTCACTGAAGCATATGCAAAGTACAAGACAGGAAAATAGACAGCAGTGTATCGAATGCCCTTAATACATATTTAGGGCATTCGTCATTCAATAAAGCGCTAAAGGTAAAAATGGTCTAGAATTAGTGACTATGAGAAAGAGAAAAGCAACAGTGTCTTTCCAATTCATGATCACCTGCATCTTCATCCCCATAATCATCTGTGTGGTGGTTTTGACAGGAGCCTCCTCGTTCCATATTGCGGAATCAAACCAAGAGACCACGATAAGCGAGAGCACCCTCAGTGTCTTGCATCTCACCTGTGATTATTTTAACAATCGCTTGTCAGATGTGGTATCAATCATGGTGAACATCCAGAATTCGCCCGCATTGGCGACGGTGCTCCGAGACCTGGATAATGGCATCTCAATCTCGCCCAATTCCTATGTATCAATGCAGGAATACCTCACTTCAGTCTTTTCACGGAACTACTCATATATCGACGCAATTGCCATTGGATTCAAGGATGCGCCGGATACGATATTCTATGAGAGTTACTATCATGTCTCTAGGCTGAACATGCAGTGGAAGGAATCCACAAACAAGAATGTACTCTCCTGGCGGGACTTTGGAACGGAGAGCATGATTGTCTCAAGTGGGGAACCTCGTAAATCGGCGGGTTTGAGCATGGTGGGAATCACTGAACAGGGAAAACGCTATGCAATCTGTCTGGACATAAAGGAAAGTTTTATCAAACAATCACTCTCGAACCTGTATGCCAACGACATGGCAAAGGTTGCCTTGATTGACACTTCCAACAATATGTTCTTTGGTTTTGAGGGAACCGAGACAGAAGATTCACTGATCAATATGATACAACAGAATCCAGCGAAATCCGCAGTCATGCAAAGCAGGAACGCCCTGGTGGTGTATGATTCCTTGAAAATAAATAGCTGGCGTATCGCTGTCTGCTATGACAAGGACAAAATATTCAACGGAATACAGCTGATGAAGCAACTGAACATATTCTCAATCATCGTCATCGCCCTGTCCTCCATTGCCATCTCGGTGTTGTTCGCTTGGATAATCGCCCGTCCGTTGAAACGCTTCTCAACGCAAGTATCCTCAATCAATATCGATCATCTGGAAGGAACTCACTTCGATAATAGCGTCACCGTATCCTCGGAGATCAAGATTCTCTCGGAAAGCCTGGAGAACCTGCTTTGCCGGATACAGGTGTTAATTTCTGATATTGAGAAACGACAGAACGAGCATCTCAAGATGCAGAACAGTTTGCTTCTTGCCCAGATTAATCCTCATTTTTTGTACAACACCTTGTACGCAATAGCACAGGAATGCAATTTGGGAGAAACAGAAGAAGCAAGCAATATGCTCTATGAGTTATCCGGTTTTTTCAGACTGGGATTGAATGCAGGAAAGGAGATAGTGCCTCTTTCCGATGAGCGGGACCATGCCCTAAACTATTTGAAACTAATCGCAAGAAGCTTCCCTTACCTTTTGGAGTATCATATTGAGATTACCCAAGATTTGTTGGACTACCAGATTCCCAAAATGACATTGCAACCTATCGTGGAGAACTGTTTCAAGCACGGGCTACGAAACAGAAGGGCTGGGGGAAGAATTTACATTTCTGCGATCTCAAAGAACGACGGGGAATTTATCATCACCATCACTGATGATGGAGTCGGTATGAATCCAGAGGATTTAGAATCACTCAGGCAACGCATCAACAAGGGAGATTCCGAACAAAAAGGATTCGGCATGTACAATGTGAACCAGCGAATCAAGAACTACTTCGGACTGCAATATGGATTAATGGTGACAAGTGAAGTCGGGAAAGGTACCACCGTAACTATCCTGTTACCCAAGAAACAGGAAAAGGAAGAAACAAAAAAATGAATAAGAAAATTGATATGAGGAAAGTCCTTTCGTTGGATTTAGGCTCAGGTGCGGGCCAGTTCAAGGTCATGCCTGCAAAGCTGGGAAACAATCAGAAAGGATTTGTCGCCTTTTACTCATCCTGCTATGACGTCGATATGCACTACAGCATGTTTGTGTATCCCACTGATACCTTGCATGGCCTCGCCTTTACGGAAAAGGGAGAAATACTTTGGAAAACCGAGCTGGGTATCATGCCCAGCGCCGCCTTGTATTGCTTTTCCTTGCTGGATATGGACGGAGATGGAGTGGATGAGATTTATATCGTGAATAATTCCGACCCTGAGCATCCCCTGTGGATAGAAGCGTTTGTCCTGGAGAGAAGAAATGTCCTGACAGGAGAGGTCACAGGCCAGTGGAAATGGCCGAACAAGGGGGGGATACAACGTTCCATGTGGTATTTCCGTAATCATGTATTCGGTGGCTACGATCACGGCGAACCGGTGCTGGTGTCAGCCCAGGGTACCTATGCAGATATGTATTTCCAGGCCTGGAATCCCAAAATGGAGAAGAAATGGGAACTTGCCATACCCAAGGATGCCCCCGGGGCAAGGGGGAGCCATTCCTTCCCTATCGTCGACCTGAATTTCGATGGGGTGGATGAAGTGTTGTGGGGGGAGAGATGCCTGTCATTGCATGATGGGCATGAGGTCTTTTGTATTGACAAGGAGCATTGGACGGGACATTCCGACATGTGCCAACCAGTATGGGATGCACAGAACCGGCGATGGCTGGTGTATATCAACAGGGAATCGGATGAGCAAATACCTCCTCGCATTGGCATGTATGATTCGTCAGGGAATCCAATCTGGACAGCTGTTGATTGGGGTCACATCCATAAGGGCTGGGTCGGCAGGATAGGCAGGGATGGCACCCTGCTTGCAAATGGCATGCGTATCACAGGACAGAAGAAGGACGCCGTCGGACGGTATTATACCGGTATCACGGAGTTTGTATTCGATGCCCTGTCAGGAAAACCGATTGAACTGCCCTACAGTCTGTTTGACACAGCTCCCATAGATGTGGACGGTGATGGTTTACATGAGATACTGAGAGGAGTGGCCGCAGGTACCACTGAACTGATTGATCGTGAGGGTATGGTGATTTGCCAGCTGGGGGGAAGAGTCGCCATGAATTCCAAGATACTGAGTTATCCAGGGGAACAGGTGATGACCTATTATCCCGAGGGTATGGTCAAGGTGTTCAGAGACATGAATGCCAACGACAGCTCCTCGGCATTGAAGAGATATGCAAACCCGGTATACCAAAGAAATCAGTATGCCCGTAATATTGAGAACAACATCTGCATGCAGGGAGGGATCTGAGGTGCGCATACTGATTGTCGAGGATGACAGCATAATCCTCAAAGGTCTTACCAAAGGAATCAATTGGAAGGAGGAAGGTATCTCTTTTGTAGCCACTGCAACCGATGGCGAGATGGCTGTCCAGCAATTGAGGACAAATCCCGTCGATATCGTCCTGAC
>Ga0172378_10001656_pt1 | contig 20685 bp, 16 predicted proteins | sample GrowelOW332metaG_FD_119755 | JGI IMG/M metagenome (GOLD analysis project Ga0172378, IMG submission 119755) | Groundwater microbial communities from an aquifer near a municipal landfill in Southern Ontario, Canada - Pumphouse #3_1 metaG | ecosystem: Environmental > Aquatic > Deep subsurface >... | reverse complement strand
ATGGAGATTAAAATGGATCTGCAAAAAATTTTGAATGATTTAAAAGACTGCCCTTGTGGCAAAGTGCATACTTTTGCTACAAAAGTTGTTGAAATTGGTAGTGGTCTTACCAAAAAGACAGGTGAAATTCTCGAAAAAGCAGGTTTTCCAAAAAATGTGCTTGTTGTCGGTGATGACAACACAATGAAAGCCGCCGAGGGAGTTCTCGAAAGCCTTGAGAAATCTAACTTTATCGTCAAAAAGCTTATATATAAAAATATGAAATATGCAAGAGTTGAGCAGGTGCTTGAAGTTGAGGCACTCTGTGGCGACATTGACGGAATAATATCCGTTGGCACGGGTTCACTTAACGATATCTGCCGTGTTTCATCATACAGAAAAGGAAAGAAATTCTGTATTTTCGCAACTGCTCCATCTATGGACGGTTTCGCTTCCGATACAGCACCAATTATTGAAAACAACTTCAAAAACTCATGGAAAGCCGAACAACCCATGGTTATCATAGCCGATACAAAAATTCTCGCAAAATCCCCCGTTGAGCTTAAAGCTGCAGGATTTGGAGATATGGTTGCAAAATACATCGGTATTCTCGACTGGAGAGTTGCCAATCTAATTATAGGCGAATACTACTGCCCAGCAGTTGCTGATATCACAATGCAAGCTCTGCGTAAAACAGTTGCCCTTGCGGACAAGGTCACAGAAGAAAACGAAGAGGCCGCTGGCGCGATAATGGAAGCACTTGTCCTTTCAGGACTTGGTATGAAGCTTGCCACATCCTCCCGCCCTGCATCAGGCGCTGAGCATGTTGTTTCTCATTATTGGGAGTGCTACAAATTAGCGCGCGGAATCTGGCCTGAATTCCATGGAAAAAAGGTCGGTGTTGCAACAGTACTTGTCAATAGATTATACAGAAACCTTGCAGAAAGAGTAACTGAAGTAAATCCTATTAAAGACCCCACTGATTGGGAAAAAGTATATGCCGCATTTAGCCCTGAACAGCAAGATGAAGTTCGCAAAATCAACAATCCAACCATAACGGACAAGGTGTCTCCCGAAAGACTTAAGGAAGTATGGCCACAGATAAGAGAGCTTATTTTTGAAATTCTTCCCACAAACGAAGAATTGCTTAAAATGATGAAAGCTGCGGGCGCCGTTACCGAACCTTCTGATGTTCATGTTGATCCTGTACTTATGGAACAGGGACTTCGTTATCATTCTTACATGAGATATAGAATTCTCATAACACGCATATTACCTATGTTAGAGCTTGATATAATGGATTTCATTAATTAATGTTAAATATGCACAAGAAATCAAAATATATTTCGACATTTTGCGGTAAATAGGAGAAAATATCCTTTTTATACAAATCTATTGAAAACGTAAATTGATTGTGATATAATTAACACAGTTGTAAGCAAAGAAATTATATATATGAAAGGTGTAAAAAAATGGCTAAAACAAATATTGTTGATTGGAAAACAATTACAAACTTCGTAGTCGACGCATTTGTCGGATACGGTATTCCCCGCGCAGATGCAGAAATCTGTGCAGATGTTCTTCTTGAGAGCGACAAACGCGGTATTAACTCACACGGTGTAAACCGTTTCAAGCCCATCTATCTTGATAGAATTAAATCGGGAATTCAAAATCCTAAAACAAATGCAGAAGTAGTTAAACAGTTCGGAGCTACCGCTATTATCGACGGTCATGACGGTATGGGTCAAGTTATCGGTCACAAGGCTATGTCTATGGCAATTGAATTTGCTCATAAATACGGTGTTGGTGCTGTTGCTGTTCGTAATTCATGCCACTATGGTATTGCAGGTTACTATGCAACTATGGCTACTAAAGAAGGCTGTATCGGTATCACAGGAACCAACGCTCGTCCTTCAATCGCTCCTACGTTTGGAGTTGAAAACATGATGGGTACAAACCCGCTGACAATAGGTCTTCCTACTGATGAAGCTTTCGATTTCGTTATCGACTGTGCAACATCAATTACACAAAGAGGTAAAATCGAATACTATGCAAGAATAGGCAAAGATACCCCCTCAGGTATGGTTGTTGGACGTGATGGTAAGCCACACACCGATTCAATTGCTATTCTTAAAGAGCTCAATACAGGTGAGGCTGCTCTTGCTCCTCTCGGCGGTATTGGCGAAGAACTCGCTGGTTATAAGGGCTACGGCTATGCTGCAGCAGTTGAAATTCTTTCAGCGGCATTGGCACAGGGCAACTTTATGAAAGCTCTAACTGGTATTGGTGCTAACGGCGAAAAAATTCCGTTCCATCTCGGTCACTTCTTCATTGCCATCGATACAAACGCTTTCTCAGGTGAGAAAGAATTCCGCAAGACTGCTGGCGACATTTGCCGTGCTCTCCGTGCTTCACAAAAAGCACCTGGATGCGAAAGAATTTACACAGCAGGCGAAAAGGAATATGACATTCGTAACGCTCGTGCAGCAGGTGTTCCAATCAACGACGCAGTTCAAGACGAACTTATCAAAATTCGTAATGAACTTAAACTTACAAGCTATAAATTCCCCTTCGAAGACTAATTGTTTAACGAAGCGAAAGGAAATAATTAATTTATGAATATCAGAGAAGAATCTCTTAAAAAGCATTATGAGTGGGGCGGAAAAATTGAAGTTATAGCCCGTTGCCACATCAACACCAGAGAAGAGCTTTCTTTAGCTTATACTCCAGGTGTTGCAGAGCCCTGTCTTGAAATACAGAAAGACATCAATAAATCCTATGAGCTTACTCGCCGCGCAAACCTTGTTGCAGTTATCACTGACGGAACAGCAGTTCTCGGTCTTGGCGACATAGGCCCTGAGGCTGGTATGCCAGTTATGGAAGGCAAATGTGCACTTTTCAAAGAATTTGCAGGCGTTGATGCGTTCCCTATTTGCATTCGTTCCAAAGATGTTGATGAGCTTGTACGCACAATATACCTCATTTCAGGTAGTTTTGGCGGTATCAATCTTGAAGACATTAGCGCACCTCGTTGCTTTGCAGTTGAAACAAGACTTAAGGAAATCTGCGATATTCCTGTATTCCATGATGACCAGCACGGCACAGCAATAGTTGTTGCAGCTGCTCTTATTAACGCACTTAAAGTTGTTAAAAAAGATATTGGCAAAGTTAAAGTTGTTATCAATGGTGCAGGCGCTGCTGGAATTTCAATAGGTAAACACCTTCTTAACTTAGGCGTTAAAAATCTTATTATGGTTGACCGTAGCGGTGCTATATACAAAGGCAAGCCTGAGAACAATCCATCTCAAGAAGCTATGGCTCAGATTACAAACGCTTCCTGCGAAAAGGGTATCCTTGCAGATGCACTTGTTGGTGCTGACGTATTTATCGGAGTTTCAGCTCCAAATATCGTCACAGCTGAAATGATCGGCACTATGGCAAAGGATTCTATTGTATTTCCTATGGCAAATCCAACCCCCGAAATTATGCCCGACGAAGCAAAACGTGGCGGTGCAAGAATTGTCGGTACTGGACGTTCGGATTACCCGAACCAAATAAACAACGTACTCGCATTCCCTGGAATATTCAGAGGTGCGCTTGATTGCCGCGCTACCTGCATAAACGAGGAAATGAAAGTTGCCACATCTATAGCTCTTGCTTCCCTCATCCCAGATGATGAACTCAATGAAGAAAACATCATCGCTCCAGCTCTCGACAAGAGAGTTGCAAAGGTTGTAGCAGCAGCTGTTGTTGATGTTGCAAGAAAAACAGGCGTTGCAAGAATATAATAAGTGATTGCTTATAAATTGAGGCTGTTGCATTTTTATGCAACAGCCTTTTTGTGTTCTACAAAAACAGTGTGAACGGTCATCTCCCACCGTCCACGCTGTAAAACAATCACTATACATATATATAATAATTGATTTTTATAATCAAATCCTTTTATACTATCAAATAATTAATGCCATCAATAGATTTTTTATCGTCGGCATTTACGTTACCAAGCAGATTATTTGAAGCCATAATATTAGTTAAAGATTTGTGGTATTTTTTGCCTATACCCCACAATGTATCAGTACTGCATGGGAAGTACACAGTATACCCTGCTCCATCTCCCTCATACTCACCACTGAAATTCATTTCATCAAGCATATTGATTTTATCGTCCATAAAAAGTGTTCCCGAAAGGGCTATCTCAGAATCAAGCAACAATCTGTCATCCTCAATTCTTGCCCGTGTGTTAATTGATTCAAAGGCAATATCGGATGAATCTGGCAAGCCATTTTTACCTTCAAATTCATATCGGAAAGGCATTTCAAGCAGAGAAATTTTATATTCTCCCTCCGCATTTTCAAAAAGGACTATCCATATACTCTTGCCATTGATTATATATTTTCCCTTATCGTTTGTAATTTCCTCAGGTGAGAGAGTTACAAAAGAATCGATAATTTTGTCATCTGCCGTTATTCCGTCAACATTACCTTTACTAAGGTCGGAAAGCGGTATACTGCCACTTAGCGTGAAATTCCCGCCGAAAGGAACAACATTGGTTACTATATCATAATCACGATAAGATATCTCACAGGGACTTTCTGTTGAATAAGCATCGCTCACAGCTTTTATAGACTTGTTTTTTGCAGCAGTTATATTGACATTTACTGGCACGCTAACGCCGATATCATTATCGCTGATACTTACACTCACTGCTCCACATTTTCCATAAGCGCAACACTCAAAATCATCACTCAAATTTTCAATATCAACATTGCAAGTAAATGAAACTTTATTTTTTAGAACCTTAATGTTACCATCTTCATCACAACAAGTATAAACCTTTATGTAAAGGTCGCCACGGCAGGCAGCAACACCGTCGGACGCGTCAATATCTGTGATATAAGAATATGCATATGCGCCAATTACACGTATATTTATAGGTTGGTCATCTGCACTTTTCCTGTCATCAAGCGTTATTTTGTCATTTACAGTTATTGTCTCACTTCTACCATGCAATATCTCACTGCAACGCTTTGTCACAACAAGACGTTCAACTCTCTCCGAGTTAACGTCGCCAACAATTTTCTCCTTGTGCATTGCGTTACCGTAAGCCTGAACATCGCCGTTCAAAACAGTTTTGATATTCAGCTTTTTAGGCGATATAACACGGCTTACAGCGCTTGCAGGCTCAAATTTAGCATAAACATCAACAACGCTGTCAGGTGATAAATCATACGCTTTATCGAGCCCAACGGTAGTGGTGTAATCATCTTTAATGCTCAATGTATAAAGCTGATTATCCTCACCAACATAAAGTGCTGTGAACTCCACATCGCCGGAAATATCAGCGGAATTTCCCGATACATACTGCATTGGAGGCATTACATTTGTTGTTAAATGCAAAAGCCTTTTTATTGGCATTTGATAGTCCGCCAGGTTGTAATCCGTATTACATTCAACGCTAACCGTTTTGCGGCAAACAGGTATTTGAATTTTTTCACCTATATCCCCTGTGGGTATTCTGTTCTCTTCCATAATTATTCTCCTTTGAATATTTGTTAATACATTCTATGAGAAATAATACAAAAAAATGACAGGCTTACAAAATTCAAGCCTGTCGGTTATATTAAATTTACTTAATGCTTACTGAATAATATAACAAACCCTCATCTACCACCCACAGACGGCACGTTCCTCAATATTAAGAGTACTTCATTCGTTTTTGCTATATATAGAATATGTTTGAGTGCAATTTGTTCTCGTTCCACAGCCTTCTCCAGCGGAGAAGGGGAACCGCTTGCGGTGGATGAGGAGGACATTTTTTAATTGTACAAACGGTGATCTCCTCATCCGTCACGGGCAAGCCGTGCCACCTTCCCCGCTGGGGAAGGATTAGGTTTGGTACGTTACCCGCAACCTAAGTCTTTCCTAACTCTCATTACTTAACTGAGCTACTTTTATATTCGATTATTTTTGTTGCACTATTATATAATAAAACAGCTTAAAATTAAATATTCACAAAAATCTGTTGATTATTCAATAGGCATTACTTGTGAATGTCAGAACGCAGGAATTTAATGGCTCTTTCCACCGCATCCTTTGAATTGTTCCAAGGCTCATCTTCATATCTGTAATCAAATTTTTTGCAAAACCAGCTCACATCAGTGCAAAGCGCATCAAAATATGCAAGCTCCACTTCTTGTATAGCTTTAAAAAATTCCGAAAACCGCTTTTTTGAAAGCCTTGCTCTGCCACATTCAATTAATCTTTTATAATGTGATAGACAAAAATATGGTTGCTTACTAAATTTTTCTCGAAAGCTTTCATCACTTTCCCAAAGGAAAATTACCGTTTCAATCATATTGCCAAAATGAAAGTTAACTTTGCCACAAATATAGCAATCGCTCTCAAGCTTATCAATACGATTTACAGGTTTCTTGCCGGGCGTACCGATTATTGTATTGTCTTGTATTTCCTTACGCAAATCATTCAAATGGCTCTCAAGCGTAAGTGCCATACCGAGTCTGTTTTTACGCATAAACATCATATCATAATGAGTTCTGCAAAAGCCCTTTTCATTAGTTTTTATTCTCACATCAGGCTCCATCATTGAAGCCCCAAGAATAAGATCAATCTCTTTATCCTCAAGCTTGCTATATAGGGCACAAAGCGGACAAGTATCCGAGAGCGAATGATCAGCTTGATTTACCACTGCAAGGTCAAAAGCCTCATTTACGGGTATCGTATAAATTTGTTCCACAGAAAATTTTTCCTTTCTATAATCGAAAGTAATAGTTGATATTTCTACAATTATATTATATAATATAATTATGTATTTATCAAGTGCTTTTAGCGTGAAAAACAATAAAAAAAATCTGAGAAGAAGAGCGTATCCCATGAAGATTTTTACTATAAATTTTTGCATGCTAACGCATGGGCATTAGCGTGAAAAGCAATAAAACAAATCTTAGAAAAAAAGCGTAGCCCATGCAGATTTTTACTATAAATTTTTGCATGCTAACGCATGGGCATTTATATGGAGGTAAAATATGCAGACAAACAGTTGCAAAGAAATAATTAAATCATTCAGTGATAATAACCTCTCGTATATAAAAATCACAAGTCCAGAGATAGAACTAACTGATATATCAAAAATATTTAGCTGTGGCCAAAGCTTTAGATTTGAGCGTTATGAACACTCACGCCATGAAAAAGAATTCTGTGGTGTTGCGTACGGAAAATTTGTATCTTTCGCTCAAGACGACAATGAACTATATATATACAACACAAATGAAGCTGAATATCTCGCACTTTGGCAAAGATATTTAGCTCTCGACTTGACTTACAACGAAATTATGCAAAATATTCTTGAAAACATTTCCTACCCTGTTATAAATGAAGCGCTCAATTGTGGCAGAGGCATCAGAATACTAAATCAGGAACCGTGGGAGGTTATCTGCTCTTTCATAATTTCACAAAACAACAACATCCCGAGAATCAAAAAAATTATAAAAGCAATTTCAAAAGCACTCGGTGAGAAAATCGATGCAGGAAATATGACTTCTCACGGCGCATCCGATGTCGAATTTGCTTTCCCCACACCATCTGCCACAAAAAATTGCGGCGTTTCTCTTCTTTGTGACCTCAAAACAGGCTTTCGTGCAAAATACATATTTGATGCAGCGCAAAAAGTAGCAAACGGCGACATTGATATAAACCAACTTTATGCCTTAACCACCGAACAGTGTATATCCGAATTGTGCAAAATATACGGAGTAGGCTTAAAGGTTGCAAACTGTTGCGCCTTGTTTGCCTTTGAAAAATATGACGCTTTCCCTGTTGATGTTTGGATAAAGCGTGTGCTTGAAAAGTATTTTGATGAAAACGTCAATATTTCAGCTTTTGGCAAATATGCGGGTATAGCACAGCAATATTTATTCTATTATGAGAAATATTTGCAATTTAATAGATAATATTAACAAAATAGCCTTTGACTTTTTGTTAATTATGTGGTACACTATAGTGTACTGTACCTTTAGGGAGGATGTTTGATTTGATTAAAATAATTGGTATTATGAAACGATCACGCGCAGAAAAAATCGGCATCCTTGAAAATGATTACCTGCTATCAATTAATGGTAACATCATACACGATGTACTTGATTACAGGTTTTATCTTACAGAACGACACATTGATATAAAAATTCACCGTGAAGCTGATATCTTAAATTTTCACATTGAAAAAGCCGAATATGACGATATTGGACTGATTTTTGAAACTCCTCTTATGGACAAAAAACTTTCCTGCCAAAATAAGTGCATATTTTGTTTTATTGATCAACTGCCCAAAGGCTTGCGTGAATCCCTTTATTTCAAAGACGACGACTCAAGACTATCTTTCCTGCATGGGAATTATGTAACACTTACAAATATGCACCAAGAAGATATTGAACGCATTATAAAAATGCATATTTCTCCAGTTAATATCTCCGTTCATACCACAAACCCTGAACTGCGTTGCAAAATGATGAGCAACAAACGTGCGGGAGATGTGCTTGAATATATAAAGCTGCTTGCTGTCAGTGGCATCTCAATATGTGCTCAAATTGTTCTTTGCAAAGGAATAAATGACAAAACCGAACTTGACAGAACTATGTCGGACCTTGTTTCATTCTATCCATCTATCACAAGTGTTGCGATAGTCCCATCGGGACTTACCAAATTTCGTGATGGTTTGTTTCCTCTTGAGCCTTTTAGTAAAGAGGACTCAACAGAGGTAATAGAACAGATAAACAAAATGGGCGACTTCTGCTATGAAAAATTCGGAACCCGTATATTTTATGTTGCCGATGAATTTTACCTGAATGCAAAGCTACCATTGCCCGACGAAAAGTATTATGAGGATTATTCACAAATTGAAAACGGCGTTGGTATGCTGACTAACTTTGAGAGTGAAATTCGTGACGAATACAATTTTATCGATGAGCTTAGAAAAACATTTAATAAAACGTATAAAACCCGTACAGTTTCAGTAGTAACAGGTGTTGCAGCATATAGTGAAATTTCTTCAGTGGCTGAACGCATCACAAAAATAATAGAGAATTTGCATATAAACGTGTATTGCATAAAAAACAACTTCTTCGGTGAGACAATAACCGTTTCGGGACTTATCACTGGTGCTGATATTGCCGAGCAGCTAAAAGACCGTGACCTTGGCGATGAACTTCTAATACCGCAAAACTGTTTGCGTAGCGAGGGCGATTTATTCCTCTGCGGAATGACACCGGACGAGCTATCAAAACGGCTTTCAGTTAAAATCACCGTCACAAAAAATAGCGGTTCAACTTTTATCCACTCTCTTCTCGGAATATAGAATATAAATTGATATAAAACGCAAAAATAAGAATGTACAATCATTATGTGGTATTGCCACAGAAAGGTATGTGATATAATGTCAAAACCCATAGTCGCGATAGTAGGGAGACCTAATGTCGGCAAAAGCACGCTGTTCAACAAGCTAATCGGTGAACGCCGTGCCATAGTTGAGGATATACCGGGAGTTACACGTGACCGTATTTACGGCGAATGTACATGGAACGGCAAGGACATTGTTATAATAGATACTGGGGGAATTGAGCCTAAAACAGACGATGTAATTCTCTCTCATATAAAAGCACAAGCACAAATAGCCATTGATACGGCAGATGTTATTGTGTTCCTTTGCGACGTTAGAAGCGGTTTGGTTCCAAGCGACCGTGATATCGCCTTTATGCTTAAAAGAAGCGGTAAACCTGTAATACCATGTATCAATAAGTGCGATAGCACTGGTGATTTGCCCTTTTCTTACTATGAATTTTTTGAGCTCGGCTTCGATAAAACACCTATTGCTGTTTCATCTGTTCATGGTACGGGTGTAGGCGACCTGCTTGATGAAATTATTGAGTGTTTGCCTGAGGGAGTTGCAGAAGAAGAAAATACAGATAATATTAAGGTTGCTGTCATAGGAAAACCAAATGTAGGTAAATCCTCAATAATCAATAAATTTATTGGTGAGGAAAGACTTATTGTATCCGACATCCCAGGAACAACCCGTGATGCAATTGACGCAGTTTTGCATAATTCATACGGCACATTTACCTTCATCGATACTGCTGGAATCCGTAGACAAGCTAAAATTGAGGATAAAATCGAACGATACAGCGTTTTGCGTGCGCATATGGCTGTTGAACGTGCTGACGTTTGCCTTGTTATGATTGATGCAAGCGAAGGAATAACAGAGCAAGATGCCAAAATTGCAGGTATAGCTCACGATGCAGGCAAAGCTACAATTATAGTAATAAATAAATGGGATTTGGTAGAAAAGGACAACAGTTCAGTTAGTGAATTCACAAAAGACGTGTATACCGCACTTTCATTTATGACTTATGCTCCTATAATATTTGTTTCAGCAAAGACAGGTCAAAGACTTAATAATATTTATGAGCAGATTGTATATGTTCACGACCAAACTAACATACGCATATCAACAGGTATGCTTAATGATATTCTGGGCGATGCGACAACAAAAATACAACCACCGTCCGACAAGGGCAAGCGTCTTAAGATTTATTATATGACGCAAATATCAGTTGCTCCTCCCGCATTCGTTATATTTTGTAACGATATTGAGCTTTTCCATTTTTCCTATCAAAGATATATCGAAAACTGTCTGCGTGACACTTTCGGTTTTAAAGGAACACCAATCAAACTTCTTATCAGAATGAAAGGAGAGGAGACATAATATATGTTTATAGATAACATCACAATTTATATAAAAGCAGGTGACGGCGGTAACGGTGTCGTGTCTTTTAGACGCGAAAAATTTGCTGCTCACGGCGGACCTGACGGCGGAGACGGCGGTCATGGCGGAGACATAATTTTCAGCATTGCAGAAGGCTCAAACACTCTACTTGCTTTCAGATACAAACGTAAATTCATTGCAAAAAACGGTGAAAAAGGCAGCGGGTGCAAATTCCATGGAGCATCCTCAGAAGACCTTATCGTCAAAGTTCCTCCAGGAACTCTTATAAAAGATGCAAAAACAGGAAAAATCATTCACGATATGTCAAGCAATAATAGTGCTGACTTTGTATGTGCCCGTGGCGGACGTGGCGGTTGGGGAAACACACATTTTGCAACTCCAACAAGACAAGTGCCTAACTTTGCAAAAAGTGGGACAAAAGGTGAAGAAAAAGATATTACGCTTGAGCTTAAAATGCTTGCGGATGTCGGACTTATCGGTTTCCCAAATGTAGGTAAATCCTCCATACTTTCAAAAATAAGTGCTGCAAAGCCTAAAATTGCAGATTACCACTTCACAACTCTCTCCCCTAATCTTGGTATGGTCAGAATATCCGAGGAAAAATGCTTTGTAGCAGCAGATATTCCAGGTCTTATTGAGGGAGCGGCAGACGGAGCGGGTCTCGGACACGAATTTTTGCGTCACGTTGACCGTTGCAGACTACTTTTACACGTTGTTGATATTTCATGTTCAGAAGGGCGCAATCCCATTGACGATATCAAAAAAATAAACATCGAGCTTACTCGTTACAGCACAGAACTTGGACAACGTCCGCAGATAATTGTTGCCAACAAAACTGATATTCTTGACGAGAATGTTGTTGATATAAAGGCCTTTGAAAAATATATCGACGAACAGGGATACGATCTTATTTATGTCAGCGCTATAACTGGTAAAAATCTGGATGAGCTTATAAGCATGGTTGGTGAAAAGCTCAAACTACTTCCACCTATGATGATATATGAGACTGAGCTTACAGAAGAAGATGCTTATGTCGGTGGTGGCAAGGAAACAACTATAAGACGTGAAAATGACACCTTCTATGTTGAGGGTGCATGGCTTGTAAACCTCATGGGACAAATCAATTTTGATGATTATGAATCGTTGAATTTCTTTCAACATGTATTACAACGCAGCGGTGTAATTGCCGCACTTGAAGAAAAAGGTTGCAAAGATGGAGACACCGTTTCAATCTACGATTTTGAATTCAACTTCATAAAATAATGTCTTATCATAAAACATTTCAAAAAACATATTTAAGGAGTATCTATGAATATCTGGCATGATATTGATCCAGAGCAGATAAAACCAGACAACTTTTCAGCTCTTATTGAAATCCCAAAAGGTTCAAGCTGTAAATACGAGCTTGACAAACAAACAGGTATCTTGCGGCTTGATCGTGTTCTCTATACAGCCACCCACTAGCCTGCAAACTATGGCTTTATACCGAGAACATTTGCTGATGACGGAGATCCTCTTGATGTTCTAGTGCTTTGCGAGCAACCCATTTATCCTATGACACTTATGCAAGTTTATCCTATTGGAGTTATGCGGATGATTGATAATGGGAGTGTTGACGACAAAATAATAGCAGTTCCCTTTTCCGATCCGACATATAATGGTATTGAAAGTATAGATGACATTCCATCACATATTTTTGATGAAATAATGCATTTTTTTACTGTTTATAAACAGCTTGAAAACAAGCAAACAGCAGTTAAAAAGCTTTACAAAGTAAACAAAGCACAACAAATTATTAAAGAAGCAATGGAATGCTATACCCAAAAATACTGTTCTAATAAAACGGAAAACTGAATTCAAATACAAAACAAGGATTATATCGATTTAAACCGATATAATCCTTGTTTGTTTATATTCTGATTTTGAATATATTTTGCATTACGACTTGTAATGCATCATTAAATCACGTAGATATCCACCAAAATCCTCTTTTGACATAGGTCTTGAATAATAATATCCCTGAATGACATCACAACCGAGTTTTATAAGTCTTTCTTTTTCTTCAGCTGTTTCAATACCCTCCTGAGTTACCTTCATACCAAAATCCTTTGCCATATTTATTACGGTTGAAATCATAATATCGTCACGCTTTGAATCTATTCCTTCTTTTAAGAACAAGCGGTCCATTTTAAGCTCATCCATTTTTATCTCTTTCAATAAATTGAAAGATGAATAGCCTGAACCAAAATCGTCAATTGAGCTAAGTATACCATTCTTTCGCAATTCATTAACAAGCTTACGCAACACTTCATAATTTTCATATGCAAAACTCTCTGTAAATTCAAGCACTAAAAATCCGTCAGCAATAGCATATTTATTTTTTGTATTGATATAGAAATCCAAAAAATCATCCTGTATTGCGGTTACTCTTGAAACATTTACTGAAATTGGGACTATACGCTCCCCTGCTTTAACATAGTCACTTATATACTTACAAACCACAGTATACATATATTTATCAAGCTTATCAACAAAGCCGTTACGCTCAAATAGTGGAATGAAATCGTTTGGCATTATAATTTTATGGTCAGCTTCTTCCCATCTAACAAGGGCCTCTGCGCCGTCTATTTTATCTGTGTGCAAATTGAGCTTCGGCTGTAAATACACTTTAAACTGATCGGATGCAAGCGCCGTTTCCATTTTTGCTTCGATTGCAGCTTCTTTGGTAAATTCCGTTCTAAATGAATCATCGTAGATAGTATATTTGCTTATAGCGCTCAAATTGTTTATTTTCTGGGCATCCATAGCTCTGTCAAGCATATCTGTTATTGGCAAATTTGAGTCTTCACTAGCGCAGTAAATTCCTGCCGTCAGCTTAACATTATAAGAGATAGCCTTATCAAGAGCAAATTTATATATTATTGTATAAATAATATTAAAACGATTTGTCATCTCATTTACGTCCTTAAAATGCAGCAAAACTGCAAAGCTGTCATCATAAATATGACCATATGTCTCATTATGAGTCAAAAACTTTTTAAATGTATCAGATATAAACATGAGTGCGTTATTGCTTTTTTCTTCACCGAAATGTTCTTTCAAATAAGAATATCTTCTAATATTTACATATAAAACTGCAAATTTCGTGTTTTTGTTTTTCGTAATTATCTCTGCCGCATCCTTCTGGAATTTAGGATAATTACTGCACCCAAGCATATTATCTTTATCTGCAAACCTACATATATAATCGCTATACTTATTATTGATAAACAAATGATAAAGTATCATGACTATAAACACAAGTGAAGCAGCTATTAAAACGCCAATAAGATCAACAGGCGCATTAAGAGACCCGTCTGCGATATTGCTTGCAAGATACATTTTTGAGAACATAAAACTTTGATCATTCACAGTCAATATACTGTATGCAAAAACATAGTCCTTCCCGTCCACATCATATATCTGGTAACCGTCTATTAAATTTTTAATATCATTAATTACTTTCTGATTCTGTTCCTCGCATAGCTCAGGTGTTTCTACCCCTGCATAACTTGTCAAAAAAGTAAATACATTATCAGCATATGTATTAATGTTACTTCCAGAATAATTTCCAAATATTATATTCCCGTTCAAATCAGAAAAAGAATACCCCACTGCTTTGCTGTTTATATCCTTATAATTAATCAAATCATCAAGCTTATCAACGTTATATACTCCAACAAAGCCATTCATTAAATCACAATCAAAAATTGGAATATAGAATGCTATACATCTTTTATTGTCAGTTTTATCGGTATATACAGCCGACATTGCTTTTTCTTCGGTTCCGTTATAAGCCATCACCTGGGACGCTTCAATATAATTATCAGTATCCTCATATTTCAGTGCTTCTGAGCCTTCCTGCGTATAAAGCTTACCGTCCTTAAAATATCTAAAATAAGAAAAAGGCAAAGAATCGTTTATTATATCCATCTTCAAAACAAAATCGTTATCACTTTTTGATGCTGAAAAATCTGATGACACCTCTTCAATATTTGCCATCAGTTGTGAAAGTTCTGTATCTATTAAAGTTGCTTGCTGCTGTGCCTCTTTTTCCGCTATACTACCCGCTTCTCTAGCAAGATAATCATTCCATCCCACAAGTATATATACAAGATAAAATATAACAAGCAATATAGCAATAATAAAAACGAAGGACACAGGGCTGAATCTGATAAGTTTTTTTAGTTTTACCTTCATACTCCCATGCCTTTATATTATTTTGTTAGTTCATCAAGCTTTTTTTGAAGTTCATGCATTTCTGTACGTATTTCCTCAATCTGTGTAGTATAACGATTGAAAAAGTCCACATCTTCATCGCTCGGTGTAGTACTTGTTAAAATAGCTGTTACAAGCGCCGCCTGTGAACGGCTACGTTTATTTTCAATATTAACAATCTGTTGCTGCATTTTTTTTATACCGTTTTTATATTTAATTTTTTCAAACATTTTTGTTTATCCCTTCATTTTTAAGTCTTTCAACTTCTTGTTCAATTAACTTTTCAATTTTAACCTGTTTTGCTCTCTGTGCTATTTCTTTAATTTGATAAGTAACCAAAAACAATGCCGGAATAACTATCAAAAAGAAAAATATCATTTTTTGGCTCATAAATTCAGCAATTTTGGTAAATCCATTAAGATTTTTCTGATAAATACCGATAAAATCCTCACGTTCAACAAGAGTATTATCCGGTTGAGTGTTTGTATTTTCATTTACTCCCTGAGTTTGAAACTGCAAATTTTCGCCTTCTCCAACAACCTGTATAACCTTGTGAGTATTAGGATATCCGTAAATTGATTCGTCACGCGAATAAAAAGTTATTATGTCACCAACCTCAACCTCGTCGGGAGAAGTCTTTTCTATTAAAACATAAGTGTCGGTGGGAATCAACGGTTCCATACTGCCTGAAACAATATGCAAAACAGCTCTATTACATATAAAAGGGACCCTACCCATAATCTGCGAAGCCGCAAGATATATAATAAGAACAACAATAAGCATTGTAAACACAAGACTTATTTTTTCAAATGCTTTTGCTATTTTAATTTTTTTAATTTTCATATAAACACCACTGTATATTTGAATTTCAAGCTTTATTTTTTATCATTTTCTTCTTGTTCTTCATAAGTTTCTTCCAGCTTGATTTTCTCCGCTTGCTTTTTCAAGCGCTTTTTAACTTTTCTCGCCACTTTTTTCTTTGAAAGCTGAATTTGAATCTGTTTTTGCTTTTCTTCTTCAAGTTCAGCAAGACGTTGTTGCTCTTCAAGCAACATTTTCTCTTGCTTTGCATGTTCTTCCGCAAGGTGCTCAAGAATTCTCTGCTTTTTAATCTCCCTGTCGACAATTAGTGCAACATCTATCGCATTGCGAACCTTTATCTGCTCTGCTGTAAGCTTTCTTGCAAAATCAGTTTTATAGAGCTTTTTATAATCAACGTCATATACATTGTACTCGTCAACATCATAATCATCAAAATCAGTTAGAATTTTTGGCATAAGAGGTTCATCTGTGCTGTTCTCTGCCAAAGGTTCTTCATCAAGATTAGAGTTTATATTATATTTAAACATAACATATTGCAAAGCAAGCAACGAATAAAGCTCACTTATATATTTATCATTAGGATTCTCTGCGGTTTCCTCAATCTCAATTTGATAACCTATGCCCTCATAGCTCTCAATGAAATCCCACAATTCAAGACACTGCCTGAGATTTTTATTTTTGGTAATAGCGTTAGTACGAATAATAGGAGGACGCACAAATTTCTTATCCATGCTTTTAACAAAGTCGGAATTGAGATACCCTTGAACAATACCATAGATATGATCAACACGTTCCTTTAAAGATGGCTTGGAAATTTCTTTGCGCTCTGCAATTGTTTCGCTTGACTTCTCAGCAGTATTTTTATTACTTTCACTTGTGACTTTATCATCATCATATTCAATTTTTAAAGTTTTGATATCTTCAATCTCAGAATTAAGATGAGCTATCTTGCCTTTAATATCGTTAGTTTGACGATTCAAAGTATCTGTTTCATCGACAAGCTTTTTGGCTTTTTCCTCAGCTTCTTTATTTTCTTTACCATTTGCATTTTTATCTTTGTCTGATTTATCAAAAAGTTCTATACTAAAATTGATTTTTGCTTCACTTTCAGCAGAAACAAGTTTGGTTTTAAACTCCATCTGTGTACTACTGTTATAAATATCATCGCCAAACAGTTTTTCATACCTTTTACTGATAAACAAGTAAAGCCTCTCAATAAGAGTATTTACAAATTTGTTTTCATAGGTTTTGTTTGTTTCATCATGGAACACATTAAGAATTTTTGATGGAATAATTGTATCACCATCAATTTTGTTAATATAATCTGTATGCTGCGAAAGATGCTGAATAGAACGTGCATTTATGCTTCGGGACAACTCAATGGGCAAAACCATCTCATTTTCTTCAATATAAACAGAAGGTTTACGAATAGCAGTATCAAGCGCCACCAATGAGTCCTCTATCGCACGAATCCATGTTTCATCAATGGTTCTTGTCAGTTTTTTCTTTTTGATTGATATTTCGGTATCTCCACTTCGAATTAAGTTGATTATATCGTCATAAAAATCGTATTCCTCAACAATAATATCAATGAATTCCATAGTATCACGATACACATATTCGTAATCTCCACCGTTGTTCGGTTTTTGAGAATCCATCAACTCACCACCTATTTTTCATCAATACATTTTCTGCAATCTTTCAAGATAAGCTATTGACGCAACCATTTTACCATTTCCAAACAACTTATCAAGGAATGAAATAAGTCCCTTTACTTCATCACGAATTACTGCAATGTTCAAGCTTTCAAATTTACGGAAAACTTTTGTGACAAGAATATAATCTATTCCTTCAACTTCTGTGCCGCCTGCCGCAACATAAACTGGAACAAAAAGTTTTAATTGCTTCATAATACGATTACCAAATGCAATACGGAATTTTTGAATTACATAAAGGTCAAGCTTGCCGATATTATCGAGACCTTCCTGGCTAACAGGAAATTCTTCCCACGCCTTACTATAGAGCTTTTCAAGATATGTATAGCTTATACGCTCTGGAGGTACCTGCGTTGGCTCGAAAGCCATACCTTTACTATCAAGGTTTATTGTAAGTGCACGGTCATAAACTTTATCTGAAACCGAGAATGTTGAATCATCGTTATTGGCTGTTCCCACATACCATACATTTTGAGGAATTAGCAACTTGCCATCAACAAAATGTTTAGGGTCATTCGGCCAAGAGTTTGGCACGATATCGAGCTTCCACTCACGCGGGTCAGGCATTTCAAGTACTGAGAGCATTTCTGCAAAATAGTATTCGACACGTGCTATGTTCATCTCATCGAGTACTATAAGGTTAATATCATCATTATATGACGATTCATATATACGTCTTAAAACTTCTGTCTCATTGAATTTCTTTGTAAATTCGTTGAAATATCCAAATAATTCGGTACGGTCACGCCATGAGGGCTGAACGGAAGCAATAGTCGCATCATTTATAAAAAACTTACCCATAGAATACGGTAAGGAAGTTTTACCTGTACCTGAAATACCTTGTAAAAGGATCATTTTTGTTGATGCCATTCCTGCAAATATAAGTCTTATAGTCTTTATTTCATAATAAAGATGCATATTGGAACAAGCAAAATTTCTGAACATATCGCAAAGATCAGACATTGAATAATCGGTTCTATATTCAGGTTCAACGTAAAACTCGTATTTATCGTCAACAGCAGCAAGACGGAAAAATCTCTTTGCGTCGCTTTGAGGTGCTGTGCTTGCATCTGATTTTTCACCAGTTGTGCTTTCATTGTTTTCAGCATCATTGGAATTTTCATTGTTGGAATTTTCATTTTCAGCAAATATTTCATTAATAGCATCAACAGAAATACTCGTTTGACCGATTTTAAGAGCAAGAATTCTTTCTTTCTCTTTAGCAAGTAACATAACTTGGCGGTGAAGTCTTGCGATTTCCTCAAGCAAATCCTCGTTACCGACTATGGTTTTACGAAATCGCAGATATTTACGTACCGCAAGTACAATAAGTGCGAAAATAAGAAGCCAAATTGCTATAACTATTATCAGAGAAACGATGGTCAATACCCAATCAAGTATACCGAAATCACTGCTTTTACTGTATGAAACAAGCAGCTTAAAATATTCAACCACATTAAAGGTCTGAACAAGCCCCGTAAAAATACCTGTGAATATCTTACCGATACCACCGAGCATCTGCGAGAAAAATGCAAAGAACCACTCTAAAAAACCTGTCATAATAATACACCGCTTGCTCGTAAAATAGCAAAACGACTTCCTTTCTCATTCGGAAACACACTTGCATGCCACAAAATTTTCCCGTTTGGATTTTAAAAAATATTGCTGTAAATATAAAAGCAACTGCAGAGTCTGCAAATCTTAATCACTGTCAGCACTCTGCAGTTTGTTTATGTATTCTTTTATAATTTATCAGTTTTTGCTATCCTTGTTATCATCAGAAGTCTCATCTTTTACTTCTTCTGTTGGGACCTCTGTCTTTTCTGAAGTTTTAACGTCCTCGACAGGAGCCTCTGTTTTTTCTTCAGCTTTTCCCACTTCAGCTGCTGCAGCCTGTTGTTTAAGATACTCTTCAACAGCACGTTTTTTGATTTCGTCTTCTTCTTTAGGTGTGATTTCTTTCTTTACTTTTGCTTTTATAATAGTTGCAATAAAGCTGTAAAGCTCATATAAGAAGAAAATTGCGAGCGGTATAACCACACAAACCATAAAGCCTGAGGGTGAGCGCAGATAAGTCAACACGCTACCAAGACCACCAATATTCTTATCTGTATATTTTGCAAGCACCTCACTGTAATGAACAAGTGAAGTGTCAACATTTGGATTGGTTACTGTATTATCGCCTTGTGTTTTATAATAAACATTACCGCCGTCATTTACGACTTCAACTATCCTATGGGTATTGATATCGTTAGCAGTTCCATCGCCATTAAGATCTGCTTTATAGGTTATAACGTCTCCAACCACCAGTTCTGCCTTTTGTGTTGAAGTGAGTTTTTCACATACAATAAGGTCACCTTTTTTAAAAGTCGGGTTCATTGAGTCGGACAAAACAGAAATGTAAGCTTTTCCTCCGATACTCGGTAAACCATCATCACTATTTGCGGCTGATATTGCTATTATAGTCATAAAGACAGAGAATGCTAGAAACAGCCATAGTACTGCATTTAATACTATTTTTAAAATTTTTTTTGTTTTAGCAGACATAAAAAAATATACCTTCCTTTTAAATTTGTCCTTGAAATGATTATATTTTCGAGGATTTTATAACTCTTTTCATTATAACAGATATTTTTTAATATTGCAACAATTTTTTATTTAAATATTTAAATTTTAGAACAAAATACCTAATAAAAAGTTTTTCAGCAAAATAAATAAGATATTGAGCATCAAATAATTAAATATCCTTTTTAATATGTTTTGATATGCAAGAACAAAACAATTAAAATCTGCTCAACAAGACAATTGCAGAAATGCATCCATATGTGCGCAAAAAATGAAGAAAACACTACTAATCCGCACAATGGATAAGCGCACATACAGATGCACTTCTGCTATTACTTTTAAAAAAGCATACCCCGTGCCTGTTCGGCACAAGCACGGGATATAAAGAATTTATTAAATTAGATTTAATTAAGCGTTAGCAACATCAACAAATGTAAGACCAATATTGAAATTCTGACCTGCAACTGCATTTACGCAATTGGTGTTTTCGCCTTCAATCCATACATAAACTGTAAGTGTTTTAACTGCACCACTTGCTGCTACAGTTAATCT
>Ga0172378_10001655_pt1 | contig 20686 bp, 21 predicted proteins | sample GrowelOW332metaG_FD_119755 | JGI IMG/M metagenome (GOLD analysis project Ga0172378, IMG submission 119755) | Groundwater microbial communities from an aquifer near a municipal landfill in Southern Ontario, Canada - Pumphouse #3_1 metaG | ecosystem: Environmental > Aquatic > Deep subsurface >... | reverse complement strand
TGGCAACTGGAAAAGCAACAGAGGCAGTAGCAAGACAGCCTGAAGCAGAAGGTAAAATCAGTAAATTACTGTTACTTGGATGTGCGCTTGCAGAAGCAACCGCAATATATGGTTTTGTTATCGCAATATTAATTATTATGTTCCTGAAATAGAAGGAATAGAGAAAAGAAAGGTAGGCGAGAGCTTTGCTGAGATTAGATTATAATCTTTTATTCACAGTTATAAATTTACTTGTTCTCTATCTCTTAATGAAAAAATTCTTGTTTGGACCAGTAAATGCCATACTGAAAAAAAGAAAAGATTTGGTGGATAAGAAGTTTGCAGATGCCAGTCTTACAAAAGAAAATGCATTAAAAATGAAGGATCAGTATGAAGCATCTTTAAAATCTGCAAAAGACGAATCAGCACAAATAGTTGCAGATGCAAAGGAACGTGCAAGAATTGAACATGATAAGATAATTAAAGAGACAGAAGTCGAAACTGAAAAAATGTTGGGAAATGCACGGCAAAATATTGAACTGGAACAAAGCCGCGCACTACGTAAGATGCAAGCTGAAATTGTAGGGCTAGCAATAGCTACTGCAGCAAAAATAGTAGGTGAGGAAAGTACAGCAGAAAGTAATCAGAAACTATATGACCAATTTTTGACAGAAGCAGGTGAATTATATGAATCAAAAGTCAATTGATTATGTACAGATGCTTTTAGATCTCTCTATATCTAAAGAAATCGTAAAGCAGACTGCAGATATTTTTGCGGCATTGCCTGAAATTCGGATGGATTTTACTAATCCTGTAATATCTGTTGAAAAGAAACACGCCATAATTGAAAAAGTATTTCCAAAAGAAATACGTGATTTCTTAAAGATTTTATGTGATAATGAAAATTTTGATTTGCTGGATGAAGTTTTTGCAGCATATAAAGAGCAGTCAGAAGAAAACAGGGATATACTGAATGTAACAATTTCCTATGTAACGATGCCTGATGATGCACAGCTTACAAAGATCAAAGATTTTCTGGCAAAAAAATATAACAAGAATATTGATAAAATAGAAATTGAACTAAAAGAAGAACCTGAACTTTTAGGTGGTTTTATAATTAGAGCCGGTAACCAGCAATATGACTGGAGTATGCGGGGACGACTTGAACAGATGAAACAGCAGATTGCAGGCGGAAACATCGCTCTATCAAGTTCAAATGAAATTATAGCCATTCTTAAAACGGAGATTGAAAAGTCGGAGTTTGAAAAAACTGACAGAGAGATTGGAAGCGTAAAAAAAGTTGGTGATGGTATCGTTACTGTAGATGGTATTGATCATGCAATGTACGGTGAAATAGTTATTTTTGATACCGGCGTAAAAGGAATGGTACAGGATATCAGATTAAATGAAATCGGAATTATTCTGTTTGGACGTGAAACCGGTATGAAAGAAGGTACACGTGTAATCAGAACCGGTAAAAATGCAGGTATTCCCGTAGGAGATAAATTTTTAGGAAGAGTTATTGATGCTTTAGGTGCTCCTATAGATGGAAAGGGCGAGATTGCCTCTGATGACTATCGCCCAGTTGAAAACAATGCACCAGGCATAGTAGACAGAAAGTCAGTTAATCAGCCTCTTGAGACTGGTATACTTGCCATAGACTCTATGTTTCCTATTGGACGTGGGCAAAGGGAACTTATAATTGGAGACAGACAGACAGGTAAAACAACTATTGCCACTGATACTATAATAAACCAGAAGGGTAAGGATGTAATCTGCATTTATGTAGCAATTGGCCAGAAGTCATCTACTGTGGCTAAAGTAGAAAATACTTTGAGAAAGTATGATGCAATGGATTATACAATCATAGTAGCTGCATCAGCAAGTGATCCGGCATCGCTGCAGTATATTGCTCCTTATTCCGGAACTGCAATGGCAGAATACTTTATGTATAAGGGGAAAGATGTATTAATAATTTACGATGATTTGTCAAAACATGCTGTAGCATACAGGGCACTTTCTCTGCTGCTTGAACGTTCACCAGGACGTGAGGCTTATCCGGGCGATGTTTTCTATCTGCATTCAAGATTGCTTGAAAGATCAAGTAAGCTGACTAAGGAATTAGGAGGAGGTTCCATAACGGCACTTCCTATTATTGAGACACAGTCAGGTGACGTTTCTGCATATATTCCAACCAACGTAATATCTATTACAGATGGTCAGATTTTCTTGGAAAGTGACTTGTTCTTTTCAGGGCAGCGTCCTGCAGTTAACGTAGGTCTTTCTGTATCCCGTGTAGGCGGAGCAGCCCAGACGAAAGCGATGAAAAAAGCTTCCGGAAGTATGCGTGTAGATCTTGCACAATATCGTGAAATGGAAGTCTTCACTCAGTTCAGTTCTGATTTGGATGAAGCCACACAGGAACAGTTAAGCTATGGCAAACAATTAATGGAAATGTTAAAACAGCCATTATGCCACCCTTTAAGTATGGCTAAACAGGTTATATTACTTTATGTGGCTACAAAAAAAGGAATGATGGGTATTGATATAAAGAATTTTAAGGAATATCGGAACGGATTATATGAATTCTTTGAAGAGTCTCATCCTGAAATAGTACAGGAACTGGAAAACTCGAAAAAGCTGACTGATGAACTTGCTGCAAGTATATTAGAGGCAGCAGCCGAGTATAAGAGCAGGTGGTAATATGTCAAATGCAAGGGAAATACAAAGCAGAATAAACAGTGTAAAGGATACAATGAAGATTACTAATGCTATGTATATGATTTCTTCTGCTAAATTAAAAAAGGCTAGAAAGGATCTGGAGAACACTGAACCATATTTTTATGCTTTGCAGGATGCTATTGTAAGGGTTATGAAGCGAATACCGGATGATATCGGGCTGATTTATTTTGATGATAAACCTGAAAAAATTGATAACAGGAAAAAGGGCTATATTGTCATTACAGGAGATAAAGGTTTAGCCGGAGCATATAATCATAATGTTATTAAACTTATTGAAGAGGAACTTAAAACAGAAGGAGAGCATGTTGTATTTGCTGTTGGACAGGTAGGAAGAAGCTATTTTGAAAATAAAGGGATTTCCTATGATACCGATTTTAAATATACAGTTCAGAATCCTACTATGCATCGGGCAAGAGTTATTTCTGCAAGGATTGTTCAAATGTATAGGCAGCAGGAACTTGATGAAGTTTATGTTATCTATACAAGGATGATCAACAAAATGGAGAGCCAGGCTGAAATACAAAAGATTTTGCCTTTAACAAAAGCAGATTTTCGTGATGAAAATGATGCAGGCGAAACTCAAGATGAAACAAATTATCTGCCAACTCCATTTGATGTTTTAAATAATATAGTACCTAACTATGTTACAGGATTTATTTATGGAACCTTGATACAAGCATATTCCAGTGAGCAGAATGCCAGGATGATGGCAATGGAATCAGCTACTAGTAATGCAAAGGACATGTTAAAAGAATTGTCAATTATTTATAACAGAGTGCGGCAGGCTGCAATTACTCAGGAAATTATAGAAGTAATCAGCGGCAGCAAAGCACAGAAAAGGAAGAAGCTATGAATAAAGGAAAAATAGTTCAAGTTTTAGGACCGGTTGTAGATGTTGAATTTACGGGAAGCAATCTTCCCAATATAAAAGAAGCATTAGAAATAAATAATAATGGTAAGAAATATGTTATGGAAGTAGCATACCATATCGGTAAAAATACAGTGCGCTGTATCATGATTTCTTCAAGTGATGGTCTTTATAGAGATATGGAAGTCGTGGCTACCGGTGTAGGAATAAGAGTACCTGTTGGAAAGCAGACACTTGGCAGGCTATTTAACGTTACAGGAGATACTATTGATAAAGAGAAGCCTTTAGATAATGAGACAAAATGGGAAATACACAGAGAACCACCAAGTTTTGAGGATCAAAATCCTGTTGTAGAAATCTTGGAAACAGGAATAAAGGTTGTCGACCTTCTTGCACCTTATGCAAAAGGCGGTAAAGTTGGTCTATTTGGCGGAGCTGGTGTAGGTAAGACCGTATTAATACAGGAATTAATACGAAATATTGCAACAGAACATGGTGGATACTCTGTCTTTACTGGTGTAGGAGAGCGTTCCAGGGAAGGTAACGATTTATGGACTGAGATGAAAGAGTCAGGAGTGCTTGCAAAGACCGCTCTGGTGTTTGGACAGATGAATGAACCACCAGGAGCACGTATGAGAGTAGCAGAAGCAGGACTTACTATGGCTGAATATTTCAGAGATGTGGATCACCAGAATGTATTATTATTTATTGATAATATATTCCGTTTCGTGCAGGCAGGTTCTGAAGTTTCAGCACTTCTTGGACGTATGCCTTCAGCAGTAGGATATCAGCCTACGCTGGCAACAGAAATGGGTGATCTGCAGGAAAGAATAGCATCAACCAAGAATGGTTCTGTAACTTCAGTGCAGGCAGTATATGTACCGGCAGATGATTTGACAGACCCGGCGCCGGCAACAACCTTTGCCCATCTGGATGCTACTACAGTACTTTCAAGAAAGATTGTGGAACAGGGTATTTATCCTGCAGTTGATCCTCTGGAATCTTCTTCAAGAATATTAGAGGCTGATGTTGTAGGTGAGGAACATTACAATACAGCTGTAAAAGTTCAGGAAATTCTGCAGAAGTACAAAGAATTACAGGATATAATTGCTATTCTTGGTATGGAAGAACTTTCTGATGAAGATAAGCTTACGGTTTACAGAGCAAGAAAGATTCAGAAATTCTTATCTCAGCCATTCCATGTGGCAGAAGTCTTTACAGGAATTCCTGGTCAGTATGTTCCTTTATCAGAGACTATTCGTGGTTTTAAAGCAATAATTGATGGGAAAATGGATGAATATCCAGAATGGGCATTTTTCAATGTAGGAACCATTGATGAGGTTGTAGAAAAATCAAAGAAAGGTCAATAACTGGTAACAGATGAGGTGGAAAAATGGATACCTTTGAACTTAGAATCATTGCCATTAATAAAATATTTTATGAAGGCCAGTCAAAACAGTTAATATTACCAGCAACTGATGGATTAATGGGTATCATGGCACATCATGAAGATGCTGTTATAGCTGTAAAAGTGGGAGAGATACATATTCAAACTTCCGATGACAAATGGATTTTTGCCATAACAGGTGCCGGCCACATTCAGGTCGCTAAGAATAAGGTAATTATGATTGTGGATACAGTGGAACGTCCGGAGGAAATTGATGAACGAAGGGCGTTGGAAGCAAAAGAACGTGCATTAGAAGAGCTTCGTCAGAAACAGAGTATTTATGAGTATTATATGTCAAAAGCAAATCTGGCCAGGGCAATGGAACGATTAAAAGTAAAAAAGAAATATACATCAGGATTATAGCACCCATATGGGTGCTTTCCTGTTAAACCGGGCAAAAAAATACCCAGCTGGCAGGGAAAGTGAATCTTATTAGCTAAACGAGTTCACTAGCTGCTAATAAATTTAAAAATTATATAATTTATTCAAATAATATTAATCCTCTATAAAAAACATTAGAAATTTTTTATAGAGGTTTTTTTGCATTTAAAAAACTCTGTATATATGGAAAATCACAAAACATACTTTTTATCATATAATTACAGAAAGAGGACAAAACCTGTGAAAAATCTGGAAAAGAACAAGAAATATGCATAGTTATAATTAGCTTAGAAATTTTCTGGTGAGATAATAGGGGATTAAAAAAATATCCCTATAGAGGAAGAGGTAATGTGAATGGATTTTAAAGTTTATAATCCGGGAAATAAAAAACCATATGTAAAAAGGGTTCATACGGACTCTATAATACTACACCATGCAGCTGCGATAACTTGCACTCCAGGTGACATAGTAAGGTGGCATTTGGACAGGGGGTTTAATGGAGCTGGTTATAATTGGTTTGCAGCAAAGAATGGAATAATATATCAGCTAAGACCAATTTGGGCAATTGGAGCCCATACAATAGGTTGGAACAGCAAAAGCATTGGAATTTGTGCTGAAGGTAACTATGAGACTGAGGTTTCTATGCCTGAAATTCAGGCTAAATCAATAGCTGAGATTATAGATTACTGTAATGATTACTATAAAGTGAAATTGAATTTATATGGACATAGACAAAAATGCGCAACTGCCTGCCCTGGAAAGAATTTTCCGTTTAATAGGATATCAGAATTATCACTTGACTCTGAGGCTATAATAAAACTGCCATATCCGGGGGGATTTCTTAAATATATTCCTAAAAAGCTTATGAAAGGTACAAATGTAATGTCAGTTCAGCAGAGATTAAACAATTTAGGTTTTAACTCTGGAACTGCAGATGGCATATTTGGACCTAAAACTCTGTCCGCTGTAAAGGCATTTCAAAAAGGTAAAGGAATAGAAATAGATGGAATAGTAGGACCGATTACTTGGAGTAAACTTTTTGATTAGGAGGTAGTGATGAATATTTTAGGATTAATTATATTAGCACTTATAGCAGAGTCTGTATGGGAAACTCTAAAGATGACATGGCAGGATGGAAAGCTTGATATAGACAGAATAGGAGCATTGGTTGTGGGACTCTTACTGGCCTTTGGCAGCAATATTGATCTTATGACTGTATTTGGAGTTCCTGCTGTAGTACCATACCTGGGTACAATTCTTACCGGACTATTAATATCCAGGGGAGCTAATTTTGTACACGATATAATAGCCAGCGTAAACAATCTTAAACAGAATACTAAAGTATAGCCTCATATATATAATCATTTTTAAAAAGAGTTGTTCAATAGAATGGCTCTTTTTGTAAGGCGTAAAACTAGGTAATATTCAGATAAATTGAATATAATTTAAATTTATGGTATGATTTTAGAGTATACTTATTTATAAACAAGGGGATGAAAATATTGAGGAACGTAGGAGTAGTTGTTGATAATATTGAAACATGGTATGAATCTCAAATTTTTAGTGGTATTAAAAAGATGGCCAGGGAAAAAAATATAAATCTTTTTGTTTTTTGTGGTATGCAGTTAGAATCAAGAAATAAAGATGAGGCAGAAAATAATGTCATCTATGATATTATAAATACAGATAAATTAAATGGACTGATAATGCTGACAGGTAATTTATTTAACTATGCCCATAAAGAGGAAAAGGAAACATTTTTAAAGAAGTTTGAAAATATTCCAAGAGTAAGCATATCTGTTCCTATAGATAATATACCAAGTATAGTTTTTGATAACAGTAACGCTACTGAAATGATTCTGGAACACCTTATTAATAAACATAATTATAGAAAAATAGCATATATTTCAGGACCACTTTTAAACAGAGGGGCTGAAATCAGGTATGAAACATTTGTTAGAGTAATGAAAAAACACAATATTCCAATAGATCCGGATTATATTTATGAAGGAGACTATTTAGAGGAATCCGGAAAAGAGGCTGCGGTATACTTTCTGTTACAAAAAAAAATAATGCCTCAGGTTATAGCAGCTGCCAGCGATGAAATGGCTATAGGTGCACTTCTTAAGCTACAGGAAATGGGGATTAAGGTTCCGAATCAGATTGCAGTTACAGGCTTTGATAATGTTGAAAAATCTAAAATATTTACACCGCCAATTACTACTGTGAGCCAATCTGTTTATCAGATGGGCTGCTTATCTGTTAAATTAATGGATGAAATCTTGGATGGAAAGCAGGTTATGCTAATAACTGAAATTGGCGGAGAGCTGGTAGTCAGAGAATCCTGCGGCTGCTTTAAGATAATGTCTGGAGTTAAATATAAAGGTTACCATAAGAATGAGGTAGATGAAACAGTTTTTGATAATGGTTTAGAAAATTTAAGACAGGCTTTAATTAAGTATAAAGATATTCTTAAATCAAAAGATTTTAAAAAAATAAATATTTCTGAAGATGATATGGAAGAATTATATGATCAAATTGGAAGACTTTTTTCATATTTTCTAAATGATATTGAAAATAAAGTATTAAAGGGAGAATTTTTACCTTATTTGAATTCTTGTGTAAACGATTGTATTGTGAGAAAAACTGTGGATATAGATATACCTTGGAATAAACTATTGTTTAATATTGGTGAATTAGCATCAGAAAATATAAAAGATGGCAGTCTGCTTATGCTGTCAAAGAATATTTTAAATTTGTCAAATGTTTTAGTTAATAACATATATCATAGAAAAGATATGCTGAATAAGTATTACCTGGAAAAGGTGTATATTAAGTCCAGATTAATTATTAAGGAATTTACATCTGTCTACTCGCTTATTGACTTAAAGGAAGCTGTTAAAAAAGCCATGGAGTATTTCAAAATAGAAAATTACTATTTATGCCTTTATGATAAGCCGGTAAAACACAGTCACGTCTCAAAATTTCAAATACCTGCTGGTGTTAAGCTGATATTAGGTAAAAATGAAGGCCAACTATTAAAGGAAGTAAGCTTTAATTCAAATGATTTATTGCCCCAGGGAATTATAGAGAAAAACATAAGAGAGGATTTTTTGTTTTATCCCTTGCTTTCAGAAAATGAACACTTTGGTTATATAGTATTCAGTACCGATGTGATTGATAATCATATATATGAAACTTTGCGGGAACAGATTAGCCTGGCATTAAGAAATCAAATGTTTTATGAAGAAAGAAAAAGAGCAGAAGAAAAGTTAAGCCTGGCCATAAAACAGCTGGAGAAATACAATGAAAAACTGCATATATTATCAGATCATGATGAGCTTACTATGCTTTATAACAGGAGAGGATTTTATAAGCATGGAGAAATAGAGTTTAAGCTGGCAGAAAGCAATAAGGGTAAATTCACATTGTTTTATGCTGATTTGGATGACCTTAAAGATATAAATGATGTTTTTGGCCATCAGGCAGGAGATGATGCTATAAAGGCAGCATCTGAATGCATTAAAAAATCTCTGAGAAATGATGATATTATAGCCAGAATCGGCGGAGATGAATATGCTATGATAGTTCACGATGCCTTTGAGAATTTGGAAATAAATAAAATTTTAAAAAGAATAAAAACTAATTTTGAATCTTATAATTTAAACTCAAATAAACCGTACAAGTTGTCTATAAGCGTAGGGTATTCTATTTTTATTCCAGATAGGGGAATTTCCTTTGAGGATGTTATACAAAGAGCAGATAGTAAGCTTTATAAAGAAAAAAAATCAAAAAGGCAGCTGCTTCAATAAACCAATAAAGAATGTACTTTATTGGTTTATTTTTTTGTTGACAAATATGAAATAACTTTATATACTGTATATATAAAGTATATACAGTATATAAAGTTAGGAGAAAAAATGAGGATATTGATATCAAACTCGTCAGATAAACCAATATATGATCAGATAGTTGATCAGATGAAATCACTTATTTTAAAAGGAGATCTGACTGAAGGAGAAGCGCTGCCTTCTATCAGAAACCTGGCAAAAGAGCTGCAGATAAGTGTGATAACCACAAAAAGATCTTATGAAGAGCTGGAAAATCAGGGATTTATAGAAACAGTGAGAGGAAAAGGATCCTTTGTAGCAGAAGAAAATAAAGAGCTTTTTAAAGAAAAAAAGTTAAAGATGATTGAAGAAAAACTGGAGGAAGCTGTAACTGAGGCAAATGCCTTAGGACTTACAGAAGAGGAAGTTATTGATATGGTAAAAATATTATTTGAGGAGTTTAAATAAACATGGATAAAATATTAGAAATTAAAAATTTAAAAAAAGATTATAAAAAATTTTCAATTAAAAACTTGTCCCTGACCTTAGATAGAGGTTATGTAATGGGATTTATTGGACCAAATGGAGCAGGTAAAAGCACAACTATTAAGCTAATTATGAATCTTATCAGGAAAAACAGCGGAGAAATAAAGCTGTTTGGGCTTGATAATATAAAAAATGAAAGGGAAGTTAAAGAAAGAATTGGTTTTGTTTATGATGAAAACTATTACTATGAAGAGCTTACAATAGACAAAATGAAGAGAATTATAGCACCTTTTTATAAAAACTGGTCGGAGGATACCTTTACCCGCTATCTTAAGGATTTTGAATTAGATAAAAACCAGAAGATAAAGAAATTATCAAAGGGAATGAAGATGAAGTTTTCCTTAGCTGCAGCACTGTCCCATAAAGCTGAGCTTATAATTATGGATGAACCTACAGGAGGGCTTGACCCGGTATTTAGAAGAGAAATAATAGATATACTATATTCTCTGATTCAGGATGAGAATAAAAGCATATTTTTCTCCACTCATATAACTACTGATTTAGATAAAATAGCAGATTATGTTACCTTTATTAACAAGGGTGAACTGGTATTTTCAAAGGAAAAGGATGAAATAGCAGAAAGCTACAGCCTGGTAAAGGGAGGACTTGAATTATTAAACAGTGAAAGCAAAAATGACTTTATTGGAATAAAAAGAAACTCTTTCGGTTTTGAAGCTTTGACAGATAAAAAACAAGAGCTTATAAAGAAATACAGGGACAAAGCTATATTTGAAAAGGCCTCCCTTGAAGATATCATGTTTCATACCGTAAAGGGGGAGAATCTATGATTAATCTTATTAAGAAAGATATCTTAATTTCATTGACTAAGTGGAACACTATTACATTGATTTTTTTATTCATTTTCTACTTTATTATTTTGGATGGGATTTCAGTTGAAAAAAGGCTTATACTTTTGGCAACTATTGTTCCATTTTTCATAATGCAGATTTCATTTTCCTATGATGACAGAAATAAATCCATAAGGATGATAAGATCTCTTCCAGTAAGGTCAGAGGAGGTAATATACTCTAAATATTTAGGATTGGTAATAAATTTCGCAGTTATTTCACTTTTACTTCAGTTAATACTATTCATTTTAAGTATATTTGGACTCAACATTGGAATTATAAGCTGGCATAAATTACTTTTAAGCGGAGTATTTATAATGCTGGTAACATCCATAAGCTTCCCGGCCTATTTTAAATTGTCTTACAGTAAAAGCAGAATATTTAATATACTTTTGTATGTTTTTGTTTTTATTATACTTAATTCTTTTTTCAGCGGTGATATGGATATGTTATACAGTGCTACAAAATATCTTGATAAGGTGAATATTTATTTAATTTTACTTGTTCTTGTGACTATATTAATTTATTTTATTTCTTCAATAATATCAATTAATTTATATAAAACACGTGATTTATAGGAGGACTTATGTATAGACTTGTTTATAAGGATTTTATGCTGATAAAAAAGGCGGTTTTATTCTTTTTAGCTTTCAGCCTTTATATTGATTTTCTTGGACTTAGAAGTCCATCCATGCCGGGGATCATATATATTATCATCATTGTTTTATTCAGTTATATTTTCATGATATATTCAAATGGCTATGATGATAAAAATAAAGGGGAAATGATATTTAACTCAATGCCCATAAAAAGGAGCAGCCTGGTTCTGGGAAAATATCTGGATATATTGTTTTTTATTATTTTTACCGGAATTACACTGATGATATCTTCTGAAATAATGAAAACCATATTTATCTCATCATCTATAAAAATTACAGGAAGGGCAGCTTCAATTTCTGATGTTTTATATGCTCTTATAATAGTTGGAATTTACTTTTCTGTATATCTGCCTTTTTACTTTAAGCTGGGGGGCAGCAGACTTCAGCTTTTCAATCAGATATCCTATATGTTATTTATTATGATGCCATATATTGTACTAAAGGTTCTCACAAAATTCAGAGCTTCAAAAATAGTAAGCTTTTTAATTAATATAAATATGGATAGACTAAAGATAATCCTGATTTTTATGGTAATTCTGCTTTTCACATTGTCCATAGTAATTTCCATAAATATATACAAAAGAAGAGATTTATAATGGGCTGTCTGATATCAAACAGCCCATTTATCCAAATTTCAAGAAGCCCACTTTTAAAGTTAGTGATCTTATAATTTTGCTTCAGGTGGGGCAGAATCCCCATCTGAAGACTCGATGGGGATCTTAGGTAAGCGAGTTCACTTCTTAATTTTATCCTTTACAATATTTTTGAAATCAAAAAAGTCCTGATTATTTTGAAAATATTCTCTTGAAATTATAAGAGCTTGAACCGGAGAGGTATATAGAATAATAAGTTTATCTTTTTCTACTGTTCTTATTATTTCTTTCCACTTTATTAAACTGGTGCCATGATCACTTTTTATCAATATTCCCTTGTATATTGTTTTATAAGTGCTTTCAATTTTCATTCTTGGACTTGAATTATATATGGATTTTACCTTTCTATTCCTTGCAAAAAGGAGAAGTGCTAAGGTTAAAATGCTGAGAACTAATGAGGCTAAACCTATGATGAGAAATTTGGAAAAACCTGATATTAAATTATACAGTATACCGTAAAATACTATGCAGTAAGCGAGGAATAATATTATAAATACAGCAGTATATTTACTTTTGAAATGATAAGCATTATATTTTTTATAATCACTATAGGATAATTTCCCGTTAAAGCTTATTTCTCTCAATAAAATCCTCCTCTTTATTCAATTTCAAACCAATTAACCATTTTGTCCTTTTTAAAACCTAAGCTTTTTATAAGATTCATGGATTTTTGATTGTTTTCTTCAATATGCACAAAGGGTATTTTCCCTTTCTTTCTTACTTTTTGGATTAAATCTAAGACTATTTCTTTCCCATATCCTTTTCTCCTATATTCAGGCAGCACATGGAGAAAGCCTATGGCTCCATCATCCTGAGTCATCCCCCAGGCTATTGGGGTATTATCATTTCTTATACAAGAACTTATACCATTTTTTATTCTTTCAGTAACATATTCTAATGAGAGAAAGTCCTTATAATCTGAACTTTCATATATAAAGCAATCATCCTTCTCTTTTAAAGGGGACATAGAAAATGAAGAAACCGGTAAAATTATTTCATCAGACAAAAATAGTCTATACACAGATAATATCCATTTTATTTTCTTCCCGGAAGTCAATATTGGAATCATCCAGTTATCTATAACCGCAAAATTTTTATCATTAATGTTTAATCTGCTTTTTATAAGTTTTAGTTCTTTTTCTGATTTGCAGGTTATATAAACCCAGGGTCTGTCGCTGACTCCCTTTATTACTAAAGATTCTGCTGATTTTTCTATGTAATTTATTGGATAGCTTTCAATAAAATTAATGGAATTTACATTATTAAGTTTATCCTTTTCTAATACATTAAGAGCTTCTTTTTTTGTAATCATAATATTCTCCTGTCAATTATAATCTTAAGTTAGGAATTTGCATAATTTATGAATTAACTTTTTCACCTTAAAAAAATGTTGATAACTCATTATTTTTAAGGTGAAAAATCAGCCAAAATGTTATTATGCAATTTCCTTAAGTAAATAATATGATTATAAGGCAGAAAAGTAAAGAATATGATATTGGAAATTTTCTGGACAAATTTTATTCTGTAGATTAAAATTGTAATAGAGTAATAATTTAGAAAATTGCGAAACTAAATGGGGGAAATTATGAAAAATATAAGAAATATAGTAATAATCCTTTTATTAATAATAATAGCTTCTACTATAGTATATTATTATAAATTTAAAAGTAAACCAGTTGTTAAAAAATCACCAGTTAAGGTTAGTGAAGTCAAAAAGACTGAAGAAAAAAAAGCAAAGGTTACAAAGACTCAGCCGGAAAATAAGGAAAATAAGGAGTTTACACTATCATTTGCAGGAGACTGTACCTTAGGAACAGATACTAAGTTTGCTTATAACGGCAATTTCATAGATGTATTTAATAGAAATGGGAAAGATTATTCCTATAATTTTAAAAATGTTTATCCCATATTTAGTAAAGATTCATTAACTGTGGTTAACTTAGAGGGAACATTTACAGATGCTGCTAAAAAGGCTGTTAAAACTTATAATTTTAAAGCGCCCAAGGACTATGTGAATATACTAAAAGAAGGCAGCATTGAGGCAGTAAATACTGCGAACAACCACTCCTTTGACTACCTGCAGAAAGGATTTGATGACACCATAGCAACATTGAAGGAAGCTAAGGTTGGGTACTTTGGCAACGGATACAGCTATGTTAAGGAAATAGATGGAGTTAAGTTTGGCTTTTTAGGATACTCATTGATTAATAAGGAGATATCAAATTCAAAATTAAAAAATGATATAAAAAAGCTAAAGGATCAAGGCTGTTTTGTGGTAGTTACATTTCATTGGGGTATAGAGAGAGATTACTATCCATCAGCTTCTCAGAAAACTTTGGCAAAATATTCTATAGATAATGGAGCAGACCTTATAATAGGACATCACCCTCATGTGCTTCAGGGTCTAGAGGTGTATAAGAATAGAGTAATATGTTACAGTTTGGGCAATTTTTCCTTTGGAGGAAACAGTAATCCAAGTGATAAAGATACTATGATAGCACAAATAAAGCTAAGCTATCAGGAAAATGATATAAAGGGATATGCTTTTAAGGTAATCCCCTGCAGATTATCCTCTATAACCGGCAGAAATAATTATCAGCCAACTCCCCTTAAGGGAAGCGAAAGAACAAGAGTTTTAAAAAAGATAAACAAGATGTCATTTGATTTTAAGGTATCTGATGAATTTCTAAAAATATTTTAAATATAAAAAGCACCGGTTATAATTCACACCGGTGCTTTTTCGTATTCCAAAGTGTCAGCTATTTTACTGCGGTATGGTTTAGAGCACTCCATTGCCTTTAATCTGCTTATAACTGACGTATCTTTCCAAAAGTGCATTGGATATGCCTTATCTGTATTAGTCACCCTCATAAAATAATCAAATCCTAAACAGAATTTATCTTTTTGTCTTGGATCTAAAACAAGAAATGCAGCATCAAAATGCCTGCCTTTAATCTTTGCCATCTCTATCTCAAATCTGTCTGTCATATCCTTGTTATCACCTTCGCTGTCACAATCCCAAGTCCACAGGTTAAGATCCCCTGCATGATAGAAAGTCTTTCCCTCTGCATTTACAATGAATGCAGCACCCTCATCTGTGGAGGTTAGTGTTTCAATAAGAAGTTCTGGTGTTTCAAGGGTGTCACAACTGCCGATAAATTGAATTTCTTTATAAACCTTCTCATCTACACCCTGGTTGTAAAAAAATTTTGCACCAAATTTCCGCTTAATATCCTTTGAAAGAATATAACGAACATGGGGATACTCTTTTAAAAGTTTAAATATGGAAAAGCTGAAATGATCCTGATGCTTGTGACTTGAAAAAACATAAATAGTTTTTTCAGGATTAAACTCAGGAAGCTTTCCGGTATAGTAGTCAAATAGTAAAATAACATTATCAAGTTCAATTGAAAAACAGCTGTGCTCAATATAGTTAATATTCATTTATATCATCCTTTAACTTACATGTTTTGTATATTATAGCATAATAAAGTCAATTAATCATTATCACTTTTAATATGGATATTATAACTAAAAGAGACGATAAATCTGCTAAAGCAGCAGGTTTATCGTCTCTTCAGATACTCTGTATATATTGTCTTTTTATTTTTTATTTATGAGCTTCTTTTCTCCTTCTTCTATCATCCTTCTTACCATCTCACCGCCTACGTTTCCTGCAGTTCCTATTTTCTCTGCAATATTGCCTGTATCCAGGTCTCTGGCCAGGTTAAGCTCGTGAGCCACCTCCATTTTAAATTTATCAAGTTCTCCTTCTTTTTCCGGAACTAAAGGCTTCTTTGTCATAGTTACCTCCAAATAGATAGATTTTATGTTATTGTCTCCAAAAGTTTACAACCTATTCACAATTGCATATTATTTATTTATATGATAACATATGACTATAATAAGGCAGAGAAGAGAGAGCCTAATTCGCGTATTTCCATACCCGAATTGGGTTTATTTTTTTGTAAGGAGGAAATTATGCAGGATATTATAATTGTAGGTTCTGGAATAATAGGTGCTTCCATCGCAAGGGAGCTTTCTAAATATAAACTAAAGACTCTTGTTTTAGAAAAGGGAGAGGATGTGGCAGTTGGCACAACAAAGGCAAATTCAGCAATTGTTCATGCCGGATATGATGCTAAGCCAAGCTCTTTAAAGGGGAAGTTAAATGCCAGGGGAAACGCTATGTTTGATAAATTATCGAAGGAGCTTGATTTCCCTCTTAAAAGGATAGGCTCGCTGGTTCTTTCATTTACTGAAGATGGAATAGAAGATCTAAAGCTATTAAAAAAACAAGGGGAAGAAAATGGCGTTCCCGGTCTTTCAATTTTAAATAAAAGTCAGGTCTTTGAAATGGAACCAAATCTTAATTCAAATGTAAAAGCGGCTTTATTTGCAAAGACAGGAGCTATAGTTTGTCCTTATGAGATGACTGTTGCAATGGCAGAAAATGCATATTTAAATGGCACTGAATTTACATTTGAGGAAGAAGTTATAAATATAATAAAAGAAACTGATGGATACAGCCTAGTTACAAAAAACAAAATCTACAAAACGAAGCTCGTAATTAATGCAGCAGGCTTGTATGCCGATAAGATTAATAATATGGTATCTGATAATAAGTTTAATATCATAGGAAGAAAAGGACAGTATTGTTTATTTGACAGAGAGGTAGGAAATACGGTAGGAAAAGTAATATTTCAGCTCCCAACAAAGATGGGTAAGGGAGTACTTGTGACTCCTACAGTAGACGGTAATCTTTTAATAGGACCAAATGCCCAGGATATAGAAGATAAAGATGATTTTACTACAACCCGGGAAGGAATAGATGAGGTATTAAAAAAGGCTGAATTATCTATAAAGCAGGTCCCGGTAAGATTTATAATAACCTCCTTTTCAGGGATTAGAGCTCACACAGAGTGTGATGATTTCATAATAGGAGAAGCATCCGGTGCAAAAGGGTTTATAAATGCAGCAGGAATTGAATCCCCGGGGATATCCTCAGCCCCTGCAATTGCAGAAATGGTAGCTGATATTGTTAAGGATAAGCTAAAACCTGAAATAAACAGTGAATTTAACCCTAATAGAGACGGTATTCCAAAATTTAGAGAAATGAGCAATGAAGAAAGAAATGAACTTATAAAAAAGGATAAGGCATATGGTAAAATAGTATGTAGATGTGAAACTGTCACAGAGGGTGAAATTTTAAGTGCTATAAGAAGACCTCTTGGAGCAAAAAGCTTAGATGGAGTAAAAAGAAGAACAAGAGCGGGAATGGGAAGGTGTCAGTCAGGTTTCTGCTCAGCTAAAATAGTAGAGATTCTTGCAAAAGAGTTAAATGTTCCAATGACCGAAATAACCAAGTTTGGCGGGACTTCAAATTTACTTACAGGGAAAAATAAGGATTAGCGGAGGTTATTATGTTAGAGTATGATATTGTTGTCATAGGGGGAGGCCCAGCAGGGCTCGCGGCTGCTATAAAAGCAAAGGATAATGGAATAGACAGTATTTTGGTTCTTGAAAGAGAAGTAAAACTGGGCGGCATATTAAATCAGTGTATTCATAACGGCTTTGGACTTCATACCTTTAAGGAAGAGCTGACGGGGCCGGAATATGCTCAAAGATTCATTGATATGGTAAGTGAAAGAAATATAGAATACAAGTTAAGCACTATGGTTCTTGATATTACAAAGGATAAGGTGATAACTGCAGTAAATGGTGATGATGGAATATTAATTATAAAGGCTAAAGCTATAATTTTAGCTATGGGCTGCAGAGAAAGGCCAAGAGGAGCTATAAATATTCCTGGAAGCAGAAGTGCCGGAATATATACAGCAGGAACTGCTCAGAAGTTTGTAAATATAGATGGATATATGCCTGGACGCCAGGTTGTTATACTAGGCTCCGGAGATATAGGTCTTATAATGGCAAGAAGAATGACTTTAGAGGGAGCAAAGGTTAAGGCAGTTGTTGAGCTTATGCCTTATTCCTCAGGACTTAGACGTAATGTTGCTCAGTGCCTTGATGATTTCAATATACCTCTTAAGCTTTCTCATACAATTATTGATATAAAGGGGAAGGAAAGAGTTGAAGGGGTTACCATAGCCCAGGTTGATAAGAATAGAAAAGTTATTAAGGGAACAGAAGAATATATTCCCTGCGATACGCTTTTATTATCGGTAGGTCTTCTTCCTGAAAATGAACTTTCAAGAAAGGCATCTGTTGAACTTTCTAAAGTTACAGGAGGTCCTATAGTTGATGATAATCTGGAGACTAATATTGATGGAATATTTGCCTGCGGGAATGTGCTTCATGTGCATGATTTAGTAGATTACGTGACTGAAGAGAGCTATCATGCAGGGGAGGAGGCAGCTTGTTTTGTTAAAGGAAGAGTTAAAAATATTAAAAGAGCTGAAATAGAAGTATCAAATGGAGTAAGATATACGGTACCTAAATATGTAAATCCTGATAACGTGGATAATTTTATAAATGTAAGATTTAGAGTAGATACTACCTATAAAAATGTATTTGTATCAGTGTACTTTGATCAGATGCGGGTAATGCATATAAATAAGAGGGTTATGGCTCCGGGAGAAATGGAAACAGTTAAGCTTACAAAATCTCTATTTGAAGAACACAAGGATGTAAGTAAAATACTGATCAGACTGGAGGAGGAATAGAAATGGAGATAAGGGAATTAGTATGTATCGGATGCCCTGTAGGCTGCAGCCTTAAGGTTACGATTAAGGATGGAAAGGCTCAGAAGGTAGAAGGAAATACCTGCAGGATAGGAGAGCAGTACGGAATAAATGAGTGTACAAACCCTAAAAGAATTGTAACCTCCACAGTAATCGTTGAAGGCGGGGAAGAAAGAGTAGTACCTGTAAAAACAGAAAAAGATATTCCTAAGGAAAAAATATTTGATGTTATAGAAGAACTTAAAAAAGTTAAAATGAGAGCCCCGGTAAATATTGGTGATATAGTAATAAAAGATGTATCAGGAACAGGAGTAAATATTATAGCTGCTAAAAATAATAAGAAAATTTAGAAAAATGTCTGATATTAAACAGTAAATGTTTGATATCAGACATTTTTCTATTGTATAATGATTAAAACCTGATTAAATAAGCAATTTATGTTTGGCATGAAATATGCTTTATAAAATAGGGGATGACCCCAATATTGGAGGTAGCTATGATAAAGAAATTTCTAAAAAAAAGTATTAAATTTCAGATTATAACACTGGTAATAGTAAGTATTCTTGTCCCATCTGTTATAATTGGCGGAATATATTTAGGTGATAAGGTAAAAGAAAAAAATATAATAAATGAAAGACGTGATAATCTTATTCAGACAGCAAAATATCTGGAAGGATTTTTAACTGATAAAAATTTGAAAAATATTAAAAATGATGATTCTTATCTGAAAAGTTTAGTAAAAGATAAGGCTATGCCTATTGAAGGCAGTCCTTTTATTAATAGAATGTCTGTTTATGTGGTGGAAAATAACAAAGTGCTTAACCTAGACACAAAAAAGCAGGATAGCGGAATTAAGGATTTTTCCAAGAATATTAATAATTATTTAAATAAGGTTATAGAAAGTAAAAAAGACGTTATTGAGGAGAATAGTTCCCCCAGGATAAGAGGAATATTATACTTTCACCCGGTAATTAAAAATGGAAGTATAGCTGCCATAATTGAGGGAGAAGCCATGATCCCCAGTGATATTTTATTTGGAAAATATAATTCAGCATTTCTTATATTTTCACTGCTGCTGTTCTTAATGTTTATACTTATACTGGCAGTACTCATAATCAAGGGAATATTAGAAAATGTAAAGGAGGTTACCATAGGCCTGGATAAAATCGAAAGTGATCTGGATAATAGGATTCCTGTTCTAAATGGGGAGTTCAATAAGATTTCATCTTCTATAAACAATATGGCAGAAGGACTTAAGGAAAAAGAGGAGATGGAGAAAAAGCTTCAGGATGCAGAAAAGATGAGCTCGCTTTTGCAGCTGGTGTCGGGAATTGCCCATGAAATAAGAAATCCTCTTGGGATAATTCGGGGGACAGTTCAGGTAATGAAAGATGAATTTAAAGAAGTTCCCGGAATAGATGAGTACATAGATGTTCTTCTAATGCAGTGTGACAGACAAAACAAGGTGGTAGGCGAACTTTTAGATTATGCAAAAGAGAGCAGGCTGCAGCTTATGGATGTAAATTTAAATCAGATAGTTAAAAGCGTTATAAACCTGACCAGCCCGTATATTAGAAAAAATAAGGTTTTACTTAAACAGGAGTTAAATGTTATACCGGAAGTTAAGATTGACCCGGATAAGCTAAAACAGGTGTTTATAAACATAATAATTAATTCCTGCGAGGCAGCAAAAGAAAAGGGCCAGCTTGAAATCACGACATATTATGAAAACGGACTTATTAAAATATCCTTTAAGGATGATGGTAAGGGTATGAAAAAAGAAGAGCTGGATAAGATATTTAATCCATATTTTACAACAAAGCAAAATGGAACAGGCTTAGGTCTGGCAATAAGCAAAAAGCTAAGCCAGGACATGGAAGGAACAATAGAAATAAAAAGCAGCGAGAATGTAGGAACTGAGGCTGTCATAACTTTTAAGGAAGCAGGAGGCGGAAAAAGTGTATAGCATATATGTAATAGACGATGAAGAATACATAGGATGGCTTATTAAAAAGGCATTTTCAAAAAAAGG
>Ga0172378_10001654_pt1 | contig 20686 bp, 17 predicted proteins | sample GrowelOW332metaG_FD_119755 | JGI IMG/M metagenome (GOLD analysis project Ga0172378, IMG submission 119755) | Groundwater microbial communities from an aquifer near a municipal landfill in Southern Ontario, Canada - Pumphouse #3_1 metaG | ecosystem: Environmental > Aquatic > Deep subsurface >... | reverse complement strand
TATTAGCAATTTTACAGTTAACTCACAACAAAAATTAACGGAGTTTTTAATTAACAACGCTTTGAAACAGCAAAGAGCAAATTTTATGCAAAATGCCACAAATAATTTGTATCCACAAGCCGTGGAAGATTACAATTATAGAAAAGAAAACAATTTTCCTTTCAATGAATATGTGGCATATTTGGTTTACACTGTTACTTTCAATTCAAACTGCCTGTTAAGTTTTTATTACGATAATTACACTTATACTGGTGGGGCTCACGGGAATACTTTGCGTCTTGCGAATACTTTTAGCCTACTATCTGGGTTTAATGTACCCTTATCCGCTTTTTTCAAAAGCGATACTGATTATATAAAGAAATTGACGCAAATTATCATAAAGCAAGCCGACCAAAATCAAGCCTCAAATCCCGGTATTTATTTTGATAATTACAGAGAACTAATTGTGCAATTTTTCAATAAAAATAGTTTTTATCTAACAAAAGATGGTTTGGTAATCTACTATGGTCAATATGATATTGCTCCATACTCCTCTGGAATTATCGAATTTACTATTCCATACAGCGAATTAGATTATCCTCCTACTTGTGAAAATTGGTGCTAAAATTTTTTAATAAAAATGAATTGCTTTAAATAAAGCAATTTTTTATTATTAATAGATACATATTTTAAACTAATAATTCCCCCATTTTTGTTATTACAAAATTGTACTACTCTAAAATAAATTGACTTGCAAAAAATTATTTGTTAAGATTTGTTAATAATATGATTATCTTACAATTAATATTGGAGAATTATGAATAATAAGTTGACGCAGAAAAAGAAGAAAAAAGAACACGCAATGCTGTCTATTAGTGATAATGAGTTATCACGACTTTTGGAATCGGCAAAAACTGGACTCTCTACACAAGAAGCAGAAAAGCGACTTACTAAATATGGCTACAATGAAATAGAGGAAAAAACACAATCTTGGATACTAAAATTCTTGCGTGGATTTATTACTCCTATATCTTGTCTAATTGAATCTGCGGGTTTGTTGTCTGCATTAATTGGACATTGGGCTGACTTCATAATGATAATGCTATTGTTATTTTTAAATATTTTTATAGGGTTTATTGAAGAAAAAAATGCAAACAAGGCAATAAAAGCACTAAAAAGCAGGCTTGCCCCGTCTGCAATTATTCTAAGGGACGGCACTTTTAAAAAAATGGACTCAAAGCACATTGTGCCGGGCGATGTAATTCATTTACATTTGGGTGATGTAATACCTGCTGATGTTCAACTGATAGGAGAAGGCTTTTTGAGTATCGACCAGTCAAATTTAACTGGGGAATCACTTCCTATTGAAATGCAGGGCGGTTCAAATGCTTTTTCTGGTTCAGTAGTAAAGCAAGGTTCTATGCAAGCAATAGTTCTAAGAACAGGTGCAAATACTTATTTTAGTAAAACTGCTCATTTGGTTAACAAAGCACAAAATGTTTCACATTTCCAAAAAGCAGTAATGCAAATCGGTAGAATATTGATTTATATAGCAGTATTATTAGTTACTATTCTGGGAATAGATAATTTAATAAAACACGGCAATATCGTAGACTTTCTAGATTTTGCTGCCACTCTTTTGGTAGCATCAATACCTGCTGCATTGCCGACCGTGCTACAAGTTACTATGGTAATAGGGGCAAAACAACTTGCAAAACAAAAAGCGATAGTTACTCATACCAGTGCAATAGAAGAATTAAGTGGAATGACTATACTTTGTTCGGACAAAACTGGAACATTAACGCAAAACAAACTAACAATGGAAGATGTAATTCCTTATGGGGACAATCAAAAAGAAACGGTGCTAGAACAAGCCTTTATTGCTTCATCACCTTTTTATAGTGAAGACATCATAGATAACTTAGTATATGACAATTACACTCAATTCTTTGGCAAAGATATCTTGAATAAGCATATAAAAGTCGAAAAATTTACGCCTTTCAATGCGGTGGACAAGCGTGCCGAAGCCCTTTACAAAAAGCAGAATTCTCAATACATTGCTACTAAGGGGGCGGAACAAGTAATTTATAACCTTTTAGACAGTGATGAAGAAAAAGAATTTTTGGACACGCAAAACAAAACTTTTGCCCAAAATGGAATAAGAATGATAGCCGTTGCCAACAAAAAGGCAAAAGGCAAGTGGAAACTAAGCGGGTTCTTTACTATGATAGACCCGCCCCGTGAAGATAGTGCAAAGACTATTCATCAAATTCAAGCACTTGGTGTAGAAGTCAAAATGATAACAGGCGACCAGCAACTAATAGCAAAAAACACATGTAACGCAATAGGCTTAGGCGACAATATCTTGCTTGCAAGCGAACTAAATATGTCAAATGAAGAAGATGCCCTAAAACAAATACATTTAGCAAATGGTTTTTCTGGTGTTTTTCCAGAACACAAATATGAAATTGTAAAATTATTACAGGAAGAAAAAGATACTATTGTGGGTATGACGGGCGATGGTGTAAATGATGCTCCCGCTCTTAAACAAGCAAATATAGGAATTGCTGTGGAAGGTGCGACTGATGTTGCAAAAAGTTCTGCAGATTTGGTACTAACTGAACCAGGCCTCACCGTTATAAATAATGCAATAGTTGAGTCACGAAAAACTTTTCAGCGTATGGAAAATTACACTATTTATAGGATAGCAGAAACTATACGAATATTAGCATTTATTACAATCTGTATTTTGGTATTTCAATTTTATCCTTTGAATGTTGCTATGATTCTACTTTTGGCTATTTTAAACGATGTGGCTATCATCACTATTGCCTATGATAATGTAAAACCAAATCCAAAACCAAATCGCTGGGATATGAAATATATTATTAGCGAGGCCTTTTTACTAGGAATGATAGGAGTGATATTTTCTTTTGCTTGCGTGGCTTTTGCTTACTTTGGACTAAATATTACAAATGACCAACTGATGACTATGGTATATTTAAAACTCTCGTTAGCAGGACATTTTACTATTTTCCTTGCCCGAGAAAGAGGTTTTGCACTGTCCAGCAAACCAGCACCAGTATTGATACTGGCAGTTGTTTGCACCCAGTTAATAGCCTTGTTCTTTTCAGTATATGGTATTATTTTGCCTAGTCCAATAGGTTGGGGACTGGCAGGAATTGTAATTGCTTTTGTTGTTATAGAATTTTTTGTTGTTGACTTATTCAAAGTCTGGTTCAATAAAGTTTGGGCAAAAAAACACGATGATTTTTAATTAAATTTTACTTACTGCAAAATATGAAACTAAAAATTCTAATACTTCTGTATTGGAATTTTTTTATTTGCTAGGTGCTTTTACACCACCAAAACTTTTGTTTTAGAGAAAACGAACATCTAGTAAAATTTTAATTACAATGAGTTTTTCTTTTTTATAATTACGGGTCATTATAAACGGTAATAATTTATTATAAAATAATAAAATTTATATATATCAAACTTTTGTAAATTTTACTTCAATTCTGGCTTCAATAGAAATTTCACCTTGTGCAATATTGCTAAATTCTGCTGTGTCCATTCTGCTAGAACAAATTTGCGGATAATAAATATATGAATCGCTTAATTCTCTCACTTCACTAATTTTATAAGTGTCATCACCTGCCAAAATGCTTATTTTATCTTGTGCATTCTTGATAGCATTTCCCAAGGCTTCCAAATAAACACTGTCATAATTTTCATAAGTAAACTGTATGCCGTTTAATTTGTTTGCCCCGTTATTAACAAGTGCGGTCAGCACAGTACCCAAATTATCAATGTCTTTTGTCTTAAATTCCAGTTGATTAGTTATACGATAGCCCAAAAACTTTTTTACAACCTTTGAATAATCAAAAGCCTGTTCTATGGATATATTTGTGGTACGAATTTTATTTTCTTCTATGTTGTTATCTAGTAAAATTTGCATTATGCCACTAATCTTGGAAGAATTATCTTGTTCTGCAACAGATATATCCATATCCAGACTCTCAACGCCCACATTAATTACAGCAGTGTCAGGCTCGACATTTATTTTTGCACTGCCTGTAACAACAATATCTCCCTCACCTTCCGCACTCACACTTGCTATACTGGAAGCATATGAAATAGGATTAAAGCAAGTAACCAAAATCAAAGATAACAAACAAAATAATACAATAGATTTTTTCATTTTTTTTATACCTCATATTTAGAGTTACCAGAAATTTATAAAATAATGTATTGTAATTTTTACTAAAAATAAGATATTTTGTAGAAACAATACTTTTAATAAACAACTAATTCTAAAATTAATTAAAATCTTTTTTTAAAAAAAAAGAAAAAGCAAAGTATTATTACCTTGCTTTTATTATAATTGTTTTTTAAAACACTTTGCAAATTTTAAATTTATGGAACAATTAACCAAAATCTACTGAAAATCTAACTTTATCAAACTGCCTGTTTTTTAAATCTTCTTTACTAATAAAAACATACAAATGCCCTGCATCTCCTATATTAAATCTTGTTTCACTAGAATAATCACTTGTAAGTTGGAATAGCAAAATATATTTTGAATAATCAAAATCTTTATTTTTTTTATTAGGGTTGCAACATAAAATTGCAGGTGCTTGTATTGAATTTGCAAATCCTAAAATTTGTGGCGGTAAATTATTTTCATCTTGAAAATATTTCTCATAATACTTGTTGGATGTATAATTAGCCTTATTTTCATTTTTTATCAATTCATATTCATCTTGATCAGGAATTTGTTTGGTATTTGAGAACTCAAAATAGTACTCTTCAAATTCAAAAAAACTCATACTGCCCCAATCTTTTTTTGGAAAAGTAAATTTTGATTTCTTTAAATTATTTACAGGTTCAGCAAAATAAAATAATTTTAGTCCGCCTTGTTGTTGTTCATTATCACCCAAAGGTTGTGAAAGATTATCATAAAACAAAGAAAACACTCCCGACTCTGGTAACAGATTTTCTTTATCAAAAGGTTTTAAATCCTGTAAATTCACCTGCAATACAAAACTCATAGGTCTTGTACGGATATCACAAGGCATAATAATTTCTTCTTCTTTTGTGTATGTTGGCCACAAAAAATTTGATGGTACATTAGGTTTGCCACCAAATTTATTAAAAGAAACATTTTGACTTTTATTTAACATTATGGCATCTTTTTCCAAACTTTTAAATAACATTTTGTAGTCAGTTTTATCTTCGTTTATAGGTGGAAAACGCCCCCACATTATTTCTTTATCCATAAGATCTCCTAAATTTTTTATATAATTAAAAACAAAAAATAGTTCTCTTTTATATCTAATCTTATTTTACACATTTAATATAATTATTTCAAGTTATTATTGCTTTTTAAATTTTTTTTTATTATAATTAGATAAATAAATTATAAAAAAGGGGCAATTATGATAAAAGTTGAAACGAAAGTTGATGCAGAAATTCAAAAAATACTTGTAAATAAAAGTTATATCCTATCCATTATTTGTATAGTAATCAGTTTAATTGGCATATTTTTCTACACAGTCAATGCAATATTTGTAAAAGCAGATGATATTGGATATCCGTATTTATTATTATTTATTTTTACATTGCTTATAGGTGTTATGATTGTTTTTATTACAAAAAAGTCAATGCAAATGGCTTCCAAAAATAAAAATGTAAATCATTGTGAATTTAATGAAGATTTTGTAACAATTACTATGGATAGAAATGGCGAAAATGTTGGTACAGCAAAAATTTATTATACAGATTTGTACAAAGTAAAAGAAAAGAAAGAATTATTACTCCTTTATATCAATTATGCTTCTGTTTTACCTATCTGGAAAAAGAATTTTTCAAAAGAAGACTTACAAACAGTTCGCAATTACTTAAACATAAAACAACCAAAGAAAAAAGAGGTTAAATAGCCTCTTTTTTTATATAAGAATAAGCGAAAATTGTCAAAATAAATCAAATTAAGGTTAACAATTTGAATAACAAAAGCATAGAATGGTGCAAAGGAAGTTTTGCCAAAAAACTTCTTTGGTGTTCGAAAGAAAACCGACTTAAAATTTGAACTTTTTTTGTTAAAATCGATGATGGTTACAATGTAACTTTTAATTTGTTTTAATAAAACGCTATATATAGTTCAAACAGAAAAACAAAGGAGTTATAAAATATGTCTTGTTCAGATTATTGTGATATAAGACGCCGTCCACCACAATGTTATCAATGCCCGCCAGGGCCTATGGGCTCACAAGGACCTGTGGGATTGCAAGGTGCTACTGGGGCTACGGGTGCTACTGGAGCAACAGGTGCTACTGGGGCTACGGGTGATATAGGTCCTACCGGTGCAACAGGGGCTACTGGCGATACAGGTGCTACTGGGGCAACCGGTGCTACTGGTCCAAGTTTCTTGACTTATGGAAGTTACTACTCAACCGTAGAACAAGTTATTCCAGCAGGAGCACTTTCTCTTGCTACCACATTTCTATCAAACAACATAATATTTGATGGGACAACTGCAACCATAATTGATGCGGGAATTTATACAATATCATATGGTGTTAATTCAATTACCACAGCAGTTGCAGGAGATTATGTTAGTGTTCAAGTTAATGGTATATCAGTTGCATCTTCTCTAAGGCCAACTCTCAACGCGATATTTGCTAATGGTGAAATTATTGTTACCTTATTCGCTGGTGATGCTGTTACTTTATTTAGCAATTCCGTAGGGCAAACCTTGAATACTGATGGCGGAATTAGTGCGTTCTTAAATTTAAACAGAATAAATTAATTTAATGCTATTAAATATGGAAAAGTTGATTAATAAAAATCAACTTTTCTTCTTTTTAAAAAATTCCAGGTTATAAATAACCGACGGATTTTTGGGGTCAATTTTGAAAGCAAGATTATTATAGTATTTTGATTTCTTAATATCTCCCAAATTATAATAACACATACATAGTTGTAAATATGGAATTATATCATAATATTCTTTTTGAACAAAAGCACCGCTTAAATAATTAGGTTTACATTTGGTAGCCTCTTTATACCAAAAGACTGCCTCTATTAATCTATTCATTTTTACTAATATATTCCCTATACTGCATAATATTTCTGCCCTAGGCAGTGCAAAATTGAAACTATTAAACAAAGCCCGTAGTGCTTTTTCTTTGTCGCTTATTTTTTCATAACAAGTAGCCTGATTTAAACAAGCCTCAATCTTATTTTCTAACCACGCATCATTTCTAACCAAAAATTCATCAAAAGATTGTATTGCTTCTTTATACATACCATTGTACATCAATTCACGAGAATAGTAAAATTTTTGCCTTGCCGAAAATGGAATTTTATTATCAAGTAATTTTTGATAGATTTTTAAGTTACGCTCAGGAGGATTTTGATGTATTTTACGATGATTGATTGCAATGTCTAGATTTTCTATTACTCCGTGAGGAACAATCACTTCGTGCACTGGGTCTTGCCAAAAATAAGTCTTATTATTTTTAAATATTCTTTCCCTATAAAAACTAAAAGTAGGATTATCATTTTTATCAAAAGCAATATTGTATTTCAACCTATACATATCCACTTTTCCATCTATTCGAGGTTTTAAACTTAATAGTTTTTTTAATTCTTCTTTTTCTATAACATCATCGGCATCTAGCCACATAATATAGTCTTTGGTAGCCTTTGAAATAGAAAAATTGCGTGCAAGTGAAAAGTCATCTATCCATTTAAAATCAAAAATTTTGTCAGTAAAAGTTTTTGCTATTTCCTTGGTTTTATCAGTAGAACCAGTATCTACTATTATAATTTCATCAACAAAAGAAGAGATGCTATTTAGACATCTAGCCAGCACATCTTCTTCATTTTTTACAATCATACACAAACTAATTTTCATAAAGTAGTATATGAAAAAAGTTACAAAATGTTTAGAAAAAAAGATTGCAGTTAGCAATCTTTATTTTAATTATTATCAGTACGAACTATCCAAAAATTTTAATAGTTATAGAAATTGAGTTTTCAAAGCCTGTTCCAAATCGTCCCTAGTTTGTATTTGTATACCATTCCCGCCAATTTCTTGCAAAGGTAGTATATCAACCTTGTACCTATCACCTATTACTACAACATTTTCTGGTTTGCAATTATTTTCTTGTATTATGTTATTATAATAAACAGTCTTCGATTTTGGAGTATAATAGTTATCTTCTGCTTTTGGACAAAATATATCATCAAAATTAGACAAGTCTATACCATATAAGTCCGCTTTTTTACCTATATTTTCAAAGAACTCCCGTGATACTATGTAAAGTTTATATTTTTTTGATAATGACTTGAAAATTTCATTAGGCACTGTTTGTATTCCTTCTTTTGGGACAAGGAATAAATGCTCTTTTTTAAAATTATCCCAGGCTGGTTCTGTTATACCAAAATACTGGATACTATTTCCAAAAGCCTCTGCGTGTTTATTTTCCAAAGTATAACCGTATTTTTTCATCAATTCATCGGCTTCTTGCTCCGTTTTATTTGTCAAAGAGGTAATTGCCTGTTTTTGATAATTTATGGTGTACTGTCGTATAGTTGGAGAATAATAAAGTGTTTCATCAAAATCAAAAATAATTATTTTACAATCTTCTTTATTAAAATTTTCATTTAAATATAAATCTATCACAGTAGTTCCTTTTAAAATTTATCTTGTTATACTAATGTTTCAATAAAATCAGCAACTTTTTTTGCTGGCTGTTCCATTTTTAATTTTTTAATATTATTTTTTAAAGAAACCAAATCTGCATTTTTAATTTTTTCAATTAAATTATCTTTCGGGTCAATGCGTACTGCACAGTTCCTTTTTACCAAATACTCAGTATTTTGATATTCTGGATAACACACATCACTATATAAAAACAGAGGTTTCTCTCTCTCTATTGCTTCCAAACAAGTTAAACCGCCCGCCTTGCCTAGAACCAAATCTGAACATACCATAGCATCATCAATTGATTTGATAAATCCACAGTTAATAATTTTTGCTTGTGGCTTTTTGCGTGCTAAGAATTTATCAACCTTGTTCTTTAATTTTGTATTTCTACTACTTACAAAAATAATTTGGAAATTTGATTCACTAGAAATCTTCTTTAAGGTATTAAAAAGTTTTCCGCTTCCCTTCATTCCGCCCGTCATCAATATAGTTAATTTTTTGGAATCTAACTCAAACTCTAATCGGCTACGAGCATCTTTTACTGTTATCGGCTCATAAAAACTTTTTGCCACGGGTATTCCAAAACTTTTTATTTTATCTGTTTGGAAACCATTATTTAATAACTCTTGTCTAAAAGATGCATATGGGATAATAACGTAATCATTATTAAAAGTTTTGTTTAAAGAAGGAGTTACATCAAAATCTGTTACAAAAAACACACTTTTAGCAGGTTTTGTAAATAATTCTTGATAATCTTTAATAAATAACCTTCCTGCCAAATGTGTAGAAATTATAACATCAGGTTTAAATTCATTTATTTGTGCCAAAAGTTCTTTTTTTATCTGCTTATTCCAAGACTCAAAAGGTGTTTTACCTGTCCTTTTTGTCCTTAATACTATTTTATTTGCAATTTTAGGAAACATAAACCCCAAAGAAAATCCAACATCAGTTAATTCCCAGTTTATAAACTTATGTCCTTTATAAATATCTAATATTTTAGTATCATATCCTCTGCTATTTAATTCTTCTGCCATACACTTAGCAACAGCATTATGTCCATTACCTATTGTTACTGTCAATATTAAACATTTCATATTTTATCCCTCTTAATAATTATATAATAAAGTATAACATAAAATATATAGCAGTGCAACGATTTTTCATTTATTTATTATATGAATGATTTGGATAGTTAATTAAAAAACCGCTATATTAATAGCAGTTTTTATTCAAAATCACTTTAATTGTTTAATTGATTATTAAAACATTGTAAAGCAGTCAAGAAATACATTATTTGTCTATCTTTTGCATCATTGTGAAGTGGTATCATTGATATAAATAAAATACCTTCTAATAATTCAATTTGGTCAACATCAAAACCATTATTCAAAAGTATTGTATCCATAATATTTGGATTTGGCATAGAGTTTGACAAAAATTTATAATCAAATTTGTTGCTATCAATACGGTTGACAATAAATAAATCCGAAGTGATATAGTCAAATAATCCGTGATAACTATGTCTTAATTTCGCTACATCATAACGGATATCGCCATAAATTGAGTCCTCACCGAAATTACCTCTTGGGTCAATAAATTTGAAAATAGAACTTCTAGGTGTATATAAAATATTACCAAAGCACAAATCACCATGAATGATACCTGTATATTTTTTGCTATCCAAAATCAAATCTTTCAATTTTGGTTGCAAATGTTCCCAGCAGTATTTAAAACCGTGCATAGGTTTATTGTTAATTATTACAATATCAAGATTTAATAAATCTTGTCGTTCCCATTTCGCAACTCTATCATTTGTCTTGTCAATATACATTTTAGTTGTGTTTTTTATCACATCAAAATCTTCTGGCGCTTTTTTGTAATACCATAAAATTTTTGCATATTGAATTAAAGTATTAAAAATATATTTCCATTGATATTCCTGCATTGGATAATAAACAAAATATTCCGCCAAGGAAGTATAATCCATATATTCTAGTTGATAAGAAAGTGAATTGCCCTCACCTTTTTGTCCCAAGAAGTGCGGACAAAGTTGGGCTAATGGAGTTTTGCAAATTTCTTCATACCAGTTAATTTCAGACAATATCTTACTTTCTGTACTTGTCTTTGTAATTACACCAAATTCGTTGATATTGAAATTATTAAACGAACGGCCACTCATATTTTTTCTTACCGAAGAAATTAATTCCATTACAGTATTTGTATTGTAACAAAACTCAATATCATATTTTTTCATAGCAACTTTTGATAAATAATATTTCAAAACCGTACTCAAATCCAAATTTTCAACTGCAACAAAATTACTTCTAAATAAGCAAGATTTTAACAGATTAAAAGTACCAAAGAAATACATTCCTACTGTATATTCAAATTCATCGTCCAAAAAATCTTTTTCTTTGTTTATATAGGTTAGATATCCATCACTATTTGACTTTACATACAACTTATCAAAATATTCACCATCACAATTTGTAACAGCAGCCCAGGACTCATAAAAATCAAAATTTACATCACAAATTACATTTCCATTCAGTAACAAAAAGGGTTTTGTAATATATTTTGCACACAATTGCAATGAATTCACTGTATTTTTAAACTTTTTCTGCACCACATATGTAACATGGATTTTTGGATAATTTTTTTCCATAAAAATTTCCATCACTGGTTTATTTAAAGAATTGACAACAAAAATAATTTCCTTTAATCCTCTTTTTACCATTTTTGTGATGATATTAAAAAGAGCGGGCTTTTGCTTTATTGATAATAAGCAAGAAGGTTGCGTGTAATCTAGTGGGGATATTCCCAAAGAAGAACGGGACATTAATATAACCATTTGAATATTTTTTGCATCACCCTCTATACCATAGCCGTATTTTTCCGTTTTTGTCTCTTTATTTTTCAAATCTTTAAACCTCTCTTGTTTTGTCTTTTTTACACATTATTTATGAGTTTATTATACCACAACACTTTTTTTCGTGCAACACTTTTATAAAATATAATAAAAGGATTGACGAAAAGTGAAATATTATATAAAATATATTATATAATAATTGTGGAGTAAAAATTATGCAAGCAGTAATTCTGTGTGGAGGACTTGGCACTCGCTTAAAAGAAGCAGTAAAAGATGTCCCAAAACCAATGGCGCCCATCAACGGCACTCCTTTTATGCAATTACAATTAGACCGACTAAAAGAAGCAGGAGTAAATAAAGTAGTTTTTGCAGTGGGATACAAAAAAGAAATAATCGAAAATTATTTTCACGATAATTATAAAGGCATCAAATTATGTTACTCCGAGGAAGATAAACCTCTTGGCACAGGCGGTGCTTTAAAAAAAGCGTTGACATTAATTGATGAAGATTGTGCAATCGTAATGAATGGCGATGTATATTTGGATATCAATTTAAAAGCCATTTATAATCAGCATAAGGTATCCAAAGTATGGGAAACTATGGCAGTAAAGCCTATGACAAATTTTAATAGATATGGAAATGCTTTTATTGACGGTATCAAAATGATTGATTATCGCGAAAAAGAACAAACTGAAAAAGGCTTTGTACACATCGGTTGTTATGTAGTACAAAAAAATATTTTTGATGCCTTTCCTGAATTAGGCGATTCTTTTTCACACGAAACAGATTATCTAGCAAAACAGGTAAAGAATAGAAGGCATAATGTATATATTTACAATAATTATTTTGTAGATATAGGGATACCAAATGATTATTTTGGATTTATTGAAGGCTACACAAAAAGAGAAAAAAAAATTGCTTCAAACGCATAAACAAAAAGTAAGACTATTAGTCCTACTTTTTTTGTTATTAAATTAAGTTTAATTCTTTCATTTCTTTTTTTAATACTTTTAAATTTTGTTTACTAATTGTAGTGAGTGGTAGCCTCAATGTATTTGTTCCTATTCCTATTAAATGCAAACCCGCTTTGACAGGTATAGGGTTTACTTCACTAAACAGTGCTTTTATTAAAGGTTTGAGTTTTAATTGAATTTTACGGCTTTTTTCTATATTCCCTTCAAAAAAACTGCTACACATCTCACTGACCATTTGGGGAGCAATGTTACTTGCAACGCTGATTACACCTTTACCGCCAAGTGCCAAAATAGGTAAAACCAATCCGTCTTCACCGCTATAAACATCTATTCTGTCCCCACAGAGTCTATTTATTTCTGCGACTTGTTCAAGATTACCACTTGCCTCTTTTATTCCAACAATATTTGGACACAATGACAAGGTATTGACTGTTTCAGGTAAAATATTTACACCTGTTCTACTAGGTACATTGTATAAGATTATGGGCAAGTTTGTATTTTTTGAAATTGCTGTATAATGTTCAATTAGCCCTTTTTGTGTACATTTATTGTAATAAGGTGTAACACTTAGTAATCCATCAACTCCTAGATTTTCATAAATTTTACTATAAAAAATAGCGGTTTTTGTACAGTTACTGCCAGCACCTGCTATTACTGGAATTTTTTTATTTACATATTTCACTACAAATTTTATTAAACTAGTTTTTTCTTCCATAGTCATAGTGGCAGGTTCGCCCGTTGTCCCCAAAACAATTAACGCATTAGTACCATTATCCAACTGATAATCTAATAATTTCTTTACCGCTTTGAAACTTATTTTTTCGCCATCGGCACTCATCGGTGTAACAAGAGCCGTCGCACTTCCTTGAAAAATTGTCATTTGATACTCCTATTTATTTTATCTCAATATTATTTAGTAGAATCGGCTGTATTTGTTTGCCTTGTTTTACACTTTCTATTGTATCTTCTAGTAAACTCAAATCGGCAACCAGCGAGTTTGGTTTTTTTGCAAAATCATCTTGTCTAAAAGGTACAAAATATATGTTTTTAAAAGGCATCAAAAAGCCCACATTCTTTAAACTGTTCCCTAGTCCGTCATTCGTTGACAAGGCAATAATTACAGGTTTGTTATTTCTTAAATGCGATTTTACAGCCATTGTAACAGGTGTATCCACTATTCCGTGAGCGATTTTTGCCAAAGTATTACCAGTACAAGGGGCAACCACCATAATATCTACCAGATTTTGTGGACCAACTGGCTCTGCCAAAGGTATAGTATCGATAGGTGTATTTTTTGTTATATTACTAATTTCCTTACGAAAATCACTTGCCTTAAAAAATCTTGTGTCCATATTTGCTGTGTTAAAAGAAAATATCGGCAAAATATCATATTTTTTCACTAGTATCTTCATTTCATCAAGCAATTTTGCAAAAGTACAAAATGAGCCAGTAATTGCCAGCCCTAATTTTTCTTTCATATAATTAATTCTCCCATTTTTAAAATGCTTTCTAACATAATTTCACTTGCTTTTTCTGCACAAAATTTTTGAGGTAAAGCGGGTGCTTCCACATATTGAAAGTTATATAAATAAAGTTTAGTTTTATCCAGACAACTCTTTGAAGCAATTTCCAAAACTGTCGCCTCATCATTTATATTTTTTAAAATTTCCTCTGTTAAAATTTCAAAGGGTACAGTGTTTATGATGATATCAAACTGATTTATATCTTCCTTTAACTTGGTTGCACTAATAATCTTGTCGCAAAAATATATAGCATTATCAAAGTCATCATTTTGAAAAAGAAACAAGGTAATATTAAGATTTAATTTATTCAAAAATTGACAAATTGCCTTACCTACCCGCCCTGCTCCTAAAACAGCAATTTTATTATTAAAAATTGATTTATCAGTACAAGAAATAATATTGTGCAATACACCCTCTGCTGTAATTCGTGCATTTTTAATCGCAAACGCTTCATCATTAAGTAAATTTATATATTTTAATCCTTTTTTTTGTAAAAGTTTAGCAATAACTTGGCTTTGGTTACCACCAACAATAGTTGTGTCTTTTAAAAAAGGTAAAATATCTTTTTCTTCTAGTTTTTTTGCAGGTGAAAAAACGATAAAATCGCCCTTTTCTATACCTTTTACGCTAGAATTATAGATTTTTGCCTGCATTCCTTTATTATTTAATCTTTTCAATAAATATTGATTTCTTTTGTCGGTTGTGTCAACATAAAATTTCATAGTCCTCTCCTATATGTCATTATATTATCGCAAAGTGTCAAGTGTTAACAAAAATAAAATAACAAATGCACTTCAAAAAGAATATATTAACTATTATAGTTTTAGGAGTTTTTTAATGTGCGGATTTGTTGGATTAATTTCAAATAATATTAATATTAAAGAGGCTAATTTTGCTTTACAAAAATTGACTCACAGAGGACCAGATGAAGAAAATATATATTACAAAAACGATGTTTATCTAGGACATAAAAGATTAGTCGTAGTAGATAAAGAAAATGGTAAACAGCCTTTTTGTTATAATGAATTTGTAATGATTTATAATGGGGAACTTTACAATACGGAAGAATTACGGCAAGATTTAATTAGTAAAGGCTATACTTTTGCGGGACATTCTGACACCGAAGTACTCATCAAACTTTTTGCTGAATATGGTAATAAATGTCCGCAAAAACTAAACGGGATTTTTGCTTTTGCTATTTACAATACCAAAACAAAATCTCTATTTGTTTGTCGGGATAGATTTGGAGTAAAACCGCTTTACTACTATTTTAATAATAATGAAATAATGGTTTGTTCCGAAATCAAATGTATTTTATCTTATTTCAAAATTAATACCATAAATATCAACGGTTTGCAGGAAGTCTTGGGACTAGGTCCTTCACATACAAGAGGTTGTGGTATTTATCCAAATGTCAAAGAAGTAAAGGGCGGACATTATTTAATATTTGAAAATAATAAGTTAACTGATACAAAATACTGGGACTTAGTATCAAAAAATAATACGGATACCTTCAATATTTGTGTAGATAAGGTGCGTTTTTTGGTAGAAGATGCTATAAAAAGGCAGTTGGTTGCTGATGTGCCTTTGTGCACATTTTTGTCTGGCGGGTTAGATTCAACGGTTATAACCTTGCTAGCCCGAAAATATAAACCCGACCTTGAAACTTATAGTATAGATTACAAAGATAATGGTAAATTTTTTGAAAAAAATAATTTTCAGGTATCTAGGGATAGTGATTTTGTCAAACTATTAGTAAAAGAATTTAATATTCCACACCACTATGAAATTATCAAAAACACCGAACTAATAGACAACTTGGAGGAGGCTTTGCTACTAAAAGATTATCCTGGAATGGTAGATATTGACTCCTCACTTTTGTGGTTTAGTAAACAGGTAAAACAAAAATTTACTGTGGCATTATCGGGTGAATGTTCGGATGAAATTTTTGGGGGATATCCGTGGTATTATAAAGAATATCCACACAATGGCTTCCCTTGGATAAGAAACTTGGACGAACGAAACAATTTACTAAATGACAAATATAAAAGCAAATTGGATTTAATCAATTATGTAAATTATAGATACAATGAAACTTTGAGTGAAGTGCCGTTACACAAAAGCGAAAGTGAAGCGGAAAAAAAGCACAAACAAATGTTTGTACTGAATACCCACTGGTTTATGCAGAACTTGCTAGATAGAAAAGACCGTATGACAATGGGTGCGTCCCTAGAAGTCCGTGTACCTTTTGCTGACCATAGATTGATTGAATATTTATATAATGTACCTTGGGAATACAAATTCCACAACAATATGGAAAAAGGACTATTGCGTGAGGCTGTAAAAGATTTTGTACCAGCAGAAATAGTAAATAGAAAAAAGAACCCTTATCCAAAAACCTATAACCCAAAATACTTGGACGCTATGAAGAAGATATTAAATAAATGTTTACAAAAAAAAGACAGCATATTATTAGAATTGTTCGATAAAAAAGTATTGATGAACCTACTAAATAATGATGAAGATGCTATGAAAAATCCGTGGTACGGGCAATTAATGTCCCGCCCTCAATTATTGGCATATTTGTATCAAATAGATATGTGGTTTAGACATTATAATCTAAATATTGTAGAATAAAATAAAAGTTCTAAAAAAATAAATTGACTTTTGGCAAAGTAAACTGCTAAAATAAATATATGAGGATAACAAATAGAAAATTTTTTGATGTGCGTGCAGATATTTTAGCACCCAAACTACTTGGTAAATACATTTGCAGAAACATAAACGGGCAAGTTATAAAATATAAAATTACCGAAGTTGAGGCATATATGGGCGAAGCGGACACTGCCTGCCATTCACACAAAGGAAAAACTAAAAGAACAGCCCCTATGTACGAACAGAGCGGGACAATTTATGTTTATCTTTGCTATGGTATTCATAGTCTTCTTAATATTGTTTGTGGCGGACACTCTCCCGAGGCAGTGCTTATTCGTGGAGTAGAGGGGCATTTAGGCCCTGGTAGAGTATCAAAAGTATTAGCAATAAATAAAGAACTAAACGGTCAGGATATCATTACTTCCATAGACTTGTGGCTTGAAGACGCCAAAGAAATAAAGAATTACAAAACCAGCACTAGAATAGGCATTGATTACGCAGAAGACAAAGATAAAAATGCTTTATTGAGATATTCTATTGAATAAAAAATTCGTATTGTTCATTCTTTAAAAGATGAAAAAATTAAATAGATGTTTGTGGCTTTAATTCAAATTTTAGTCTAAGTCTAAATTTATTATTTAAAAATAAAAGCAAAAAATAGTAAAAAATCACTATAATTTAATAGTGATTTTTTTATTCAAAAAATTTTAATTTAAAAAGCAAAACAAAATGTTTTTTATTAAAGAGTAACATAAAAATAAATTAGTATTTTAACCTAGCGTACATAATATAAAGATGCACTAGTGAAATCTTTACGGATACTTGTAGTGTCATTAAATATTTCCACTTGGATACGGGTATCACTCAACATTTGAACCATCATTAATCCAGTACGAGTTCCAGTTGGTGGGATACCCTTATTTGTGTTATTTCCATTAAAAAGGTAATACGCCACTGCCCCCGAACTGATACTAACATTTTCAGGCTTTGTAGGGTTGTCATCATTGCTGACAGCAAAAGCATTTCCATATTGCCCACTACCTATTCTTATCTGTGTTGGATAATAACAATCATAACAAAATGACAAAGTATCCGCCCATTCATACCTGTCATTTTCATTCAAAGATTCTTCCAAAATCCAGTTCCCCAAAAGCGTACCCGCTTCATCATAAACAAATTTACCATCTGTAACAGGTTCATCATACACATATTCAGGTTCATCTATTGGCTGTGGAGGAGTTACCTCGGCATAAAGTTGAGCCCGTAAAGGTTCTACATAATAATATAGCGGTTTATCACCGTACAGAGTGCTCACAGGATATTTTTGATTGATAAATGCGTTATTTACATTTTTGTTTATTACTCCAAAGTCCACACAAGGAGTATTTCCACTTGTTCCTATTTGAACTCCTGATTGAATAGTATCCCCCACTTTCAAACCATCAGTAATATAAATATGGTCAAGATAATACGCCATTGTATTAGTTACTCCTATTCTTATGGCTCTATCACCGTAAGTGTTAGTCGCACCTATATATAGTATCTTCCCGCTTGTTGGTGCATAAACAGGCTTATTAATACCATTATAAACAAAATAGATATGGTCAGTAGGAAAACTATGTTCAGGTGGATGAATTTGCCCAAGAGGGATAATTCTATCAAAATCGGTCAACCGCATAACAAAATTATCAAAACTTATTTCGCCATTAGGCAAAGAAGTATCAAAATATTCGGTCAACTGCTCACCTGTATTATAATTATCATTATCATTTAACTCTCCGCAACCCGAAAAAGTTAGCCCCGTGAAAATAAAGAGAAATCCAAAAACAAACGCAACTATTCTTTTCAAATTATTTCTGCCCCCTTTACAATAATTAGGATACCAAATATCAGTTTTTTTATTATTTAATTCATTATCATACCAAATACCGTGTTATTAAAATAAAATTGTAAAATTAGGAAGCCCAAAACTTTATTAAAATTATACCTTATATACATAGAAATCACAAACGACTTTTGACATATTTATTTTTTGTAAATTTCAATCTTTTAGTAAATCATTTGCAGGCAAAATTATTTATTTTTTATAGGAATTTACGCTATTTCATTTCACATAAAATTAAATCGACATTTATTTTTATAAAAAATCTTTTTAATACAATTTATATGTTTTTTTGTAATACTTGAAACTTGATACCACGAAAACTCAATGATATAGTTATAGGGTAAGGCTTTTCCCTTATAAAAAATTATGAGAGGTTGATTTTATGACAAAAACTCTATCCCAAAACATTAAATTAGCGGTCGTTTCTATTAGTTGTCTTTGCTTACTATTATGTGCAACAATTTTATTCAGCGGTTGCACAAATACAACAACAACCATAGGGAACTTGAACTTTGCTGTATTGACTACATATGAAGGAGGTCATACTGGTGCAGAACAAGGATTTGCAATGGTGCGTATTACAAATAATGGTACAACCGATGCAACAGTTGCCACAACAGATTTTACACTCAAAGATAGTGCAAACGCTGCTGTAACAGGTCTTGCTTTTGAAGTCTATACTACAACTGGTCATTCAACAGCAGAAACATCCATTACTGTGCCTGATGGCGAATATGTAGATATCAGTATCCATTACACTTTTACCACTGTTACAGGTCAATATACTTTGGCTTATGACAGCACTACAATCTTAACGATTATGAGGTAAAATAAAAAACGAGTAATTTACTCGTTTTTTTATTCCAGCCACAAAATTAGTAATGCAGTTTAAAAAAATATGTCCTTATATTAGGACATATTTTTACATTTAATTAGTATATAAAATTAAATAATCTTATTATAAATATCCCAGCCAGCCATTGTATATAAAGTATAATTTGTAGTTAGATATGTTGGAACAGTAGTTCCAGTTGGTACATTTATTGAACTAGCATTTTCTATCAAACTACCACAAGCGGTTAAACTGGTCAATCCACTAGTTATTGTAGGACTATTAATTATTACACTAGTGAGAGCAGTACAGCCATCAAAGGCTAAATCACCTATGCTTGTAACCGTACTTGGTATACTTATACCTTGTAAGTTTGTACAATCGGCAAAAGCACTCACACCAATAACTTCTAATGCAATAGGTAATGTAATAGAGGTTAATTCGGTAGAACTAAAAGCGTAATCTGCTATACCCAAAACGTCATCTGCCAAAGTTATACTTCCTGTAATTTCACCCTTGTAAGTATAAACAGTTTTACCTGCATAAATTAGCCCATCACTCTGGTGTGTATACCATAAAGTATTATCCAAGGCTTTATTTCCTATACTTTTTAGAGTATTTGGGAAAATAATTGTTTCCAGATTCGAACATCCAAGGAATGCTTCTTCACCAATTCTATTCAAAATAGAATTTTCTCCAAAAAATATAGAAGTCAATCCTGCTAAACCAGCAAATACTTGATAATTTAATGTTGTTATCAGAGAGTTATCTTCAAATACTATACTTTCTAAACCTATACAACCACCAAATGCCCCAGCAGCAATTTCCGTTACCGAACTAGGAATAACAAGACTTGTTATCTTGCTACAACCACCAAATGCACTTACTTGAATTGTGGTTAAACTAGAATTTGTACCAAAATTAACCGAAGTTAAAGTACCCGCGTAAGGAGAAAAAGTAGCACTACCGATATTTAATAATTGAGAATTATCTTCAAATGTTATACTTGAAATAGCATTACTAGCAAAAGCCGCACTCTCCAAAGTTATTAAACTAGCAGGCAATGTAATACTAGTCAATAACGGGCAAGTTGTTACAGCAGCAGTTTTTATTGTAGTTAAATGAGAATTTAATCCAAAATTAATATTTGTTAATTTAGGTAAACCAGTGAATGAATTTTCGTTTAAGGTTGTCAACTGACAACCATTAGCAAAGTTAATACTAGCAAGATTTGAACAATCAGAAAGTATATA